>Ga0079223_10002763_pt1 | contig 10934 bp, 8 predicted proteins | sample Stecom2011_FD_75072 | JGI IMG/M metagenome (GOLD analysis project Ga0079223, IMG submission 75072) | Agricultural soil microbial communities from Utah to study Nitrogen management - Steer compost 2011 | ecosystem: Environmental > Terrestrial > Soil > Agricultural land | place: USA: Utah...
ATAATACGATTGGTCATTGAATATACTCACCTTCAAATCAGCAGGAAAAACACGGTTTTCAGCATCCTCGATAATCGCTTTCACGTTATCAGCTGCTTCGATTAAATTTTCCCCGGTACGTTTGATCACGTCCACCGACACGACCGGTAGACCATCGGAACGGGCAATGCTGGTTCTATCTTTATACCCGAAACTAACCTGGGCGATATCTTTCAAATACACAGGACGTTGGGATTCGCTCTTGACGATTATATTCCGGATTTGGTCGATGTTTTCAAATTGACCGATAATCCGGACTGCTCGCTGATATCCTCCTAACTGGATTTCGCCCCCCGACATCGACAAGTTTTCGCTGGATACTGCATTTTCGATGTCGGTAAATGAAATCTTCAAAGCTTCCATACGGGCCAGATCAACATCGATCTTGACTTCTCTTTCGAGTGCACCTTTGATGACCGCATCTGAAACCTGAGTAAGATTTTCAAATGCATCTTCAAGGTGTTCGGCGTATTCTTTCAGTTGATCTACGCTATAATCCCCTGAAAGGTTAACCGAAAGTATGGGTATTTCAGATAGGTTAATTTCCACCACCTGAGGATCTGTTTCCAGATCGGATGGCAATTCACTCTTGGCGATGTCAACCGCATCTTTGACTTTTCTGACCGCCTCGTCAATCTCCATATCCGGAACAAATTCAACAGTGACCATCGAAAAATCCTGGACAGATACCGAAGTCAGGCTTTCCAGACCGATAATCGTATTGATCTCCTTCTCCAGGGGACGGGTGATGAGATTCTCGATGTCAGCAGCAGAGTTTCCGAAATAGGGGGTATTGACAAAAACGGTGGGAAAAGAAACTTCCGGAAACTGCTCTTTCGGCATGGAATTGTAGGCCTGTAATCCGAACAGAAAGATCATAAAGGTCAATAGAAAAACCGTCGTGCCATTGTCAATCGACAAACTTGTCAGCCCGAATTCCCGAAGCTTTCCAACAATTTTTTCATTGAGCTTACTCATTCCCCTGACTGTTTGATCCGGATGACAAAACGGACAGCTCGATAATTTCCAATGGTGTCCCATCACTAACGGAACGGCCACCTACTTCGATGACTTCCTCACCAGGCCTGAGGCCTTCCCGGATAACTGTCACTTCATCATTGGTTTCGGACTTACTGATGTACCGTTTCCGGGCTACGGGTTGACCATTGCTCTGTTCCACCACCATCAAAAACTCCCTACCGTTGATTTCCTGCTGGATTAAATTCAACGGTACGGTTAATACATTTTCAATGGAATTGACCGTCACCTGGATTTCCACCAACATATTGGGTTTGAGGTTTTTGACAATGCGGTTCACATTGACCTCGATGCGGAATGTGCGGTTGGCTTTATCTATGGTATTACCGATGTATGATATTTTTCCACGGGTCTCAGCATTCAGAGCTGGGAAATATACCGTCACCCAATCCCCCAGATTAACACTACCCAGATGGTTCTCGGCCAGGTCAGCGGTCGCCACAAACTGCCGGACATCCAGAATAACCGCAATGGGTGCCCCCGGAGATACCATTTCCCCTTCGAGAATGCTGACCTCATCAACGATGCCGGATAGGGGTGCATAAACCTTTGCTTTCGTCAGCTGGAATTCCAGCGACTCAATCGATTTTTCGATTCGTTCTTTCTCGTTCTTCGTTTGTAAATACTGGATTTCTGACCCAATATTCTGATCCCACAATCGCTTTTGTCGTTCATAAATATCCTTAGCCAACTCGTAGCTTGTTTGCAACTCGGCCATTTGTTTGTTCAACTGCTCCAAATCCAATTCGGCCACAAGATCTCCCTTGCTAACATAATCTCCTTCTTCAATATGGAGATTGATCAACCGACCACTCGTTTCGGCATTCACCTGAATGACTTCATCGGCCTCCAGCAAACCTTGTGCGGTTATGTATTGCTCAAATACCGTATCCTTGACTTCGTAGGCCGTCACACGCTGTGCTTGTCGGCTTTGTACAGTGGGATCGAGTTCTGCAATCCGGGATGTGAGGTCTTGAATTTCTTGTTCCAACTCACGTTGCCGTGCTTGCTTCTCTGACAACGATGCCTTGAGTTCTGATAAACTTTTGGATTCTGCGGAAGCCGGCTCGTCAGGGGATTGGCACCCCGATGTCATCAGCAAGGTGGCCAATCCAATAAGAAATAAGTATAGTCTTATGTTCATAATTTTCCCAGTGCTTTTTCTAGGTTAGATTTGGATATCATAAAGTCATACAACGCATTGATATATCTGGACTGTGCCTGGTAAAATGTAGATTCAGCCTGGTACATTTCCACACTTGATCCCACCCCTTCCCGAAACTTGATCTGTGCTACTTCATAAATGGATTCCGCCAGATCCAGATTGTCCTCGCTATCTTCCACTTTATTGAGATTGGTCAGAAAATCCTTCCGGGCATTTTCTACTTCGACCCGGAAAACCCGCTCACTATTCTCGATGTCCAGCATGTGTTGTTGTAACCGGACTTCAGCCCGATTAATTTTCATCGCCCGGTCCCGACCATCAAATATGGGGATAGTGAGACTCGCGCCCACAATTGAGGAGGGAAACCATTTGCCATCGGTCAATTTATTGGCCTGCAATTGCTGATTATAATTCGCAAAAACCACGAGGGTCGGTATATAACCGAATCTCAGTTGTTTGATATCCATTTCCCGAAGTTCCGCAGTTACCGCCAAAGAGCGGGCCTCCGGCCGGTTACTGAAGTTGTATTGTTCCGATAAGAGCACCACGGCGGATTCACGGTCCATGAATTCACCGAGGGATTCTGTGACTATAATCGAGTCATCCATCGGATATCCCATCTGCAATTTGAGAATATTTTTAGTCGAAAAAATCAAATTTTGGACATTTTCCAATTCCATTTCCAGATTGGAAAGCGAGTATTCCAAACGATCCACGTCGAGTTTTTCCATGAAACCATTTTGATACATTTCCCGCGTTTCAAACAATGTCTGTTGGAGGTTTTCCACATTCTTTTGCAAAATACCCTCATTGCGTTTTGCAATCAGTACGGCAAAATAGGCTTTGTATACCTGATCGCGCACATCTCGCTCTGTGATATTAATTTGGGATTGGGCCAATTCCCGGGCCAGTCGTGCTGCCTGTATACCGACAAATACACTTCCATCAAAAACAGTTGCATTGAAACTGAGTCCGGCAGTCAAGGCGTTTTTTACTCCAAATTGAACTTCCAGATCCTGCTCGGGATTAGGAGGAATCCCCTGGGAGGGATCACCTTCATAAAAAGAACCCCGTGGCAATATTTGGGTAGGAAGCTGCAAAAACCGTTGATACTCTACACTGCCATTGAGTGAAGGAATTGCCCGGGCCAGTACCTCTTTGATCTGATATTCTGCGTCTTCTATATCCAGCCGGGATTTTTGGACGGAAATGTGATGATTTTCTGCGTATTCAAGTGCTTGTTGGAGCGTAAAAGGTGTTTGAGAAATTAATTGACACCCCAGAGATATAACCAAAGAAATGCAAATTCCGAAGGTTTTCATTAATTGGTAATTTTGAACCACAAAAGTAGTAAAAGAGAATTGAAAAACAGGGACTACTTCCCAGATTAAAAATCATACTCGATCCGCATATATTATTAATAGGAAGCGGCCTTTTTTTAATTTTCCTCCTTATAATTAGGACCAAAGTAAAAGTCCTCTGAAAAGTGCCCGCTCTAAATTCTACTAATACTTTTATATTTTAGATAAATGAATCATTCGCGGATGATGGAATAAGCCATCAGCACCCCCTGGACTGCTCACACTATGAGGCAGAAACGTCATCGGACGGAATCCATCCCATCGCTGTCGGGCTAAAGACACCACATACGTTCGATTAGCCCGACAAGATCTCAATTCGTATGGAAAAATGACAATGAAGTGATAATTCCAACTATTGCTTTGGTCTGAATTCATTTGCCCTATTTCATCCCCTGTCGTGAATTATCATTTGCTTTTAGCCATCACTTCCAGCCTGCGATGTACGGGAAAAAGACGATCATTCCGATGACAATAGCGCATACAGTACACCATAAGACACCTGAAGCAGCCAAATCTTTGACCACTTTTATCCGAGGATCCCGTTCGGGCTGAACAATATTTGACAATTTCTCTAATGCCGTATTCCAAATCTCTGCCTGAACGACCAGGCCGATTGAAATTATAACGGCCACCCATTCCATTGGAGCTAATTCCACCACCCACCCCACGGTCAATACAATCAAAGTAACGACCAGATGAATTCGGGCATGAATTTCGTTCCTAAAGAAGATGATCAGGCCCTGCCAGGCATATCCAAAACTATTCTTTCGCTGTTGTAAGAATCTCCTCATTCCTGCTCAGTTGATATTCTCCGCGAATTCCGATTTTCTGATTGGAGGAGTTCTCCACTTTCTTAAACTGGAGGCAATCCAGATATTTGTTGTAGTAAATGTGATCCACAGGTGCATAAAATAAAGATTTATTCGAATTGGAAAACGAAGGGAAAAACGACCGCCGACTGTCATTGAGCTCGGCCCGATACCGGAACCGCACCAATTCATTATCCCAGGAAACGTAGTTTAACGTACCTAAATAGATAACAGGTTCTCCAGCCTGAGCAATAAAATCACTTAATTGAGAAAACACCATTTTGCTGTCCTCCTTATACTGGCTGGTAATAGGTGGAAGGTTGTAATGAGAAATCAATTGGATCACTTTCTCTTCATCGATTTGGAAACGCACCCTGATAACGGGGATGTTATAGATCAAAAAGGTATCCTTATCCAGCACCGGAAATGAAGTAAAAACCACCTGACCATAATCATCCATTCGTACGAATTCGGTGTAATCTGAATATACGGAATCGTAATATTCAATGATCTGGTCTTCAAACTGAGGGGTGAATTCCTGGAATACAAGAATATCGGGTCGGATTTGGTCGATCAACTTTAATTCTTCATCCAGTCTTTCCTGAATTGAGGACAGATTAAAATGGCAGATGGAAAATTTAGAATTTTGGTCCACCACGACCTGCGGTGCTGCCAGTGAAATGTTTGAAGCATTTTTCAGATGAAGACACAGCAATGCACAGCATGACAGGCAAACCATTGACAGGGTCTTTGACCGAAGCATCAAAAAAGCTACTCCAAGAATCAACCAAAGGATAAGTATCAAAACGGTTTGATTGGAAATTCTCCTCAACCATTGAAAATCTGGTTGTATCACACAAATAAGCGTAACCAATACCACCAGTAGCATCAAAGGGATGCGCAGTCTGCGAAATTGAAGCCATTTCTCCAGGGTAGCCCAAACGATTCCTAATTGTTTGATAAGACGCATGTTTTCTTCAACGTTTTCCTATGACCTAATGAATCAAAATAATAAACCCAAAACAGGTATAATCCTTCAGGCAACAACTGTCCGTTTGACAATCGTCCTGGCCAATAAAATACGTCGCCACCCTGTACGGGAACAGAATTGGCAAGCGTTTGGACTTTTCTTCCGTTTAAGTCAAATATTTCAATCGTTATGCTCCCACTGAGGCTTTGTGATCCCACCGAAATTTCCAACCGCGATGGCTCGCGGCCGTCACCGATATAAATAACAGGACTTGAGAATTCGATATCAATCTTTGTTGATAAATCCCATATCGGGAGAAATCCCGGACTGCGATACCCAAATTGTACGAAACCAGATCGCCATTTATTGCCCATAGTTCCAAAGATATTCCTTTCAAGTGAGACACCTCTGCTATTTTTAATTAGGAAATTGTGAAGTCCGGGTGAATAGGAAATTTTATCGATCAATCTTCTGGAAGGGTCCGATGCCGTCAGGACCAGGTTCGCACCGTTGTTGTTCAATGCAAATAAATCCAATTCATATACCAATTCGGGTTTTACCTCCGGATAACAATCCAAAAACTGGTTTCGATCGGAAGTAAATAACCGACTTTCTAAACCGGGCCACCCTCCATCCACCGGAATCGAAACAGAATCACGATCATTTTTCTGAACCACCAACCCATCCCACCAGGTTGCCCATTCTTCCATATTTGTAATTTCCAAATATTCGGGACATCCCTGAAGCGGTTCGTACATCAACTCACTGATCAGCAAACCTTGTTCTCCTCCTCTGACCGGGGCGGAAGAAATAAAAAGAGTATCCCAAAGGACCGGACCAAAACACGTCTCCATCTCACCCTTTACAGTCACTTCAACGCGTTGTCCGGGATCAGGATCTGACAGAAAATTTATTTTGGACTTACCCCACCATAGATGGTCATCGATCTCAAAATCAAGATTTGAATGAAACAATTGATCCATCCCGTCGGTCCTGAAAATCAGATGAGGAAATTGCACTTCTGCTGTGGTGGGAGTGACCCAGACATAATTTAGCTCGGGTGGGTTCAACGTGGAAAAATGGGTATTGTCAGTTCCTGGAGAACCAAAATCGGAAGTAGTCACCGCCCAATTGTCCGTGCGACACGGCTGTGAAATATCGATCATCTCGACCGATCCTGACTCCATAGGTTCAGATTCCGGTGTATGCCGGACACCATGAACAACCCGGTCGTAATAATACAGAACGATATCCAGAGAGGTATAGGGTTGGAGGTCAGGCATAGGGAGGTGAATTACCTGAGCCGAAGGATCCGTATCCAGAAACGAATTGGATTCCTGAAGTACGATATATCCTCCAGGATTGATCGTCAGGGGTGGTAAATTCACACGGTGACCTGATATTTCTATCCCCAGCCCCATCAAACAGCCAGATTTTGTGATCCCACTAAATAATTCAATAAAGTTCGACCCCTGTTTTTGGCCTTGCCGAAATTCAGAAATGAATATTTCTCCGGGCCGGGGGCGAACCACCTGATGTGCAAAATCAACTCCGCCGTACAGTTGATGGAAGAAAAAATGACTGGACCGGGTTTTGGTATAATGACATCGCAGGGCAATTTTGGCCATCCACCAGTCCGCATTCATTTGACCCAACCAGGGGATCGTTTCCTGATTTTCCCCGCCCCTGCTGGAAATGATTATCCCCTCTTCAGTAAGTGAAATATTCAGAGAGGAATGGTCAGCACCTCCCCCATAATTTCCTGACCAAAAATCGTAATTGACCGTTTTATTGTCCGACGTCACCATATTTACGGTCAACCCATCCCGGGTTCCGGATTCCCCGATTGCCATTGTAAGAACTCCAGAATCCGAATTTTCTGGACCGGCAAGATGGAGAATAATTTCGAGTCGATTGGAAGTGGAAGGTGGGAAATCCAGTGAAAACAAGATATGAAAGTCGGTCATTTTCTGTTCCGGCACAAACTCCAAAGATGAGTTATTCTCCACAGAATCTGCCAGTTGCCACCCCTTGCTTAAAGTCATTTGGAACCGTTCCAAATCTCCTGACCATAATAACTCCTGTGATAATAAATCATATGAATTACATTCTTGTGAACCTCCATACAATCCACATGAAAGCGCGAGGAGTAAGAAATAATATTTGGCCATAATCGGCGGCTATGTCCTGAAAAATCGTATCTTTGACCCCCATAATTTAATAAAATAATTTGAATTCAAATGAAATTAGCAATTGTAGGGATAACAGGCTTGGTCGGTCAGGAAATCTGCCGGGTAATCGAAGAGTTTGACCTGGCATTTGATGAGCTCTTGCCGGTTGCTTCAGAGCGGTCGATTGGTAAAAAAATAACGATCAAAGGAAAGGAGTACGAAGTGATTGGACTGGAGAAAGCTGTTGAGCTCAAACCGGATATTGCCGTTTTTTCAGCCGGAGGATCCACTTCTTTAGAATGGGCGCCTCGATTCGCAGAAGTGGGAACTTTTGTAGTAGACAATTCTTCGGCCTGGAGAATGGATCCGGACAAAAAACTGATCGTGCCTGAAATTAATGCCCGGGAACTCACAGCGGATGATAAAATTATCGCAAATCCCAATTGTTCGACCACCCAGATGGTAGTTGCCTTATCAGAATTGCATAAAAAATTTAAAATCAAACGGCTGGTCATATCGACCTACCAATCCATTACAGGAACCGGCGTAAAAGCTGTGGACCAATATGAATCTGAAAAAATGGGACAGAAACCGGAAAGCCCGGCTTATCCACATCCCATTTTCGATAATTGTCTGCCGCATTGCGATGTCTTTTTGGATAATGCCTACACGAAGGAAGAAATGAAGTTAGTTCATGAAACCCGAAAAATTCTCGGCGACGATTCCATCGGCATAACCGCCACAGCCATTCGGGTTCCGGTTCATGGCGGTCATTCTGAATCGATCAACATCGAATTTGAAAAGCCTTTTGAAATCGAAGAAATCGTCAATACACTTCAAAATACTGAAGGTGTGGAGGTGGTTGACAATCCGGAACTTGGCGAATATCCGATGCCGCTAAATGCAAGAGGTCGAAATGAAGTTTTTGTTGGAAGAATTCGTCGGGATGAATCGATTGAAAATGGATTGAACTTGTGGGTGGTGGCCGATAACTTACGCAAAGGAGCAGCTACAAATGCCATTCAAATCGTGCAGTACCTGGTCCAAAATGTGATGGCTACTGTCTAGATTTTGGGTATATTCCTGCAAGTAAAACGAAATAATCACCTACTTTGGTGGCATGTTTTTATTGATAAATGGCCATCGGTAAGTTGCAGTCCATTTATGGAAGGTATATTTGAGTTACAAAGGAATGAGTTATGAAAGACAGATTAGTTTTTTGGGGAAAGAAAAATGAGAGTCAAAAAGTATTGGTTACACTCGACCTCAATGAAGATGCGGGTACGTATGACGTAAAGGTTATCAGTGCTGAAAATGTGACCGAAGATTTTGACAATTTGGTTCGAAACGAATGGCGCAATAACTCAAGCGACATCATTTTCCCTGAACCTGAGGCGGAATTTACCAAGGAACTGAGTCTTACCAATGATTTATTGCCCAGGGAGTACGAAGTGGACCGGGATGACCTGCTCAAAATGGCACAGGCTGAATGGAATTTTTTCGTTCTGTCCAATCGACTCAAAAATACCTATAACGAAGAACTGGAAGAATACGAGGAACAAACCAAATCTCTGAAGGAATTTAATCAAGACCTTTGGAACAACATGAAGACGTTCTGGGGTAAGGTTCAAAAACAAATTTCGGAACGAAATCTGGCTCGACGCCATGGCAATGAACTCAAAAAAAGAACCAATGCGATATTTTCTTCTCTAAAAGATTTACGCGCAAAATCGGAAAAAAAATTCGTTGCTGAATCGGTCGAGCAAAAAGAACAAATACTGGGCAAACTCCATGAGATCGAAGCCCGGATAAAGGATGGAAAATCCCTTCGTCACTTGTTTGATGAACTCAAAAAGATTCAAAAGGAGTTTAGAAAATTTCGATTTACCCGCGAAGATCACAATGAGGTGTGGGACAAACTGGACGGCTTGTTTAAGGAAATAAAAGCCAAAAAATACGGAAAATCGGCCTCCGGAAACGATCCGCTTGTCAAAACCACTAACCGCATCGAAGGATTAAGCGCCGCGATCAATAGAATGAAGCGTTCGATTAAAAAAGATCGAAGCGAACTCAAATTTCAACTCAATAAAATTGAACAGGCAGACGGCCAATTGGAAGCCCAGATCCGTCGGGCTAAATTGTCCATGCTCGAAGAACGGATTCACGCGAAGGAGTTGAAATTGGAAGATATGCACAAAACTGAGAAACAGCTCAGTGACCGTTTGGATAGCCTGAAGAAGAAAGCCGAAAAAGAAGCTGCAGAACAAGAGGTAAAAGAACGAATTGCCCGGGAGATTCAGGAGAAACAAAACCAAATGGAACAAGATCCGAAGATCAAAGAAGCCGCTGCAAAAATTTTGGGCAAAACCTTTGATTCCGGTAAATCTGAAGATCCAACGCAGGAAGCAGCATCCGTTGTATATGCCGCAATTGCTGCGAGTGAGGGAAAATCACAGGGCGAAGAAGAATAAATGGATGCCGATAAACCAGAAATTTTAATTGGGCGCAAACCTGTAATTGATGCGTTGGAAAGCCATAAACCTTTGACAAGCATATGGATTGATCGCAGTTTACGGGGCCCGGAAGAAATTAAAATCCGCCAATTGGCCAGGGAACAAGCCATTCCTCTCAAACGAATCGGCAGAGAAATTCTCAACAAAAAGACCAAATCGAACCATCAGGGTGTGATCGCATACACCTCGCCCATCCGCTTTGTAGATGTGGAAGCCGTTTTAAATTGGGCTTACGAAAAGGGGGAAACTCCCCTTCTGCTATACCTGGATCGAATCCAGGATGTCGGCAATTTGGGATCCATCATCCGCACTGCTGAAGTAATGGGGGTTCACGCCATCGTGGTACCGGCCCAAAAAATGGCACCGATCAACGATCAGGTCGTAAAGATTTCAACCGGCGCAGTACATAAAATTTCCATTTGCCGAATCAATAACGTGCTGGAGTACCTCAAATTGATCCAACAATACGGGATTAAAATCCTGGCATCCTCGCTTTCTGCCACTCAATCCATAGATCAACTGGATCTTACAGTGCCTCTATGCCTTATAGTCGGATCTGAAGATACCGGAATTTCTACCGAAATCGAAGAACGATCCGATGAATTATTCATCATTCCACAGCTCGGTGAGACTGAATCCCTCAACGCGTCCGTAGCTACAGGCATCATGCTGTATGAGGTCCAGCGTCAGCGCGGGTGTCGTCAAAGCAGTATTTTTTGAGCTGAAGCTTGTGCGTGCGCGCAGGCGCCTTTGCAAAGGGCTGCTCCTTTTGGTTCTTTTTTTTCAGCAAAAAAGAAACAGAGACGATTTTATTTTTCACCCGTCTACAAGTTCACTTCCAGGAACTTGAGTTAATACCAAAATCGGA
>Ga0079223_10002764_pt1 | contig 10933 bp, 11 predicted proteins | sample Stecom2011_FD_75072 | JGI IMG/M metagenome (GOLD analysis project Ga0079223, IMG submission 75072) | Agricultural soil microbial communities from Utah to study Nitrogen management - Steer compost 2011 | ecosystem: Environmental > Terrestrial > Soil > Agricultural land | place: USA: Utah...
AAACCATCGGACAACACTCTTTTTTGGTTTTGTTTAAACCATTTACCATTTTGATGACTTTTTCTTTTATGAAATTGCGAACTTAATTATACACTAACATTGTTTGTAATAGTATTTGACAAAAGACTTTGTTTTAATGTATAATTTTTATAAAATCTGGATGCGAAGCGAGGAAGTTTAAGCCGTATGTGGTCACTTGGTTTAAACGGAGCGAGTAGTGAAACCGGCGTGAATGTGTGCGTGCGACGCACAATAATTCCCCGGTTTTTTGTTATTTACGGTTTACCCAGACTTAACCCCTACATAGACTAAAAAAACGAAGCGATGAATTTCAGGCCGTATGTGGTCACTTGGCCTGAAGGGAGCGAGTAGTGAAACCGGCGTTAAAATATTAACCCGGTTTTTATTATGCTAAATAAGAAGGAGGAACAATTAAAATGAAAGAAACTATTAGATTTATAGGCGTAGCGCTGGTCATTTCTTTATTACTGATTGGCAACGTTTTTGCCGATAACAAACAGGCCACTCACACCATTTCCGTGACTATTCCGGAGCAGGTTTACTTATCGTTGTCCTTGACCAATGTCACCTTTGATTTTACTGATCGCGAAGATGATACACTGGAAGAGTCATTGGAGGTTACATATCGGTGCAATAAGGCCGGTGGTGATTGGAGACTGGCTGTGTCGGGTACTGACTTTACTTCAAATCTTTCTCCAGATAGTTTTTCTGTCGGTCATTTACAATGGAAGACCGAGGGGGAGTCCTATCAACCTATGCCGGAGACGGCTTCCGAAGAAGTGGGAGCGATTGTGGCTACCGGAAATAACCCTGCGCCTAACAAAACTAAGGTTTATTATCAGATGTCCATGCCAACAGACGTTCACGCTGGCGACTATACAAATACCATTACTTATACTTTGCTTGTTCCGTAAAAACCGCTTTACTGCCGCAGGATAATTGGTTATAATTAGGATAAGAGATATGTTTATGAATAATGATACGGATCAGGCTCAGGCTTGTGATAAAGGATGAGAAATTTGTTTAAAACAAATTCAAGATATGTTATCGTACTTATGCTCACCATGATGGTGGGCTTTTTTCCCTTTCAAGGCCGGGTTTCCGCGAATAGTGTGGCCGTTTCTCCAAGCACTGTGGAGTTAACCGCAACTCCGGGTACACCCTTCCAGGTGCAACTAGAGGTTTACGGCGCTCCCGACCAAAACTTACGGGCCAAGGCCTACCTTTATGATTACGAATTCGATCTGCAAGGTCAGGTCGTGCTCTATAAATCTGGAGGAGTCCTGCCCCGCTCCGCTGCACCCTGGGTGACAGTGAACCCTGGGGACTTCCTCATTCCCGCGGGTGAAAAAAGTATCATTACAATTAACGGAGTTGTTCCTGAGGGAACGCCGGGGGGAGACTATTGGAGTATGTTTTTTGTGGAGATTTTCCCTTTTTCTCGGCTCCAAACCACCGGAATGGTTGTTAGCGGAAGGGTGGGAGGAAGTTTTACCATTACCGTGCCTGGCTCGAACGGTCCAAAAGGTAAGATCACCGCCCTTGATGTAAAATGTAGTCCGGGTTTACAAAAGAAGAAAATCTCTGGGAAGATTAATTTTTTGAATGAAGGGGACGTGATTGTTAGGCCCAGTGGCCGGGTGGAGATTAGGAGCATGGATAATCAGGTCTTAGAGGAGATCCTGATTCCTCCGGTCAAAATTCACCCTAAATTTACCCGGGAGATTGCTTTTGAAGAGGAAATTAATTTGGCTGACGGTTCCTATGTGGCCTTGGCAATACTAGACTACGGCGGCGAGAAATTAGCCGGTTATCCCAGTGTTTTTAGGGTGGAATAATCTTTATTGTCGGGTATACGTGATACAAAAAATAAGGCTTGTAGGAGGGTGTTGAGTAATGCCAACTCCTTTGAGTAAAATGCGTCCCATCGGCGTATATAGACCGAGGTGTAACTTAATCGCTTTTTCTATCCGTTTTTGCCTACGCCGCCTTCTTTGTTTATTATTATTAGTTGTTACCGGGGTCGCTATGGCTGCCAGCTTTGACATTACGTTTAGGATCCCGGAAAAGGTGGAGATCGCCCTTTCCACCGGTGCTGTTGATTTAGGTTCTCCTTTTAGTGTAGGCAGTGATTATGTATATTTCGAAAAGCCCGGGGCTTTGCGGGTTGATTTTCGCTGTAACAGACTGAACGAGTGGGAAGTCCGCCTTAGCGGAGTGGATTTTCGGGCGGGTAAAAATACGATTCCCATCTCTAGGCTGGAGTGGAAAGCAAACCAAGGAGGGGCATATACGTATATGCCACCAGAGGGTGAATACGCGGTTTTGGACAGTTCGAGAAACCATCCGAAAAAATCCGGAAGGTGGCAGAAAAAAGATATTTCATATCGATTAAAGCTCACGGGAGACGAATATGAGGGAACATATAACTCCATAATTACCTATACTTTATTTTTACCATAAAACCTGAATACTTAGTATGTTTATTAAATTCGGCCTAATTTGATTGTTTTACCGGATTGGTTGTTCAGGAGCGCAAATGGATTAAATTAACCCTCAGGAGCGGGGGGAGGGAGAATAATGAAAAAACCATGGTCTGGGCGTTTGAGAGTCTTAACTATCCTTTTTGCGTTGCTTTTTCCCGTGTTAACGGCTTATGGCGGGATTATCGATTTTCCTGAGAATTCTATCCTTTTTCTCTCCAGTTTTCAAGTGGATTTGGGTTCCCTGAGGTCACAGGGGCAAAAAGAGTTTTTTGAAAACGAGGATGCGCTGCTTATTATCCTTATAACAGGAGTCGCGGATTGGCAGATTCTCTTGTCCGGAGAGGACTTTACCTCAGGAGAACATATCGTGCCCCTCAGGCAATTGGAATGGAAGACGAAAAAAAAGAACTATAAAAAGATGCCCAAAGCCGGGCGGGAAGTTTGTATTATCGACTCTAAGGATTATGAACCCTCAGAGATAATCTATGCTGTCGGCGTCTCCTATCGACTGGAGTTGACCGGCGATGAGATGGCCGGAAGTTATAGAGCGCCGCTCACCGTCTCCATGATTATTCCGTGAATTTTCAAAAATGGTTGACAGAATTGGGATAAAAATCTATAATTTTATTAGGAGATAAATTTAAAAAATAGATGTATCAAAGGTATACGAAAAGGCAAACTCGTCGAAAGGCGGGGACGCAAAGCTACGGATCTAAATCCTGCCGCGAAGTGGCAGGTCATGATCGCCGGGCCGCCGAAGCCTTTTATCTTTGGCGACCTGCGATCTGCTGAAGGGGGTTATGAGGATGACTCGGCAGAAAGCAGGTTTTTTGATCAGAAGTTTATCGTTACTAGCGCTAACCTTGGCGCTGCTTCCAGGCGGCGCTGTCAGAGGACAGAGCGCACCAGCGGCTGGAGTAGGGAAAGCCCATACCGTTACGGTAACGATTCCGGAGGTGATCCAGTTAGATGTGAGTCTGGACCAAGTTGTCTTTGACCTTACGACTGAGTCGGAGGAAACTTTAACGTTTCCCGGATACCATGTGCCTAATACCCAGGAATTTGCGGAGGTTAGAGTATTATCCAACACTGACCGGGAATGGCAACTGAAGATGGAGGGAGAAACTTTCGGGGGCTTGCCGGTGGAAGAGATCGAATGGTCTCTAGACGGTAGTGACTGGCACGCCCTGCGTAATCAGGAAACGGTCGTGACCACCGGTGCGTTTACTGCCGGGTGGCAAGAGATTAAAGTATACTATCGGTTGCTGGTCACCGGTACAGAGTACGCCGGTGAATATAGACTACAGGTAAAATACGGATTAACCGTTATTTAGTATTTTAGGTAAGAGTACAGGGCTTGAGCAGGGCCCTTTTTTTATTATTACTCCAGAATCTCCAGTAATTCTTGGGGCAAGTCCAGATCAGGAAATTCCACCTCTTTTACTTTGGGCTTTAAGGCGAAAAAGATAGGAGGCGCTGTGTCCTGATGAACCGAGAGCATAACCGGCGAGACCGGGGTGAGGATTCCTATTTCTTTTGGTAATGTTTCTTCGCGGACTGATATGATATAATCTCCTGGATGCAGACTGAGGAAGAAGGAACCATCAAACTCCGTAGTAACTTCGGTCAGTATTTCGCTGGAGGGGGCTCCTAACCGGCGGACACTGATTAACGTATCGGAGAGGAGGCTTTCTTGGGGATCCGGTAGATTATTTTGATTCTCATCCAAAAAAAGTAACCCTTTAAGTGTATGGGGAGGATGGAACGGTATATCCACTTCATGGATTCTATTGGCTTCAATATCCAGCTCATACGTGGTTTCGGACGCCAAATGGTCTTGATCTTCCTTTGAATACTGGACGGAGAGTACATGACGCCCCGGTCTGACTCTTGGAATCATCCAGCTCCCGTCGGCAGCGGAGACCGCGGATTCCTTTCCGTCAAGGAGAATCCGGATGTTTTCCAGTCCCCTTTCTCCCCGGTCATATTGAACATTAAAATTACGATCGGAATAGACACGGCCGCTGACTCCGCCCCAAGGAACAGGGATCAAGAATAAGTCTTGGTGGAAAAGGAAGAAGCTCAGTTTGTATTCGGTTAAGTCCGGGTCATAAAAAAAGGAATTCCCCAATTTTACCGTTGTGGACGGAGTGATTCTATATCCAATATTTACGTGTGTTGTAATCCTGGGGATCCCCTCTTGTGGAGTGTTCATTTGAAAATAACCGCCGTTTTGCCATTTGGAGGCAGAGGAATGGTTCCAACGTAGACCGTATCCGGTAAATGTTTTGTCTTCCGCCTTTTTATACTGGGTATGGGTGATATAGTTTTCCAGGTAACTGACTGAAGTGATTTTTTGCCTGGTTCTAATGGAGTAGGAGTAAGTATCCAAAGTGTTCTCACGCGTGTTCACGCGGGTGTCCGTGCGTGTGGGGAATTGGTTATTGCTTAATCCAAGTGTTAAGGCGATTGTTTTATCTTGCTCCACTTCGTGCCAGAGACCCAGTTCCAATTCGTTGGCCTTTTCAGAACTGGCGTCTTCATGCCGAATTAAAAGCCGATGTTGATCATAATATAGGCCGGTTTGATAAGTCCGGATTATACGCTTATTCCCTGAAAAATCTTGGGCTAATTTATACTCAAACAAAGGTTCCACAGTTAAAAGGGGTGAAGCCTCAATCTCTGCAGAGAGAGACAGTTTGGTGAACCTTTCCGTTTGAAAAAACGTTTGGTAGAATTCGTCCCCGCTGGTGAGTTCTCCGGTGAGTAGCCAATTTTGGAAGTATCTGGTCAGTGAGATCTGGTTTTGTGTTAGAAACCCAGAGTTGTCTGTGGAGGTTCCGGCTACTCCTGTGACAGAAAAGTCCCAATTGGGATCTGATAAAAAGACGGTCGGCGTGAATTCCGCTTCAAAAGCATCGGAAAACAGACTGTCTGTAGTCATGGAATGAAGGTAGTTTAGAACCAGGTTTGGACCTGGTCCTTCCAGGCTTGCCCCCACCCATCGGGGTTTAGAGTAAAGTTCTTCTTCTGATCCCAGCCAAAAATGCCACTTCCATTTTTCTTGGGTTGGAGTTCCACTCTGAAAATATAACATCGCAGTAGGGGTGGGCTCTTCAATTAAACCCTCCCATCCGGGGTCAAACGCTCCGGTCCTCATCAGCCAGTTTTTTCCGGTTAACGCAAGGTAGAGTGATGGGTTGGTTGATTCCTCGTCTACTCCTTCCCCGGCAAAAAATAAATCCATATTTAATTGGGGATTAAGGTCTCCGGTTAGACGAAGCCCTCCCAACCAGGAAATATTACCTGTTTCATCCGGACGAAGGTTTAGATTAACGCTGGAATACAAGGGGATTGTCAGGTCGTTGAATCCCGGTTTATAGTCCGCTGTTTCACTCACGATTACCGCTATTCTTAGCTCCTGTGGTTCTGTGCTTTCCGTGCCGGTTATTACCTTTAAGTTGAGGTAGTCGGTCTGTCCGATCAAGGATGTCTCCGGGATCCGGCAGTTTAGAACGGTTTGCAGAGTTTGACCGGGAATAATATTCGCCTGAGCAATTTCCCACTCGAATTCCCATCCGGACTCCGAAAAAACTGAATACTGTGGAGTCTCCGTGACACTTCCCTGGTTGGATACGAGGATAGGAATTTTTATCCGCGTTCCGGCTTTTCCATGCACCCGGTTAGGAGCGCTGAGCGAGGCCTTACGGAGCATTTTAATGTTAACTTCTGTTGTGAAAACCGAGACCCGCTCGGGCTCTACTTCTTCCTCTCTGACTACTAGTTGGATGACATCTTCTGTTCCAAAGGGAACATTTGTGGGCGCCATGGTTGATAGCGCCACATATTCTTCTTGTGCGGGTTTTAGGATAATTCGTTTCTTTTGCCCCAGCAGTGTCCAACCTAATTTGGAAGAGAAATCGACCCCCAGTGCAACCTCGCTAGTCGTAGGATTTCTAAAGGTAAAGACCATTATCCCGAAACTCCCTGGGTCAATCTGGATCGGCGCCGGAATCAGAACCTCAATCCCGGATTTTAAACGCTTAGATACCGCAGCCAGGCTTGGCCCAGAAGATAATAAGGTGAAAGAAAGGATGAGTAAAATATGTAAAAATATCAAATTCCGCAGTTTTGGTTTATTAGTCAAAGTAAAGACCTCCATTACCGATTAACTAAAAATTCTGAGGATATTCCAAAATTCCTGCCTCCTTTCGGCTTCAAAGCAAAGTTTTAGTTTATTTTTTTGGTCTAGGGAAAAAATAGACTAAAATACTTAAAAAATGAGGGTGAGATTATGCCAAGGGTCAGCAAATTGCTGTCACTTTTTTTACTGTTTCTGTCTTTATCCGGGTGTACGCTATGGGACTATCTCAAACCTCCGGAACGGGAGGTAGCGCCTTCCCGGGGTAAGCTTGAGGAAGGCCGGGAACTGGTTCATTCTTTTATGCAAGCGCGTCTGGCCGGAGAGGCGGAAGACTATATGCGGGCCTTTCTCACCGAGGAGGCCTGGCATGATTATCAGGGAAAAGAGTTTGTTTTAAAGTCCACAAACAATCAGGAACTTGTTGGATATAAGTTAACGGATGAATCTGAATTGTCCCAGGGGAGATTTGCCTTTACCGTATTAGTCCAAGTGGTTGAGGCCGAACCTGTGGGCGCCCGAAACACTAAGGAGGATATTATCGTCCGGTACAGTGAAGATGAGTACCGGATCTCTTCCGCCAGATTAGCAGAGGAAAACTTGATACAAGCCGCGGAGGATAAGGTGGTTTGGCGAGGGGCGGATAAAGATGGCCAAGAAAGAGAAGCTGTCCTCATCACACTATCGGATCTCCCGGCTGATCTGGTACCGATCGGAGGGAGAGAGGAAGAACGGTTTGGAGTGGGACGTGACGCCTTTTCCAGTATTGTTCTTTATCCGGATAATAAAGGTCTTGCCTTTGGCACTACCGGGACACACAGTTTAATTGCCACCGTTACCTGGGATCAGTTGCCTCCCGTCCGGGAAGAGCAGAGAGAATTAATCCCGATTGACCTGGTTTTTGAAGGAACAATAAATTTAGTCGTCGTCTCCCCGGATGGAAAGCACGTAGCGATCGAGACCGGAGAAGCCTCCGGGAGTTCCAGGATGAGGGTCTATCGAACGGATGAACGAAATCGGCTTACATTAGGGTTGGATGAAGCATTTCCCCCTGCGCAATATGAGGTGAAGTTTAACAGATGGGAACAAGATGGCGGCAGCTTGGTGACGAGAGTTAACGCCATGGCCGAGGCGACGGGAGTAGACCAGAATAAACTGGGTACATGGGAGATCAATATTAAAACAGGTGAACGGGAAAAGATAGTAAGTTAAGGACAAGGCAGATGGGAACCGAACGACACTGGTTTTCGAAAGACGGTGATTTTAAGGACGGCGAGCCACACGGAATCATCCGTCTACATTGGTTTGATCTAATGGCTTTTGGTATTGCATTGGCTGTAATTATTAGAGTGGTCGGTCTTTTATGGCCGCAAGAAAAAGTGACCGAAGACAGCCTGATTCAATTGGAGGTATTTGTGGAGGGTATCCCAGTAAGACAAGGGCAGTGTATAAAAGAAGGTCATTGGATCCAAGACGGACAGACCGGTGATCATTTAGGGAAGATTATTAGTAAACAAGAACAGCCTGCCTCAAAAGGTGCTTGGGAAGATGGTAAGTCAGCCATCTCCACCCTCCCCCATCAGGTGGCATTAACCTTAAAGATAGAAGGTCGGGGTGAGGTGCGAAGGGAAGATGGGATTTACTTGGGAAGAAAAGTGATCAGGGTTGGAGAAGAAAGGACTTTTCGCACCCTTTATGCGGTCTTCCCCGGACGGGTAGACTATCTTTCCATTATAAAAAATGGAGACTGAGAAGTGTTCGATCGCTGGAAAGAACAATTACAAACCGGAAGCCGCTGGGAGACCTTGATCTGGTTGGCCTGGACATTAACTCCTTATCTCCATAATGAATTATGGTTGTATTGGCTGCCAGCCGTCTGGGCTTTCATTCCTTCTTTGCATTCATCTTCATCAGGAAAAATTTCTCTGCGTTCACCGGTGATTCTCTGGGTGAGCTGGGGTTTATGCAGCGCCTTATGGTCTCCGGAACCGGGCGGCGCTGTTTGGAACTGGTTACAGGAGGTCCTGATCATCCTGGGGGGGATTGGGGGAGGTTTGTATTTGCGAAAAAAACCGGTGGGTTGGGGCATACTCTTTGCCTCTAGCATACCGGTGGTTTTTTTAGGGTTTATCCAGACGGTATTGGTAAACCCGTATCCAATAGAATGGGTCTCTCCCTCCCGCCTCCCTCAAGTTTTCACGCGGATTACAGGAACCTTAGGAAATCCCAATCTTTTCGGAGAATACCTTTGTTTTTTATTGCCGATTGCCTTAGGGATGGTACTTAACGGTACAGATGTAAAAGGTGTAACCAAAGCAACCAGACTGAGCCCGGTAGTATTTAACCCCCGCCGGGGCTTGGTCTTTCTTTCCTTAGTCTATGGTTTATTGCTCTTTCCCACTTTTTCCCGTACCTCCTGGGGAGCGGTGTTTGCCGGCCTTTTGTGCTTATTGAGGTCAAAACAGAACATCCGCTTTTTTCTAGTTTTGGTTCTGGGTTTGGTTTTGATCACCTTACTTCAGCCCCTATACTTAGAAGTGTTGACCGGTCAAGCTTTGTCCTTTGATCAAACAATCCGCTATCGGTTTGAAGTTTGGGAAGGAACTTGGCGCCTAATAAAGAATTTTCCTTATAGTGGTGTGGGAGGAGGAAATTTCTCCCGCTATTATCCATACCTTGGAATGAACAAAGCTGATCATAGTCATAACCTATTTTTACAGATCATGGTGGAAAAAGGCGGTTTTGGCCTGTTTTTTCTCTTTCTTTTACTGAGCGCTCTTTTTTCTGTACCGGCCGGCAGTTATACGGAGAGGGGTGTGAGAGCCGCCCTCCTTACACAGGTAGTGGCAGGTTTGACGGAGTATGTGTGGGCCAGTCCCCTGATGATTAGTTTTTTTTGGCTGGGGTATGGGTATTTGATGGAGGCTCGAGATGGGTAAAGGTAAGATTATTCTCTTCGGATATTACGGATTTGGCAACTTAGGCGACGAACTGTTTATCGAATACTTTATTGATTTGATCAAACAAAGATTTTCTACGCACTCGCTAATAATCTTGGTAAATAATCCACGGGAGTATGAAACAAAAGACGGCGTGGAATATGTTACTCGGTGGAATTTTTGGCATTTGTTTAAGCTTTTTAAAAAGGGTGACTTATTAATTGGTGGGGGAGGGAGCATCTTTCAGGATCTGACCGGTAAAAAAAGTCTCCTTTATTATGTGACCCTGCTTAGGCTGGCTCAGTTTAAAAAGGCCCGGATTATCCTGGCCGGCCAGGGCTTTGGTCCATTATCCCCCTGGGGAGAGAGGCTGACGGCCAGAGTTCTAAATAAAGTCGATGTGATCTCATGTCGGGATCCAGCCTCCGTAAAGTATCTATTTCAAATCAAAGCACGCCGGGCAGACATCTATCTGGGGGTGGATCCCCTCTGGGGGTTGAAGGGGCTGGACTCGTCCGCCACTCATCCGTGCGCTGGGAACAACCGGCAGATTACGGAGTCCTCCGGAGCGATAATCGGTCTCTTTTTACGTCATGCCAAAGAAGAAAAAGGGAGATATCAGGAGCTAAAAGAGGAGCTCCTCTCTTTATTGCAGTTAAATTTTAGGGGAGTGCTCACCTTAGCCCTGGCGCCTGCGGATCGTTATGTATGCGCCGGAGGAATCAGAGCCTCCGCCGTACAGTCTGATCAGGGGGTAAGTGTCGTGTATCAACCCACGTCCTTCTATTTATCTTCCGGGGAGATCGGTTCTTTAACGCAAATGACTTTAGTGTGCAAGGGTTTAAGCTTGGTCATTGGTGACCGGCTTCACGGATTATTGTTAGGGGCCCGGCTGGGTATACCAGGAATTGGACTGGGGGGAGATCCCAAAGTTAAGTCTTTCTGTCGGGAGATGGGTTATCCTTGTTTTACTTGGGAAGAGCTGAATTATGAAGAGACATTACACGGTCTTTTTTTAGATGAGGTAATGAAAACAATCAAGAACCTATCTTCGGAAAAGCAGAAATTGGCGAAGAAAGTGGCGGAGATGGAGAAGAAGGCGAGGAAGGATCGGATATGGTTGGCCAGGAGAATAACGGAAGAACTGAACCGGGGGTAGCCGTTTCCGTCTTGGGTGTGCCGGTGCATGCCGTTTCTATGGATCAGGTGATGCAGACTCTTTATAATACACTGGAAACAGAGGAAAGGCTACGGATCGTAACTGTAAATCCGGAGATGGTGATGTGGGCGCGAAACGATGAGTGTATGGCCCGGGCGATTTGCGCGGCGGATTTAGCCGTGCCGGA
>Ga0079223_10002767_pt1 | contig 10931 bp, 11 predicted proteins | sample Stecom2011_FD_75072 | JGI IMG/M metagenome (GOLD analysis project Ga0079223, IMG submission 75072) | Agricultural soil microbial communities from Utah to study Nitrogen management - Steer compost 2011 | ecosystem: Environmental > Terrestrial > Soil > Agricultural land | place: USA: Utah...
GCGACAGGCTGTGTGGCGTCAGCACAAAGGTATGCAACGACAGAATGAATAAATACTGCAGGTTGTGTAACTTTTGTTTGTTTTAGTTCTTCATCAGAACCTTCAAACATAATTTTTGAAATTTCAAAACCTAAAACCTCATCTGCTTTTTTAAATAAAGCTTTTGCTTGTTCATTAGAATCGAATAAATCCTTACCCATTCCTGTAAACTGAGCCCCTTGTCCAGGGAATACATATGCTTGTTTCATAAACTAAAGTCAGTTAAATTGATTGCAAAAATATATGGAATAATCATAAAAGCAAACTTTGAATTCTTTACATCTTTTAAAATGCCCAATTTTATTCTTTGGGTTTGTGCTTAATTTCGTAATTTTACTATATTATCAAGTAATATAATTCATATTTAGCATGATGCAATTTACTTATTATGGACATTCTTGTTTTTCTATTGAGTTAGATGGCGTTCGTTTTTTATTCGACCCATTTATTACAGGAAATCCACTAATTAAAGATTTCGACCTTTCTACAATAAAGGCAGATTACATATTAGTTTCGCATGGACACGGAGATCATACCGCAGATTTAATCACATTAGCTCATCAAACAGGTGCATTAGTCATTGCAACTGCAGAAATCGCTGATTGGGTTCAGGCTCAAGGTTATGAAAACGTGCATCCTATAAATTTTGGTTCTAAGGCTTTCCCGTTTGGTGATTTACACTTTGTGCCTGCTGGCCATAGTAGTAGTTTTGCTGACGGTACTTATGCTGGAAATCCAGGAGGTTTTGTGATTACATCTGCTTCAGGTAGCTTTTATTATGCTGGAGACACTTGTTTAATCATGGATATGCAGCTGATTCCTCTATACGCACATTTAGATTGGGCGATTTTACCTATTGGGGGTAACTTTACCATGGACGCAAAAGAGGCAGCCATTTGTTCTGATTTTATAAAATGTGATAAAGTAGTTGGAGTTCACTTTGACACTTTTGGATTTATAGAAATTGATCACGATGCTTCCAAAGAGCTTTTTGCTCAAAAAGGGAAAGAGTTATATATTCCAGAAATTGGAAAAACAGTAACTTTGTCCAAATAATATATTGTACAACGATTCAGAGAATCAACATCCAAAAATAAGTATGGCGAAAATAATAGCAATAGCCAATCAAAAGGGAGGCGTAGGAAAAACGACAACTGCAATTAATGTTGCGGCAAGTTTGGCTGTGTTGGATTGTAAGACTTTATTAGTTGATGCTGATCCTCAAGCTAATAGTACTACGGGAAATGGCTTTGATTTAAATAATATCAAATTAAGTTTATACGATTGTTTGGTGAATGATACGCCAATTGCACAAGCTTATTTAGAAACAGAAACTCCAAACTTATACGTATTGCCATCTCACTTAGATTTGGTAGGCGCAGAAATAGAATTGATTAACCATCCTAATAGAGAATATGTTTTAGACCGCGCATTAAAAGAAGTAGAAAAAGATTTTGATTTTATCATTATCGATTGTTCTCCTTCTTTAGGGTTGATTACGGTTAATGCTTTAACAGCTGCGGATACTGTAATAATACCTGTTCAATGTGAATATTTCGCTTTAGAAGGTCTCGGGAAATTATTAAATACCATTAAAATTGTCCAAGGCTATCATAACGAAGATTTGGCGATAGAAGGGATTTTAATGACTATGTATGATGGACGTTTAAGATTAAGCAATCAAGTGGTTGAAGAGGTAAAAAATCACTTTGAAGATTTAGTTTTCAATACTATTATTCATAGAAATACAAGATTAGGCGAAGCACCTGGTTTCGGTAAACCCGTTTTGATGTATGACGCAGATTGTACCGGAGCGGTAAACTATTTAAACTTAGCACGTGAGATTTTACAGAAGAATAAAATGACTAAAGTGAAGGATTCTGTTAGTTAAGAAAAATAAGTTTTGTATCAATTGTGAGGATTTATAAAAAATATAAGTCCTTTTAATTTTTTGTAGTAAATGTCAAAAGATAAAAATAAAAAAGCAATGGGAGCAGGGATTAAAGCCTTGCTCAAGAACATTGATGAAGATTTAAAGGCGAAGGATTTGGCTTATTCCACAAGGAGTGAGAAGGGGAAACATGTTCCTGCTGTAGGTACAAGAATACCGATTGATCAAATTGTGGTGAATCCAAAGCAGCCAAGACATGATTTTGATGAACAAGCTTTAAAAGAATTAGCAGAGTCGATTAAAACTCATGATATTATTCAGCCTATCACCGTAGTGAAAATGGCAGATGGTACACATATGCTTATCTCTGGAGAAAGACGTTGGCGTGCAGCAAAAATGGCAGGCTTAGTGGACATCCCTGCTTATATTCGAGTTGCAAATGACCAAGAGCTGTTAGAAATGGCACTTTTGGAGAATCTGCAAAGAGAAAATTTAAATGCGATTGAAATTGCACTATCCTATCAGCGATTGATGGATGAATGTGATTTGAATCAAGAGGGTGTGGCTGAACGAATGAAAAAGGAACGTAGTACAGTAGCTAATTATCTTAGATTATTGCGACTGCCTCCAGATATTCAAAAAGCGGTGAGAGATGGAGAACTGAGTATGGGGCACGCAAGAGCTTTGATTAGTTTGCCACATATCGATGAGCAATTGTATGTTTATCGAGAGGTTGTAGAAAAAGGATTGTCTGTTAGACAAGTCGAAGCTTTAGTCAAAAATATGTTACAGCCTAAAGCGGAAGTTGAGAAGAAAGCACCAACATCTAAATTATCACCAGCATATCAACGAATTGAAGATAATATCTCTTCATTGTTCTCAACTAAAGTTCATTTAGATCGTAAAAGAAACGGAAAGGGAACATTGAAAATTGAATTTCTAAATGATGAAGATTTAGAGCGTATTTTACAAGTATTAGATTTATAATTTTAAAAAATATCATTATTTATGAGACTTAAATTAGCAGGTCTTTGTTTGTTTTTATTGGGGATGACCACTTTAAATGTGTCAGCACAAACACTGTTTCAATATGGCAAACATAAAGTAAGTAAAAAAGAATTCGTTGCAGCTTTAGAGAAAAATAGAACTGTAGAAGGTGAAATAACAGAGCAAGAAGTTAACGACTATTTAGAATTATATGCTTTGTTTAAAATGCGTTTGCAAAACGGATATGACACCAAAATAAATGAAGAACAAAGTTTTAAGGAAGAGTATAATACTTATAAAAATCAACTTGTTAATTCATTCGTTTATGATCGTGCAATAGAAGAGAGGCTTTTAAAAGAAGCGATTCAAAGGAGTAAGGAAGAACGACAATTTGCACATATTTTACTGCCTATATCTAAACCTCAAGATAGTGCAGAAGTTGCGAAGCAAATCCATAATATCTATCAAGATATTCAATCTGGAAAAATTTCATTCGAAGATGCGGCAAGAAAATATTCAAAAGATCAAGGGAGTGCATCTAAAGGTGGAAGGGTTGGCTATATTGGACCGGTAACTGTTGTTTATGATGTGGAAAATATAGTTTATCAAACTTCAAAAGGAGAGGTGTCAAAACCATTTCATAGTCCATTTGGAATTCACTTAGTAAAGGTATTAGATGTTAGACCTGCATCAGGAGAAGTTCAAGTTGCGCAAATTTTAATTTCTAAATCAGAAGGTAAGCCATTAGCTGAAAACGTTTTAGAACAATTAACACAGGGAGCTGATTTTTCAGAATTGGTTACTATGTATTCTAAAGATGCTTTTTCAGTAGAAAATGGAGGGATTTTAGAACCTTTTGGCGTGGGAAGAATGCAAGAGGATTTTGAAAATGCAGCTTTCTCTTTAAAAAAACCTGGAGACCTGTCAGGAATTGTTGAAACAGAATATGGGTTTCATATCTTGAAATTGATCACTAAGCACGCACCAGTGAAAGGAGAAGAACTTGAAACAGTATTAAAAGCAGAAATTCAAAAAGATGGAAGAAGCAGGACAGTAAGAAATCAAATGCTTGACGAAATCCTTTCTAATTATCAGTATCAACCACATGAAACAAATCTAAATCAATTTAGAGGAGGCTTCATCAAGGGAACGTCTAATGAATTTGAGCTAAGTAATTATACTACTAATGATAATGTGTTGTTTCAATTGAATAAACAATCTTATACTGTAGCTGACTTTATGACTCATGTATATGAAAAAACGAATGGACGTATATTTGGATCACGTCTAAATTTCTTTAATCAGATGTATAAAGGTTTTACTGAACAGTTGGTTTTAGATTTAGAAACTCAAAGACTTCAAAAATCAAATGCGGAATTTCAAGAGTTGTTGAATGAGTATGAGCAAGGCATGGTGATTTTCAACGTGATGGAGAAGAATGTATGGGGAAAGTCTAATCAAGATGTAGAGATGTTACAAGCTTACTATAATCAACATAAAAATAATTATAAGTTTGGTCCTGGTTTTGAGGGTGTTGTTTATACAGGAGAACAGAAGCAGTATTTAGTGGAATTAAAGAACATGTTAGAAGCAGGTTCTGACTTTCAAAAAGCACTTAATACTATAGACGCCGCACGTGGTATTGTTAAATTTAAAAGAGATATTGGAAAGTTTGACTATGCAGATTATCCTAATATTGGAATAGCAAATTTATCGAGTGGACAGTTTTCTGAAATATTTCCAGATGAGGATGAACACTTTAAAATGATTTATGTCTCTAAACATTATAATGATATTGAGACTTTAGCATTTGATGAGGTTAAAGGTCGAGTAAGTGTTGATTATCAGAAGAGTATTGAGGAGGAATGGAATAAAATTTTAAAGGCTACTTATCCTTTAAAGGTCAAAAAGAGAGTTTTGAAAAGTATATATTAAATAAAATGCACCCTCAGGGTGCATTTTGTATTTTGCTTGCGTTATTCACACCTTTTTTAAAATACTTTAATAGCTTGAATTTTAATAGATTAAAACTAATCTCATGAATATTACGAGTTAAGTGACTAAATCATATGAAAAAAACAGGATGAACAATTTACCATCGGAATCTTCCAAGGACAAAAAGTTACAGGCTTTAGTAGCAAGTATTTTGCGAATTGGCGTATTAACCTCTATCTGCTTAGCACTTATGGGGTTTACGAGTTTGTTTATTTCAGAAGGTATTGGTTATGGCTTGAGTACGCAGTTTTTAGAATTTAATCCTCAACCATTTTCGTGGTCATCTTTTATTACAGGTTTTACCTATTTACATTATTCAAGCTTTTTATTATTGGGGATTATAGTATTGATATTAACCCCAATTCTCCGAGTTGTTTTTGCTATTATAGGATTTAAAATGCAAGGGGATCGACTTTATGTTAGGGTAGGCCTCATTGTGTTATGTATTATTGTGGCCAGTATTATTTATGGAAATATGATTGCTTAATTCAGATTGTCCATCACCTTCTTATACAGAAATACATATTCAAAATGATGGTTTAGAATATCCTATGCTTGGATACTCAGTTGGAAATCTTTAGGTTTTACATTTTACTTGTAATTCCATGATATGAAATTTCTTTATCAGAAATGTTACGATTATCATCAAGTAAAAATCATGGATAAATTGTTTGATTAATTGAGTAAAGACTCAATTTCTTTAAATGCACTTCTTGGGTCTCTGCCTTGCCAAAGAATATCATGCAGCATATGGCAGATAGGCATATCTAATTGAATCGTGTCTTTAATAATGTGGTGCATACCTTTAGTCGCATAATATCCTTCTGCAACCATATTCATTTCCCTAATAGCGCTCGATATAGAATATCCTTTTCCTATTAAAGTACCGAAAGATCTATTCCTTGAATGAGGAGAATAGCAGGTTACTAATAAATCTCCTAAATAAGCACTTGTATGCACATCTGGGCGTTCAATTCCTTTATTCTCATCATGTAGCTTGTCTAATAAGCAAATGGATTCTCTATAGCAATTAGTGATATATACACTTAAGAAGTTGTCTCCATAACCCAAACCATGTGCTATACCTGCGCCTACAGCATAGATATTTTTAAGAACTCCAGCATATTGCGTACCGTATATGTCTCCATTAGTTGTAACTCTTATGTAATCCGTTTCAAACATCTTTGCTATGTTTTGTACTTGATCACTTTTGTTTCCTGAGAAGGTCAAATAAGAGAGCCTTTCTTGAGCAACTTCTTCTGCATGACAAGGTCCTGAAATACATATGTATTTATCAAGATCAAAATTGAAGTTTTGTGCTAAATAATCATTGAGTAAGCTATGTGATTGAGGTAAAATACCTTTCACAGCTGAGATAATGTATTTATTTTGAAAAATGTCGGCAGGAAGTTGATCTAAAACTTCTACTAAGTAGGCAGATGGAATAGCTATTAAAATAGCATTACAATTTTCAATAACCAGTTTAATGTTTTTACTTGGTTCTATTAATTTAGGATTGAAAGAAACAGAAGACAAGTAATCTAAATTATGTTTTTTTTGAATTAAGTGATTGACAGCTATTTCGCTTCTCATCCACCATTTAATTGCATGATCATTGTCTGTGATGATTTTAGCTAAAGCCGTTGCCCAGCTTCCATTTCCCAAAATGCCTATTTTAAAACTCATTGAATATAATTTGCTAACTTCGAAATTAATACAAATAGCTATCATAAAAAACTTGATGTTATAATAGTTGTATTCTTGTTATATATGCTATTGATTCAATCTGGAAATGAGTATCTTTAAGGAAAGTTCAGTTTTTTTTCTTAATTTTGCAGAGTGACCTCGAGTTTTCTCACGATCAAGTGAATTCTTAATAAAAGGTAAATGCCTTTTTCCATAAACTCTTGTTTTTAACAATTTTGGCATTGTTGCCCTTATTTGGTCTTAAACAGCTACCTATACTCCTAAAAGGGGCGTTATTTTTTTATGTTTTGCGATAGCAGAACAATTTAGATATTAATAGATATATTATGATTAATCAAGAAATGAAGTACAAAGCGTATTTGGTACACAATTTTAGAACTATTCCACAAATGGAGAAATTGCCTGAAGAGGAAATTAACGAAATTGAAGTTGTGGGAAATGTTTTACCTTTTAAGGTGAACAATTATGTTATTGACGAATTAATTGATTGGGATAATTATAAAAATGATCCGATTTTTAGATTGACTTTCCCTCAAAAAGAAATGTTGGAGGAGGAAGATTTTGAAACAATGAAACAAGCATTGGCTGATAACTTGGATCGTGTAGCCTTGAAAGAAGTAGCAGATTCCATTAGAATGAAGCTAAATCCACATCCCGCTGGGCAGATGGAAATGAACGTTCCAGAAGTTGATGGTGAGAAATTGCCAGGTATTCAACATAAATATGATCAAACATTATTGTTCTTCCCAAGTTCTGGACAAACTTGTCATAGCTATTGCACATTCTGCTTTAGATGGGCACAGTTTGTAGGTTTAGATGGGTTGAAGTTTGCGATGAGAGAAACGGACGGATTAGTTAGATATCTTGAAGAGCATCATGAGGTTACAGACTTGTTGTTTACAGGTGGTGACCCGATGATTATGAACTTTAAGGTTTTTCAACAATATATTGAGCCATTTTTAGCTCCAGATAATAAAACAAACATTCAAACGATTAGAATAGGGACTAAGTCTTTAGGGTTCTGGCCATATAAATTTATCTCAGATAAAGATGGACAGGATTTCTTAGATTTATTCAAACGCATCGTTGATAGTGGAATAAACTTGACCTTTATGGCTCATTTTAACCACATTAACGAACTGAAAACGGATGCAGTTAAGGAAGCTGTGAAGTTATTATTAGATGCAGGTGTTCAAATTAGAACGCAGTCTCCATTGATTAAAAATATTAATGACGATGCAGACATGTGGGCAAAGATGTGGAGGAAACAAGTAAATATGGGCATGATTCCTTATTACATGTTCGTAGAAAGAGATACAGGTGCACAGCATTATTTTGAAGTGCCATTAGAAAAAACTTGGGAAATTTTCCAAAAAGCATATCAGCAAGTGAGTGGTATTTGCAGAACAGTAAGAGGTCCAAGCATGTCTTGTACACCGGGTAAAGTTCAGATTTTAGGTACGCAAGAAATTCCTATTGATGGAAAAATGGAAAAAGTATTCGTATTACAAATGCTACAAGGTAGAAACCCGGATTGGGTAGCAAGACCTTTCTTTGCAAAGTATGATCCTGAAGCAAGTTGGATGGATGATTTGAAACCAGCTATTGGTGACAGATTCTTTTTTGATGACGAACTTGATGTTATGTTGTCTGAAGCTGGCGTTGAGTTAGTAGATGACATGTCTTGCTAATTAAATAAGTGCACGTTTAGCGAATAGGAGTTTTAAATAAAATAAAAAGAGGGTTTGTAGCATATTGCTACAAACCCTCTTTTTATAATGGAGATACCACAGCTAAAGTGCTAACACTTATATTTTTGAAAGAAGCTTTTTGAAGTGTTATCCCGCATGCCTCTAAAGTAGAACCTGTTGTACAAACATCATCAATTAACATGAGATGTGCATCTTTGGAAATATCTAAACCACTCCAATCATAGGTGTTTTTCACATTGCTAAATTTATTAATTCTTTTCATCGTTGTTTGAGAAACATTATCTACTGTTTTAATTAAACCGTGTTCTAAGATCGGGATATCCCAAATGTCTTGAAAGCCTTTTGCTATTTTCATAGCTTGATTAAACCCTCTTTTTTTATATTTTTTATGGTGAAGTGGAATGGGTATTAAATAATCTACTGAATGGCTAATTTCTTGTATTTCATTGGCAAATAACCTACCTAAGTAAATAGCTAAATCTGTTTGTTTATGGTATTTTATTTGGTGCATCAATTGCTGTGTAAGCCCTTTTTTTTCAAAATTTAAAAATCCATATTGATAGATAAATCGCATTCTGCCCTTGAATATTAATTCCATAGGGTTGAAGTTCTGTTTCCATGAGGCCGTTACAGGAAGACTGCTTAAGCAGTTTAAGCATATTTGTTGTTCATGCTGAAATAGCGCCAAGTTACACGCCTTGCATACTCTTGGATAAAGTACATCTAAAAAACTCTCTGCGCCATATTTAAGTTCTTTAAACATAAGTCATCAGTTTTTATGTAATGGGATGATATAACATAAAAAACCAATACTTGTTCGTTCTTTTGTAAATTATAAATAAACATTATAATGTTTTGCTCAAAAAACATTAGTTTTGTCTTTTCAAAATATAAATCATGGAATTAAAGTATCAAGGTAAAACAAAAGACGTTTATCAATTGGATAACTATCGGGTATTGTTGAAATTCAAAGATGATGTAACAGGAACTGATGGAACTTTTGATCCGGGTGCAAATACTGTTGGATTGTCAATTGATGGTGTAGGTAAGTCAGGATTGAAAATGAGTACTTACTTCTTTGAATTGTTTAATTCAATGGGTATTAGAACTCATTTTATAAGCAGTGATTTGGATGATGTGAGCATGGAAGCACGTGATGCATATATGTTTGGGCAAGGCTTAGAGGTTATTTGTAGATATAAAGCGGTGGGTAGTTTTTACAGACGATATGCGCCTTATATTAAAGAGGAAGGTATGCCTTTAGATAGTTTAATTGAAATTACAGTGAAGGATGATGAGCGTGGGGATCCTTTAATTAATCAAGATGCTTTAATCATGCTTGGTGTTTTAACCAAGGAGGAATATGAGTATTTGACAACTTCTACTGTTAAGATTTGTGGGATAATTAAGGAAGAACTTGCTAAAAAAGGTATGGAATTATACGACCTGAAGTTAGAGTTTGGTAGAGATAAAGAAACAAATGAAATCATGTTGATTGATGAAGTTTCTGGTGGAAATATGAGAGTTTATAAAGATGAGGTTAGCGTTAAGCCGTTGGAATTAGAGCAGTTGTTTTTAGCTAAATAGTTGAAATGCTCTGATGGAACCTATTATATGTCTTTAGACTAAAAAATACAGAATAAATAAAAAGCAGCTACCTGATATAGATAGCTGCTTTTTTATATATTAGAACTATAAGCTTGGTCTTATTGAACCATTGCTTTTAACTGATATGTTTTACCGTTAATTTCTAATTGAATGATATATAAACCAGCTGCACCTAAGTTAGGGTTTAAGGTAACTGTTTGCGCAGTGTGATTTAAAGTAATATAATCTTGGTGAACTAATCTACCTTGCATATCGTAAATATTTACGTTGCTGTGTTGAGCAGTAGGGCTTTCAATGTTTAAGTTGATAGCATTGCGAGTAGCTGAGCCAACGATTAACGCTTTTACGTTGTTCGTTAAGTCTAAGATAGAAACGGTTGCTGAAACTTCAATATCGTCAATTGTTAATTCTTTTGCACCTTGATCGTCGCTTTCATAAGTGAATGCTAAGTAGAAAGGTTCATTTTGGTGAGCACTTAAATCGTACTCATGATTACTCCAATTACCATGTCCATGATCTACATCATAACTTGCAATATCTAAAGTAGTCCAAGTGAAATCATGAGGATTTCCTGACCCATCATAGTCTGTAGAGATTTGAACAGTTTTTTCTAAGAAACCATCAAAACGCGTTTGGTATGCAAAAGATAAAGTAGGCTCATTAGCAGTAGTTATGTCAATTGGAGTTTTAGTAATTAACCAATCTTCATTGATTTCAGAAATATTCGGCTCGGAACCACCATTGATATAAACAGCATGATCGTCATTATTACCAAAATTACTACATCTCCAAGTTCTTGTTCCTTCCACAGAATATTGTGTAAATACGCCAAAGCTTGAAGAGGTGTTATCACATTCGTCGAAAGTTTCTGCAAACTCTCCTAAAGGTAAAAGTTCGTCAGCAGTAGTAAATCTCCAAAAGTTTTCGTCATCAATTGCATCTGACATAATATCTGTTGAAGTCTTAAAAGCACCTGCATCCATTAATACATA
>Ga0079223_10002768_pt1 | contig 10930 bp, 8 predicted proteins | sample Stecom2011_FD_75072 | JGI IMG/M metagenome (GOLD analysis project Ga0079223, IMG submission 75072) | Agricultural soil microbial communities from Utah to study Nitrogen management - Steer compost 2011 | ecosystem: Environmental > Terrestrial > Soil > Agricultural land | place: USA: Utah...
GCGGCCTCGACGTAAATGCGCAGCGCGATCAGCGACTCGACCAAAGCGTGCACTTGATCGGAGAAAACCCCCTGCAATGAACTTAAAGCGTTGCGCGCGGCTTGCTCGGAGCTGGCTTCTATCAAGTCGGCGATGGCCTCGGCTTGGGCCAGATCGAGTTTGTCGTTTAAAAAAGCCCGCTCGGAAAACTCCCCAGGTCGCGCCATACGGGCACCATGGTGCTTTACCGCCTCGAGCAATAAACCAAGTACCACCGGGCCACCGTGACCTTGCAGCTCTACTACATCTTCGCCAGTAAAAGAGTGCGGGCCGGGAAAGTAGAGCGCAATACCCCGGTCAATCTCGCGTGTCTGAGCGTCGTTAAAAGGCAGGTAGTGGGCGTGGCGCGCGCAGAGGTTGTGACCGGTAATGTGCAGGGCAATAGCGGCGGCTTTGGGCCCCGAGATACGCACAATACCAACGCCGCCGCGCCCAGGGGCGGTGGCGATGGCGGCGATGGTGTCGTTGTTGTTGTGCATGACTAGCTTTTAGCGGTATCCACTTTTTCTATTTGCTTGGTGATGTACATTTGTTGCAAGAACGACAAGGTGTTGTTGGTTACCCAGTAGAGTACCAAGCCGGCCGGAAACCAAAGGAACATAGCGGTAAACACCACGGGCATAAACTGCATGATTTTGGCTTGCATCGGGTCCGGTGGGGTGGGGCTTAAGCGCATGGTGAGCCACATGGTAAAACCCATTAGCAGCGGCAACACAAAAATCGGATCTTTCACCGAGAGGTCGGGAATCCATAAAAAAGGCGTATGACGCAATTCAACCGATTCCATCAGCATCCAATACAGCGATAAAAACACCGGCATTTGCACCAACATGGGCAAACACCCCCCTAAAGGGTTTACCTTCTCGGTCTTGTAGAGTTTCATGGTCTCTTGCGACATTTTTTGTCGGTCGTCACCGTAGCGGTCTTTTAGCTCTTTCATTTTAGGCGCAAGCTTACGCATGCGTGCCATAGAGCGGTAGCTGGTGGCGCTTAACTTATAAAAAATCGCCTTGATGATTATGGTTAGGACGATAATAGCCAGCCCCCAGTTACCAATAAGGTCGTGAATAAAATTCAGCACGGTAAACAGGGGTTTGGCCAGCCACCAGAGCCAGCCGTAATCGACCGTAAGGTTTAAATAGGGGGCGATTTGCTCTAGTTTGGCGGTGTCCTTTGGCCCGGCGTAAAACCGAGCGTGAAGGTTGCCTTGGCTGTTGCTGGGCACGGTCACCTGCTCGCCGGTAAAGCCTAATAAATACAGATCGCTGCTGCCTTGCTGGCGCAAGAAAAAGTTGTTTTGACGGTCGCCGTCCGGAATCCAGGCACTAATAAAATAGTGCTGCACCATCGCCACCCAGCCTTCTTCGGCTTTTTCAATACTAAAGGGCTTCTTTTGGATATCGTCAAAGTCAAACTTTTTATAGTTTTCATCTTTTACTTGAAGGTTGCTTTTATCGCCTTTTATTCTCAGTGCTGCGCCCACAAAAGGCTTCATACCAATGCCTGTGTCAGAGTTGGGCTTGTGGCTATCGCGTTTAATTTGTCCGTATAAGCTCGCCTGCCAAGGGCTGCTGTTGCCGTTATCCACCAAATACTCGATATCAATGAGGTATTCGTCTCGGTGAAAGGTAAAACGTTTGGTGATTTTCACTCCATCTTGATCGAGAGTTAGGTCCACGCTGAGGCTGTCTTGTCCGTCTTGCAGTTGGTAATGCTGCTTGGTGCTGCTGAACGTGGGGCGGCCACGAGCGCTGTCGGTACCATTAGTGCCCACCAAACCACTTTGCACAACGTAAGTGTGGCCTGCGGTGTTGTGAATTAACTCGAAGGGTTGGTTCGGGGTATCTATGTGGGCGAAGTGGCGCGGCAGCGCTACGCGGGTAATATCACCGCCCACAGGGTTGATGCTAACCTCGAGAGAGTCGGTGACAATATTGATGGTCTGCAGGTTGGCAGCGGATTGTTCGGCTGGGGGCTCGTTGCTCGGCGGTACTAGGCTCGGTACATCTGTGGCGCTTTCGGCAATAGCGTTAGGCACAGAGCTGGCGGTATTGGTACTGTCGGTTACCGGCGCGACGGGTGGGGCCGATTGTTGGTAATCGTCCCAGCGCATGATCAACATAATAATAACGGCAGCCATTGCCGCGAGTAATAGGTTTTTTTGCCAATCCATCTTAATCTTTGCCATTGGTAGTCTGCGATTGAGTTAAGTTGTTGTCGGGTATGGGGTCAAAACCACCTGGGTGCCAAGGGTGGCACTTTAATAGGCGGCGCAAGGTTAAATAAACCCCCTTGAAAAACCCAAACCGGTTAATAGCCTCTTCACTGTAATGTGAACAGGTAGGGTAAAAGCGGCATTGGTTGCCTACCCATGGGCTCAAAAGGTAGCGATAAGCGTGAATAAGCTTAATAGCTAGCCAGCTCACTGGGTTTTATCCTGTGTTGATAGGGTGACGGTATCGCGTTTGCGTATGATTCTTTGCCATTGTTTTTTTAGCATTTTCTCTATCGCACTGTTGTCGCACTCATCGAGCCCTTTGCGAGCCAGTACAATAACATCTAAGCCGCGCAATTGGTGCTGTTGCAGGCGAAAACTCTCGCGGATTAAACGTTTAATACGATTGCGTTGCACCGCTAAACGAATGTTTTTTTTAGCGATGATCAAACCCAAGCGGGCCGAGTCTGAGTGGTTGCTGCGGGAGAGAATTAACAGGTGTTGGTGTGAGGCGCGAAACGGGGCGTTAGCAAACACCGCTTCAAACTCGGCGGACTTAATCAGTCGCAGGGTTCTTGGGAAAGCGTATCGGCTCACAGCGGGTGCCTCAAGCGGTCATATAGCAGAATGCAAAAACAGTAAAGGGCACCGCTATAAACACTCACAAGATCATGCGACCCCTGCAAATATCTATAGTGGTGCCCTTTACGGTACACGCGTCGAGATAAGACTTAAGCTGTTAAGCTGCTGCGGCCTTTACTGCGACGACGAGCTACAACGGCACGGCCGTTTTTAGTAGCCATGCGAGCGCGGAAACCGTGATTGCGCGCGCGTTTTAATACGCTGGGCTGAAATGTTCTTTTCATGGGGCTAACCTACCGATTACCTTATTCAAATACTCACACTGGGTGCGAAAAGAGGCGCGATCTTACATAAAATTGAGCAGTAAATCAATGCTTATCAAGTTAATCCGCTCAGTTATTGTGCGTTTGTAAGTGTGCATAGCTTTTGGGCAGTTTATAAATATCTTATTAACAGGTTTATCCACAGGCGCCTTGGTTTTTTGGCTCTTGTCTTTTAGCCATAGCCGCGCTGTTGCTGTCTGTTTGTTGGGCGCTCGGGCAATTGTTGTGGCTACAAGGAAAATAACCAACGGCGTGTGTGGATAACTTTGAGTGTCGGCGGTACACTACGGGGCTTTCGCTTATAAACAATAAATCGGGTCGTTGGGGGTCGTATTTTGCCACATTCGGTGTGGAATTATTGTGTATCCAGTTTGCGTGAGGAGCTTCCTTCGCAACAATTTAATACTTGGATACGGCCACTTAAAGTGGATGAAGAGGCAGGCGCAGGCCGGCTTCGTTTACTGGCGCCTAACCGTTTTGTTTGTGCCTGGGTGGCCGAGAAGTTTCTCGAGCGCATAATCGAGCTGGCGCAGAGTTTTCAGGATGGACCCGAGTTTGCCGTTGAGGTCGATGTTGGCGCACGCGCCCGCACTAATACCCCACAACCCACTAGAGCATCCTTTAATACAGACGCTCCCAGCTCCCAGCGGCCACCGCCAAGCCCCAAGGTTGAATCAGCCCCTGCCCCTCGAGTATTAGCCGAACCTGCCACCCAGGGTGTTGAGGGTGGGTTAAAACACAAAGACAACCTAAACAGAGGCTTTTCTTTTAACAGCTTTGTCGAAGGTAAATCCAACCAGCTTGGCTTGGCCGCCGCCCGTCAGGTGTCCGACAACCCGGGCGGTGCGTATAACCCACTGTTTATTTACGGTGGCGTAGGGTTGGGTAAAACCCACTTAATGCAGGCGGTGGGTAATGCTATTATTGCCAATAACCCCAACGCTAAGGTGTTATACCTTCACTCCGAGCGTTTTCTGGCTGATATGGTTAAAGCGCTACAACTTAATGCCATTAACGACTTTAAACGCTATTACCGCTCGGTTGATGCACTGCTGATTGATGATATCCAGTTTCTTGCCGGTAAAGATCGCACGCAAGAGGAGTTTTTTCACACCTTTAACGCCTTGTTAGAGGGCGGACAACAGATAATTCTAACCTGCGACCGCTACCCAAAAGAGATCAACGGGCTTGAAGAGCGGTTAAAATCGCGCTTTGGTTGGGGTTTGACGGTAGCTGTGGAGCCGCCTGAGCTTGAGATGCGGGTGGCAATTTTAATGAAAAAAGCCGATCAGGTAGCGGTGGATCTGCCACACGATGCGGCCTTTTTTATTGCTCAACGCATCCGATCGAACGTACGAGAGCTAGAGGGTGCACTTAAAAGAGTGATAGCAAGCGCTCACTTCACAGGCAGGCCAATCGATGTAGAGCTGGTGCGCGAGGCGTTAAAAGATCTGCTTGCGCTGCAGGATAAACAGGTCAGTATCGAAAACATTCAGCGTGTGGTGGGCGAGTACTACAAGATAAAGTTGAGTGATATGCTCTCAAAAAGGCGCTCTCGCTCTGTTGCCAGGCCGCGCCAGGTGGCTATGTCGTTGGCAAAACAACTGACCAACCACAGTTTGCCTGAAATAGGCGATGCTTTTGGCGGGCGAGACCACACCACGGTGTTACACGCCTGCCGTAAAATCAAAGAGTTAGAAGAAGAAGACGCGGATATCCGCGAGGATTTAAAAAGCCTGTTGCGCTCACTGACCACTTAAGTTAACGATGAGCAACCAAGGAGTGATTGCGGCTGATCAAACCCAATCACCAGACATTAAGCAAAATGGACCAGACGAAGAGACCAGCACATGAAACTTGTCGTATCCCGCGAGGCCTTACTAAAACCCCTGCAATTGGTATCTGGAGTGGTAGAGCGCCGCCAGACGTTGCCAGTTTTGTCTAACGTATTGCTGGTATTAGAGGGCAATCGATTATCCCTAACCGGTACCGACCTCGAGGTAGAGATAGTCGGCCGGGTCGAGCTTGAAAGCCCCGGTGTTGATGGTGAGATCACGGTGCCAGCACGCAAATTTGCAGATATCGTGCGCTCTTTACCTGAAGACGCCTACATCGAGCTGACCGAAGACGATAACCGTGTGCTTTTAAAAAGTGGCCGCAGCCGTTTTACTTTAGCGACCCTTCCGGCCAGCGACTTTCCTAATGTTGAGGATAGCCCCAGTGATTTGCAGTTTAGCTGTCAGCAGCGCGAGATTAAACGCCTGATCGAGCGCACCGCGTTTGCTATGGCTCAGCAAGATGTGCGCTACTACCTAAACGGTATGTTGTGGGAGGTAAAACAGGACCAGTTGCGGGTTGTCGCCACCGATGGCCACCGTATGGCTATGTGTACCCGTGCGCTTGGGGTAAATACCGCCGAAACCATTCAAGCTATTTTGCCCCGCAAGGGTGTGCTCGAGCTGTCGCGCCTTATGGACGATATCGACGACCTTGTGGACGTCAGTCTCAGCGCCAACCATATTCGCGTTACCTCAGAGGGTTATATTTTTACCTCAAAGTTGGTGGACGGGAAATTCCCCGATTACGAGCGGGTGCTGCCTCGCGGAGGCGATAAAATTATCTTTGGCTCGCGCACTGAGCTTAAACAAGCCTTTTCTCGTACGTCTATTTTGTCCAACGAAAAGTATCGTGGGGTGCGTTTACTGCTTGAAGACGGCCAGTTAACCATAGTGGCCAACAACCCAGAGCAAGAAGAAGCCGAAGAGCAGCTAACGGTCGATTACAGCGGCAACTCACTAGAGGTTGGCTTCAATGTTAGCTACCTGTTAGACGTGGCTAATGTTATTGATGGTGACAGTATTAAAATAACCCTGTCCGATGCTAACAGCAGTGCTCTATTAGAGGAGCCGGTAGATGATGGAGACTCCCTCTACGTGGTTATGCCAATGCGCCTTTAAGGGCGCATTGTGATTTTATAGGGCTGTTGTTTCTTTTTATATGTCCCTTACGCGGCTATTGGTTACTAATCTGCGAAACCTAACCTCGGTGGATCTCCAGCCATCAGCTGATGTTAATCTTATTTTTGGTAAAAACGGCTCAGGTAAAACCTCAATACTTGAGTCGATTCACGTACTCTCCCTTGGGCGCTCTTTTCGCAGCCATAAAATAAAAGCATTGATCAACGAGCATCAGCCCGAGATGACGGTGTTTGGCCGTATTAAAGAAGGGGCCGATGATATCCCTGTGGGTGTGTCACGCTCGCGCACCGACGGCTCAAGTTTTAAGGTTCGCGGTCAGGCCGTGGGCTCCCTGGCCGAACTGGCCGGCGTGCTACCATTGCAGGTTATCAATGCCGATGCCTTCTTATTGTTAGAGGGGAGCCCTAAAGTACGGCGCCAGTTTTTAGACTGGCTAGTGTTCCACGTGGAACCTGGCTTCTTTGCCACCTGGAAGGTCGCACAGCGCTGTTTAAAACAACGGAATACTATCCTACGGCGTGGTAGAATAGAGGGCTCTGAGCTTAAGGTGTGGGATCGGGAGCTGATTCTTGCCACTGACCGGATGACTCAAATGCGTGTAAACGCCTTTAGTGTCTTCAGTGATGTGTTTCGTCAGCTGGTTGATGAGTTTGTTATCGCTGATGGGTTAACCCTAGGTTTGTACCGTGGCTGGGAAAAAAATAAAAACTACACTGAGGTTTTGGCGGACACCTTAGAGCGGGATGTCCGGCTTGGGTTTACCGGCGCTGGCGTTCATCGTTGTGATATTCGTATCCGTATTAAAGGTCATGCCGCCGCCGAGGTGCTGTCGCGAGGCCAGCAAAAGCTCTTGGTGTGCGCCATGAAGATCACCCAAGGTGTGGTGTTTGCGCAACTCACGGGGCGGCGCTGTGTTTATCTTGTGGATGATCTTCCCGCAGAGCTGGACACCGAGCACCGACAGCTATTAGTGGACTGGTTGGACAGGCTGGCGACGCAAGTGTTTATCACAGGTGTCGAAAAACAAGCCTTAGTTCAGCCTTGGCAAGGCAAGCCAGGCAGAGAGATTAAGTTGTTCCACGTGGAACATGGTGAGATTTTAAAGTAGAGATCACGCAGCCTGAGCAGGTATAGCTCAGGCCAAACGAAAAAATCGGAGTGTAAAGACCCATGTCAGACGATACCCATCATTATGATTCGTCCAGTATTAAAGTTCTTAAAGGGCTGGATGCTGTCCGTAAGGGCCCAGGAATGTACATTGGTGATACAGACGATGGCACCGGCTTGCACCACATGGTGTTCGAGGTGGTGGATAACTCCATAGATGAGGCGCTGGCAGGGCACTGCACCGAGGTCCATATTGTGATTCACCCAGACGAGTCGATCTCGGTGTCGGATAATGGCCGTGGTATTCCCACAGAGATGCACGAAGAGGGCGTTTCGGCCGCCGAGGTGATTTTAACGGTATTGCACGCCGGCGGTAAATTTGATGACAACACCTATAAAGTATCCGGCGGTCTGCACGGTGTCGGTGTATCGGTTGTTAACGCACTGTCAGCCGAGCTAAAGCTAACCATACGGCGCGACGGCAAGGTGTATGAGCAGCTTTACCGCCACGGCATCCCTCAAGCACCGCTTGAGGTGGTGGGTGAAACCAGTAAAACCGGCACCAAGATTCACTTTAAACCCTCGCCCAATACGTTTACCAATATAGAGTTTCACTTTGAGCTGCTCGCCAAGCGCTTGCGCGAACTGTCGTTTTTAAACTCTGGTGTGCGTATTGTGTTAAAAGATGAGCGCAGCGGAAAAGAAGATGTATACCAATACGAGGGTGGTTTGCGGGCATTTGTGGAGTATTTAAATGTCAATAAAACCCCTATTAATAAAGTTGTGCACTTTAACACCATGCGCGAAGACGGCATTGCGGTTGAGGTAGCGCTGCAATGGAACGACTCTTTCCAAGAGAATATCTTTTGTTACACCAATAATATTCCCCAGCGTGATGGCGGGGCCCACTTGGCGGGATTTCGCGCCGCATTAACCCGTAGCATGAACACTTACATCGAGCGTGAAGGTTTAGCGCAAAGAGCCAAAGTTAACACGACAGGGGACGATGCCCGCGAGGGATTAACCGGCATAGTGTCGGTTAAAGTGCCCGATCCTAAGTTCTCCTCACAAACCAAAGATAAGCTGGTGTCGTCAGAGGTTAGAACCGCTGTTGAACAAGAGATGACGCAAAGCTTTACCGACTTCTTACTGGAAAACCCACAAGAAGCAAAAGCCATTGTCGGCAAAATGATCGATGCCGCCCGCGCCCGCGAGGCAGCCCGTAAGGCGCGCGAGATGACCCGCCGCAAGGGCGCGCTGGATATTGCCGGTTTGCCGGGCAAGCTGGCCGACTGCCAAGAAAAAGATCCGGCGTTATCAGAGCTTTACTTAGTGGAGGGTGATTCGGCCGGTGGCTCAGCAAAGCAAGGGCGAGCCCGTAAAACCCAGGCCATTTTACCGCTAAAAGGTAAAATTCTTAACGTCGAAAAGGCCCGCTTTGATAAGATGTTGTCTTCTGCCGAGGTGGGTACCCTGATTACCGCATTGGGCTGTGGTATTGGTAAAAGTGAGTTTGACCCCGACAAGCTGCGCTATCACAGCATTATTATCATGACGGATGCCGACGTGGATGGCTCGCACATCCGCACCTTGTTGCTGACCTTCTTTTTCCGTCAAATGCGAGAGCTGATCGAGCGCGGGCATATTTACATTGCCCAGCCGCCACTGTACAAAATCGCCAAAGGTAAGCAAGAACAGTACCTAAAAGACGACGCCGCGCGGATCGAGTTTTTAACCCAAGCAGCGTTAGAGGGGGCCAGTTTGCACGTTAACTCCGAGGCTCCGGGCGTTAGCGGCGAGGCGTTAGAGGCTTTAGTGGCTGAATACCGCAGTGTGATGGATACCATAGAGCGGTTATCGCGCCTGTACCCGAGTGATGTGCTTGAGCAGATGATATATATGCCATCGCTTAGCGCCGAGCAGTTGGCCAACAAAGCCCATATGGAAGATTGGTGCCAACAGTTGGCAACGCACTTTGTAAACTCCCACCGCGCCGGCAGTGATCGTTATAAAATCAGCGTCGAAGAGGATCAAGAGCGCCGCCTGTTTTTGCCTCATATCGAAATCGTCGAGCATGGCGTTACCGCCGACTACTCGTTTACCCATGAGTTTTTTGCCTCGGGTGAGTACCGCTCTATTATTGCGCTGGGTGAAAAACTGGATAGCTTAATCGAAGAGGGTGCCTTTATTCAGCGGGGCGATAAAACCCAACAGGTAACAAGCTTTCAAGAGACTCTCGATTGGTTGATGAAAGAGGCCAGTCGTGGTTACACCATTCAGCGCTATAAGGGCCTGGGTGAAATGAACCCCGAACAGTTGTGGGACACCACCATGAACCCAGAAACTCGCCGTATGCTTAGGGTGAATATTGCCGATGCCATAGGCGCCGATCAAATCTTTACCACCTTAATGGGGGACCATGTAGAGCCACGCCGCGAGTTTATCGAGACCAACGCGTTAGCGGTTGCTAACCTGGATATCTAAGGTTAGTCGAACACTACAACAAAAAAGGCCTGTATGGGCCTTTTTTGTTGTGCAACCCTTGGCGCACGGTGTCATTGATAAAACACCGTCGGCTGAGTGGTCTCACCATGAGCAAAAGGCTAATTACGCTGCAAGCTGGGCCGTAACCACGGGGCGGGTAAGTTTGATCTACCGGATGGTGGTGGCCCGTTGCGTTATGGTTGTTAAGAAAATCTACTGTTTTCGTTATATTAACTTTCAATAACCAATGGATCTGCTAATGTTGTCTTCAACCCCAGAGGCTTACAGCAAAAACCTTAATGGTTGCCAAAACGCAGTTATCCGTAAACAGTTACGGTGGTTGTGGCTAACGTTACAGCGGGGTCTGCCCTGTGTAATGGTCGCCAGAAAACGGTTGTTAAATTTGTTATAAACCTTTTAGTTAATACCTATGGATACGGCTAATGGTTTCGTGTATCAGTAACAAGATGGCTCAACAATTAACCTGGGCCTTGCTCGCTGTAATGGCGTTGCTCAGCGTGGCTTGCACCACTACCGAGATCGCCACCCCGCGTTACACCAGCTCGTTGGTTAGCGTACGTGAGCCGGGCTTTGTATTTACGGCAGGCGATAGCTACGATTGGCTGGGCGATATCGAGGTGGTGACCCACCGGCAGCACAGCATTAAAGACTCCACCGTCAAACATATTCGCGAAACACTGGAAGACGGCCTTGCGACTAACGGCTGCCATAAGGCCAGTGGACGGGTCGACCACTTAATAGCGGCTACCATTATTGTCGGCGACGCGGTGAGCGAGGCCGATCTAATCAAACACTACGATATTTCCCCCTCGTTAATCCAGCCAAGCGACGATAAAGCCGGCACGCTGGTGTTGCGTGTGATCGATCCGGTGACCCTGCGCACCCACTGGCGTGCCGCGATGGAATTATTTACCGATCAAAATGAAACCGACGCGGAACGCATCGCTAAAGTCGATAAAGCGGTCGATGCGATTTTGCGTCAATTGCTGCAATAAACTACATTGTGTTTACGTTAGGCCTATCATTACAATGCTAGATTGTGTGAACTACGCCACGGGCGACTCCGCCCAGCCACCTATTGATGTCCGAGGAAAATCATGAACCACATTTTTCAGCTGATATGGAATCCAGCCAGCCAGAGCTATTGCCCAGCCCCCGAGACCGCTCGCAATAAACGTAAA
>Ga0079223_10002769_pt1 | contig 10930 bp, 10 predicted proteins | sample Stecom2011_FD_75072 | JGI IMG/M metagenome (GOLD analysis project Ga0079223, IMG submission 75072) | Agricultural soil microbial communities from Utah to study Nitrogen management - Steer compost 2011 | ecosystem: Environmental > Terrestrial > Soil > Agricultural land | place: USA: Utah...
AGTGCTCCCATATCTGTTGCGGCATACAATTGCAATTTGGATATCGGTTCTTCCGGATCCATCAGGTTTCCTGCAGGACCTGAAAATGCCTCCGCCGGATAATTTCTTTTTATAATGACCGGGCTTTCAAGTCCGATTGCTGAAAGTGCCTGGAAGAAGGCTCGCTGATCGGCCATTCCATTGACTTCATCGGTTTCCAGAATAAATACCATCCTTTGATCAGGAGATAACGATGCAAATGCACTGCCTTCCAGATCCTTTCGCTTGATGCGAATCAGGTTGAGGCTGGGGTCGAGCCCGGTTTGGGGAGTCGTTATGTATTCCGCGAGGGAAAAAACGGGATGTGCATTGGCCTTATCCTGCAATTTGGACCAGGTCTGGGAATTGTAAAGCTGTTTGAGATTGCCAGGCATGACAAAATGGGGAAGGTTATCGGCCAGATATACGAAATCTACCGATTGATCACCCATATGATATTTGTCCAGTAAAGGGTCGTATCGATATCCTACTGCATCCATTATAAAGGGGTCCCGTAGATTTTGCCCCGAAATATCAACTACCACTCTTGGAACCATGCTGCCCCCAATGAAATTATTGGTCTCTTTGGAGGTGTATGCTGAGGTTTGACCAAAATAAGGGGGATTGCCACTGTAAACCCCAACCTGTCTGTGCTGATACCTGTTGACCAAGGCCCGGGCTACTGGGGCCTCCAGCTCCGGATCTTCGGTGAGTGATACCCGCACGGTGTCTCCGAGGCCATCCTCCAGCAAGGTTCCGATTCCCACCGCAGATTTTATGCGGCCATCTTCGCCATCCCCGGCTTCGGTGACCCCGAGATGCAGGGGATAGTTCATATTTTCTGCAATCATTTTTTCCACCAGAAGTCGATAGGCTTGAACCATGACCTGGGGATTGCTCGATTTCATGGAGATAACCAGTTGATGGTAATCGAGGTCCTCGCAAATGCGTATAAACTCCATGGCGGATTCCACCATGCCTTGTGGAGTGTCCCCGTACCGGCTCATGATCCGGTCCGAAAGAGAGCCGTGATTAGTTCCGATACGCATGGCGGTACCGTATTCTTTACAAATTTTGACCAGGGGGGCAAACTTGGTGTAAATACGCTCCAGCTCGGCCTGGTAGGCTTCATCTGAAAAGTCAAGTTTGTCGAATTTCTTTTTGTCGGCGTAATTACCGGGGTTGACCCGGACCTTTTCCACGATTCGGGCCGCAACTTCGGCTGCGTTGGGTGTAAAGTGTATGTCAGCAACCAGCGGCACGTGGTATCCGCGTTGGATCAGCCCTTTTTTGATTTCGGCCAGATTGTGGGCTTCCTTGATGCTTGGGGCTGTGATCCGCACGTATTCACAACCTGCATCCACCATTCGGATGGTTTGCTCAACAGACCCCAGGGTATCCATGGTGTCCACCGTGGTCATGCTTTGTATGCGAATGGGATGGTTGCCTCCCATAGGTACATCGCCTACTGCCACCTCTCGGGTCAGCCAGCGGTTGTAAATCAGTTGATTACCAGATTTGGAATCTTTATCCATAATAGTTTTTGCCCAACTCAATCCGTTCCCTCCCATTTTCCAGTCTCCAGTGGTTGGTATCCCTTAGGGAATAAGCACATCCACAATATTCCTGCATATAAAATTTTTCCTTTTTGCTGATTTCCAGCATTCGGGCAGACCCACCCTTTTTTCTCCAGTTGAATTTCCAGTAAGTCAATCCCGGATAGTGAGATGCCGCACGGTCTCCACAATCATTGATTTGCTCAAAATTTTTCCATCTGGAAATGCCAAGAGAGCTACTTATGACGGGAAACCCATTTTCAGAGGCGTACAACGCAGTCCGTTCAAAGCGCATGTCAAAGCACATGGTACAGCGGATACCCCGCTCCGGTTCCATTTCCATGCCTTTGGCCCGGGCATACCAATTATCCGCATCGTAGTCCGCGTCGATAAAGGGGATATTGTATTTTTCTGCAAACCGAATATTCTCTTCTTTGCGCAGTTCGTATTCTTTCTTGGGGTGAATATTGGGGTTGTAAAAATAGATAGTAAAATCTATATCAGAGGCAATCAAGGCTTCCATGACTTCCCCTGAACAGGGCGCACAGCAAGAATGCAATAGCAATTTATTGGCACCATCTGGTAGGGTCAATTTTTCCCGTACAAATCCCTTCTCTTCCATATGAGTATTTAACTGAGTCTTTTTGATGCGAAATTAAGTAAATACATTGGCTTGGGCAAGATTTTTGTTTAATTTTGCTGAATAAGTAAATGTATATGAGGAAAATCCTGCAACTGTTTTTAGTAGGGACTTTGGGTCTGGTGCTTGGGGCCTGTGTCCGGAATGATGATGAACCACTCATTCCAAGTGCACCTATTTCCCGTTTGTATGTTTCCCTTCTGGAGTTTCAAACGGATGAAACGGCTGATCCCTATTCCAATTTGCTGGTTATTGACCCGGCCAACGAGGAGCAGGCAGCAGGCAGCCTTTTCAACTCGGGGGTGCGGGAGGGGAGCGGTGTGTTTTTCAGTCCGGAGGTCAGCCGTGTTTTTCAGGGCAGTGTGCTTGACCAATCCATTATTCTGATGAATGTGACCGATGTGGGTATTCCCCAGCGGTCTGGTCAGTTGCGTAATGAGGATTTGACTGCGATACGAGGCTTGCATTACCACCATGGTTCCCGAAATCTTTTTGTGGCCAATAATTGGACTCCAAGTGGTATTTATGTTTTTGACAACCCGCTCAATCGAAACGGGGATGTAGAACCCCTAAGGTATTTTCCTTTGGGTGGAGTTAGGCCTTGGGGCATTACCATGTGGGATGATAATCTATTGGTGGTGCGTACCGGCGTTTCCGGTGGCGTCAACCTATATACAAATATGTCCTCCAAATTGGAGGGAACAGAGGACCTGAGTCCGCAAGCCGTATTGACGGTGGCAGGCGCCGATGCTTTGCGCGGGATTGCCTATTCAGAAATCCTGGACTTGTTGGTGCTTACTGAATTTGAAAAAGGTCAGATACTGATCTTTGAGAATGCCAGCCAGTTATTTTCCGGGGGCTCGGATGTGATCACTCCCACCAAGGTAATTTCTGGATCAAATACCGGTTTGGCCGGGCCTATAGATGTGGCAATTGATGATCGTGCAGGGGGACAAATGTTGTATGTGGCTGACAAGCCCAGTAAATCCATACTGCGATTTAACCTTGAAGCTCAGGGAAATACCAGTCCTTTATTCCAGACCAGATTGCCATTAACTCCGGAATCCCTGTTTCTTGATGCAAGAGGGTTGGCCGGGGATGAATAATGACATTGGGCTATTGGCCCTGACCTTGCCTGACGATTTGCAGTAAGTATTCAATGTCCTTTAATTTTTGCTCACTGCCCACATTGGAATAGGCGGTGGAAAGATTGTGTAGAACCCGCGTAATGATATCGAGATTGGTGCAGGGTAGGAGATAACGGTCATCAAGTGACAAATCAAGTTGTTTAAGATAAGAGATAACATCTTGCCGACCGATCATCTGGCCTCCATTGAATGCGTTTATATAAAATAAAACATCCTCTGACATCATCAATAACTGCCCCGGCTGCGAAGCATAGGCCAATATAAAATGCTTGGGCAGGTTGATGCCGAAAATTGGCAGACCCATTTTCTGTGCTACGAGCAGGTAAATGCAGGCAAGTAATAGCGGGTTGCCTTTGCGGTTTTCCAACACCTGACCGATAAAGGAATTTTGCGGATCGTGGTAATTGCTGGTATTGCCCGAGAACCCCAATTTTTCGTAGATAATATGGTTGATGAGCATTACGTGATCTGCCGGTTCCACCTCAAAACTACGGTGGTTTTCGATTTGCTCATAAAGGTGCTGGAGCTGATCTTTGACTTTTTGTTCATCCAAGGCCGGGTATTGGTACCGATTGATGATGAGTAAGCCTTCCAACAGATCGGAGTACCCTCCTTTTATCCATTGTTCGAGATCTTCCTCCACCTGCTTGAACTGGATTTTGTAAATCAGATTTTCAATACGATTCTGCTCAAGTGCGTCAAAGGATTGCTCCCATCGATTTTCCAATAAGGTAACTACTGCAGGACCAAGTGTGGCCAGCTTTTCCTCAACATGGGCAAACACCTCGGTATCTGGATCATCCAATAGACGGATCAAGGATGAAATCTCTTTTTCATTCATGTCTTGCAAAGTTATTAAATATTTTAATTTTTTTTTTGAAATAGTCCAACTTTGTATATCTTTGCAGACCCAAACAAAAAGGGTTCTTTGGAAACCTGGTTGGATGGGTCGTGTTTTGACATCTTGCCTCCTTAGCTCAGCTGGTAGAGCAACTGACTTGTAATCAGTAGGTCGCTGGTTCGATCCCGGCAGGGGGCTCAGAATGGGGGTATCGCATAGCGGCAATTGCGGCGGACTGTAAATCCGCTCCTTCGGGTTCAGTGGTTCGAGTCCACTTACCCCCACAAAACATAAGCGGAAGTAGCTCAATTGGTAGAGCGATAGCCTTCCAAGCTATAGGTTGCGGGTTCGAGACCCGTCTTCCGCTCGCTGATGATATTATACTCTCGTGTCTCTAACAACTACAAGATGGGGTTAGGGGCCTTGGGTTTTAATATGAAAAGCCGATGTAGCTCAGTGGTAGAGCACTTCCTTGGTAAGGAAGAGGTCATGGGTTCAAATCCCATCATTGGCTCGTAAGAGAAACTATAAATAAATATAGCAAACAATAAAATTTTTAATAATTAATTCGCATAAACATGGCAAAAGAGAAATTTGACCGCAGTAAACCACACTTGAACATTGGTACTATCGGTCACGTTGACCACGGTAAAACTACAACTACCGCTGCAATTTCTAAAGTATTAGCTGATAAAGGATTGTCAGAAGCTCGTTCTTTTGATTCGATTGACTCAGCTCCTGAAGAAAAAGAGCGTGGTATCACGATCAATACTTCGCACGTAGAATACTCTACAGCAACTCGTCACTATGCACACGTTGACTGTCCGGGTCACGCCGACTATGTTAAAAACATGGTTACTGGAGCGGCTCAAATGGACGGTGCTATCATCGTGGTAGCGGCTACTGACGGTCCAATGCCTCAGACGCGTGAGCACATCCTGTTGGCTCGTCAGGTAGGTGTACCTGCACTTGTTGTTTTCATGAACAAAGTCGATTTGGTAGATGATCCAGAATTGTTGGATCTGGTAGAAATGGAGATTCGCGAGTTGTTGTCATTCTATGAATTCCCGGGTGATGATATCCCTGTGATTCGTGGATCAGCTTTGGGTGGTCTGAATGGCGAGCCTCAGTGGGTTGATAAAATCATGGAATTGATGGATGCCGTTGATAACCACATTCCAATTCCTCCACGTCTGACTGAACTTCCGTTCCTGATGCCGATTGAGGACGTATTCTCTATCACTGGTCGTGGAACTGTTGCAACTGGTCGTATCGAGCGTGGTGTGATCAACTCCGGTGACCCTGTAGAAATCTTGGGAATGGGTGCTGAAAACCTGAAATCAACAGTAACTGGTGTTGAGATGTTCCGTAAGATTTTGGATTACGGTGAAGCAGGTGACAACGTAGGTCTGTTGTTGCGTGGTATTGAGAAAACCGATATCCGTCGTGGTATGGTTATCTGTAAGCCAGGTTCAGTAACTCCTCACACTGAATTCAAAGCTGAGGTTTACGTATTGTCCAAAGCAGAAGGTGGACGTCACACTCCGTTCTTCAACAAATACCGTCCTCAGTTCTACTTCCGTACCACGGACGTAACTGGAGAGATTTCTCTTCCTGAAGGAGTAGAAATGGTAATGCCAGGTGATAACGTAACCATCACTGTAAATTTGATCAACGCAATCGCTATGGAAAAAGGTCTTCGCTTTGCGATCCGTGAAGGTGGACGTACCGTAGGTGCTGGTCAGGTTACAGAGATCATTAAATAATTGATCATTCGCGGTCTTTCGGGATCGTATAAATACCAGGATTAGCTAATCGGATTATTCTGATTAGCTAATCCTGTCTAAAAACCGTTGAATGATGGTTTTTAGACTAATATTCACGGGTGTAGTTCAATGGTAGAATAGAGGTCTCCAAAACCTTTGATCAGGGTTCGAATCCTTGCACCCGTGCCAAACAATGAAAAAATGGCAAACGTACTTGAGTTTTTCAAAGAATCTTATGTGGAAATGACCGAGAAGGTAACTTGGCCGACCTGGGCGCAGCTCCAGAATTCGGCTGTAGTCGTTTTGGTTGCTTCCGTGATCATTGCATTGGTAATCTTTGCAATGGACAAGGCTTCGAGCAACCTGCTGGAGTTATTCTATAAGGTTGGAGCGTAGAAGGGAATTTTACAATACTTGTAAGAAGAAAAGGTAATTATGGCAGATCAAGCATTAAAGTGGTACGTGGTGAGGGCTGTGAGTGGCAAGGAGAAGAAAGTAAAGCAATATATCGAAGCTGAAGTAAATCGCTTGGGTATTAGCCATCTCGTGCCTCAGGTTTTGATCCCGATGGAAAAGTATTACCAAATGCGTGATGGCAAAAAAGTAGCTAAGGAACGCAATTATTATCTTGGTTATGTATTGCTTGAAGCAGCTTTGGACGGGGAGTTGGAGCACATTATCAAAGGTTTGAACAGTGTTGTTGGATTTTTGGGGGATAAATCTGGAATCCCTACTCCATTGAGACCAGCGGAAGTGAACCGGATTTTGGGTAAGGTGGATGAAATGGCTGGACAGGGCGAAGCGATCAATGTACCTTTCTATGTTGGTGAAACTGTCAAGGTCAATGATGGCCCTTTCAATGGTTTTACCGGTGAGATCGAAGAAGTGAATGAAGAGAAGAAAAAGTTGAAAGTAATGGTGAAGGTGTTTGGGAGAAAGACCCCACTGGAACTAAATTATATGCAGGTTGAAAAGGAATGATTCCTTTTTATTTATTTATGCCTGTATTTTTTGTAAGTTCAATTTTTTTTGTACCTTTGCACTCCATTTTGGGGTGCTTTTTGAAATTTAAGAGCCTATCTCAGAATCTAAATGTTACGTTATAATGCTTCCAACTTACTAACAAACATTTAATTAATAAAATCAAAATCGAAACATGGCAAAAGAAGTCAGTGCGTTAGTAAAATTACAAGTCAAAGGCGGCGCTGCGAATCCATCCCCACCAGTAGGACCTGCATTAGGTGCTAAGGGTGTGAATATTATGGAATTTTGCAAACAGTTCAATGCCCGTACCCAAGATAAGCCAGGTAAAGTATTGCCGGTGGTTATCACGGTGTATAGCGACAAGTCATTCGATTTTATCATCAAAACTCCTCCTGTTGCGGTGCAATTGGTGGAGGTGTCCGGCGTTAAAGGTGGTTCTGGTGAACCTAACCGTAAGAAAGTTGCGTCAGTTACCTGGGAACAGGTAGAAGCAATCGCCAAGGACAAGATGGTGGACTTGAATGCATTCACAGTTGAAGCGGCTATGAAAATGGTTGCTGGAACTGCGAGAAGCATGGGTATTTCTGTGAGTGGTAATGCGCCTTGGAATAATTAATTTAACGAAAATCAGTTTAAGAAAGTGGCTAGATTAACAAAAAATCAAAAAACGGCACTATCCAAAATTGAAGCTGGTAAGGTTTACACTTTGCAAGAGGCTGCTGCCCTTGTAAAGGAAATCTCTACCACCAAATTTGATGCTTCCGTGGATATTGATGTGCGCCTTGGCGTAGATCCGCGTAAAGCAAATCAGATGGTGAGAGGTATCGCCACATTACCACATGGTACAGGTAAAACCGTTAGGGTTCTGGTACTTTGTACTCCTGATAAGGAGGAAGAAGCCAGAGCTGCCGGTGCGGACCACGTGGGATTGGATGATTATATCAGCAAGATTGAGGGAGGATGGACTGACGTTGATATCATTATTACCATGCCAAGTGTAATGGCAAAGGTCGGAAGGTTGGGGCGCATATTGGGCCCGCGTAACCTGATGCCTAACCCAAAAACTGGTACAGTGACGACGGATGTCGGTAAAGCTGTGACCGATGTCAAGGGTGGTAAGATTGATTTCAAGGTTGATAAAACAGGTATCATCCATACCTCTGTTGGAAAAGTGTCTTTCCCTGCGGAAAAGATCTATGAGAATGCGCTGGAAGTATTGCAGACCATCTCAAAATTGAAACCTTCTGCAGCAAAGGGTACAAACTTCAAGAGTATTTATGTATCATCGACCATGAGTCCGGGAGTAAAGGTTGAAACTAAATCAGTAGCAGGAATTTAATCATGAGAAAAGAGGATAAACACGAAGTTGTTCAAGCTTTAACCGAACAGATTAAATCTTTTGGTAATTTCTATATTACCGATACTGCTGATCTGACCGTAGAAAAGGTCAATGTTATTCGCCGCAAGTGTTTTGAAAATGGTATCACGATCAAAGTAGCAAAAAATACCTTGATCCGTAAAGCGCTGGAAGGTGCTGGTATCGAATCGGACGAGATCAATGGAGTATTGAAAGGTTCTTCTACCCTGTTCTTTTCGGAGACAGGAAATGCGCCGGCAAAATTGATTAAGGAACTTCGCAAGACAGGTGACAAGCCTGTACTGAAAGGTGCCTATATTGATGCTGCTGTATTTATCGGAGACAATCAATTGGATATGCTGACCAAGCTTAAATCTAAGGAAGAGCTTATTGGTGAAATTATCGGATTGTTGCAATCTCCTGCGAAGAATGTGGTTTCTGCACTTCAATCAGGTGGCGGTACATTGGCAGGTTTGGTTAAAACCTTGCAAGAAAGAGGTTGATCGGTTCCTTTGGAAAAACCGAAGTTTAATTAACAAAAATATTTTAATAGTAAATTAGTAATTCAAAATAAAATGGCAGATTTAAAAGCGTTTGCTGAGCAGTTGGTAAACTTAACAGTAAAAGAAGTTAACGAGTTAGCTCAAATCCTGAAAGACGAGTACGGTATTGAACCGGCTGCAGCAGCTGTTGCAGTTGCTGGTCCGGCGGCTGGTGGTGATGCACCTGCAGCAGCTGAGGAAAAAACATCATTTGATGTAATCCTGAAAGAAGCTGGTGGCTCAAAACTGGCAGTTGTTAAATTGGTAAAAGACCTGACTGGTCTGGGCTTGAAAGAAGCAAAAGACTTGGTTGATGGTGCTCCAAAAGAACTGAAATCAGGTGTTGCCAAAGACGAAGCCGAAGCTTTGAAAAAGCAGCTTGAAGAAGCAGGAGCGGTTGTTGAGATCAATTAATTTGATCATATACAAAGCCCATTAGGGTTTAGACTCTGGCGAATTTTCGTCAGAGTCTATTCCTGTTTATTATGCTATAAGCATAAAAAAAGTATGTGCCATACTTTTTGCCTGATCCCAGGCAATGAAAGGCACGATTGTTCAGTTTAATTAAACTAAATTCTTATTCCCTTGGCAAATAACACGATTCAACAAGAAAGAGTAAATTTTGCAACCAGCAAAAAAGTTATTGATTATCCTGATTTCCTGGATGTACAATTGCAATCTTTCAGGGAGTTTTTTCAACTCGAAACGACTTCTGATAACCGCCATCAGGAAGGGCTTTTCAAGGTATTTTCTGAAAACTTCCCGATCTCGGATTCAAGGAATATCTTTTTGCTTGAATTCCTCGATTATTTTATAGATCCGCCGCGTTATGATATTCAGGAATGTATAGAGCGTGGATTGACCTACAGTGTACCATTGAAAGCAAAGCTGAAGCTTTCCTGTAACGATGAGGAACATGAGGATTTTGAAACCATCGTACAGGATGTATATTTGGGAACAATCCCATACATGACACCCAAAGGTACCTTTGTGATCAATGGTGCTGAACGTGTTATCGTGTCCCAATTGCATCGTTCTCCCGGCGTATTTTTCGGTCAGAGCAGACACACTAACGGCACCAAGTTGTATTCAGCAAGGGTGATTCCGTTCAAAGGGTCATGGATTGAATTTGCAACTGACGTGAACAACGTCATGTACGCCTATATTGACAGAAAGAAAAAATTCCCGGTTACTACTCTCCTTAGAGCTATTGGTTACGATTCGGATAAAGATATCCTTGAATTGTTTGAACTGGCCGATGAGGTAAAGGTAAGTAAGTCGGGATTGAAAAAATATGTGGGTCGCAGATTGGCGGCCAGAGTCCTGAAAAGATGGATTGAAGATTTTGTGGATGAGGATACCGGAGAGGTAGTTTCCATTGACCGGAATGAAATCATTCTGGAGCGTGAGACTGTACTGGAGGAGGATCACATCGAAATGATTATCGATGCTGGGGTTAAGTCCATTATTCTTACCAAAGAGGACGCTTCGAATAATGCGGATTATTCCATCATCTACAATACCCTTCAAAAAGACACCTCCAATTCCGAGAAGGAAGCGGTGGAACATATCTACAGGCAACTGAGAAACGCAGAACCACCTGATGAGGAAACTGCCAGGGGCATCATCGAGCGGTTGTTTTTCTCAGACAAGCGATATGATTTGGGTGATGTAGGCCGTTATCGCATCAACCGTAAGTTGGTGCTGGATATTTCGGAAGATACGAAAGTACTGACCCGTGAAGATATTATTGCGATTGTCAAGTACCTGATCAATCTGATTAACGCCAAGGCAGAGGTAGATGATATAGATCACTTGTACAATCGTCGTGTTAGAACCGTTGGTGAGCAATTATATGCTCAGTTTGGTGTTGGATTGTCCCGTATGGCACGTACCATTCGTGAGCGGATGAATATTCGTGACAACGAGGTGTTTACACCTACTGACCTGATCAATGCCCGGACACTGTCATCGGTTATCAATTCTTTCTTTGGTACCAATCAGTTGTCACAGTTCATGGATCAGACCAACCCATTGGCTGAGATCACGCACAAGCGTCGTCTCTCGGCATTGGGACC
>Ga0079223_10002770_pt1 | contig 10927 bp, 9 predicted proteins | sample Stecom2011_FD_75072 | JGI IMG/M metagenome (GOLD analysis project Ga0079223, IMG submission 75072) | Agricultural soil microbial communities from Utah to study Nitrogen management - Steer compost 2011 | ecosystem: Environmental > Terrestrial > Soil > Agricultural land | place: USA: Utah...
AGCGGCCATGGCGGCATTCCGGGTGGGGGCCGGGGTGGTGACGCTGACAGGCAGTGAAGCGGCGCTGATGGTGCATGCCAGCCACGTTACAGCGGTGATGCTCAAGCCGGCCGAGGATCGCGCCGCGCTGGCCGCGCTGCTTGCCGACAAGCGGATGAATGCCGTGGTGATCGGGCCTGTCGCGGGTGTTGGGCCAAAGACGCGCGACAATGTCCTGATGGTGCTGGAATCGGGTGCAGCCACCGTGCTCGATGCCGATGCGCTGACCAGCTTTGGCGGCGATGTTGACGCCATGGCGGGCGCCATCAAGGCGCAGGGACGGCCTGTGGTGCTGACTCCCCATGAAGGCGAGTTCGAGCACTTGTTCGGGACGGTCTCGGGCAGCAAGCTGGAGCGGGCGCGGGCGGCAGCTGTCCTTTCCGGTGCTATCATCGTGCTCAAGGGCAGCGATACGGTGATTGCCAGCCCCGACGGGCGAGCCGCGATCAATGCCAATGCGCCGGCCTGGCTGGGCACGGCGGGCTCGGGTGACGTGCTGGCCGGTATGGTGGCCGGTTTGCTGGGGCAGGGTATGGACGGCTGGGAAGCTGCCTGTGCAGCTGTCTGGCTGCACGCCGAAGCCGCCAACCGGTTTGGCTCTCCGGGGCTGATCAGCGAAGATTTGCCCCTGCTGGTGCCGGGTGTGCTGGCCAGTCTTTGATACCGGTCGCGGACCAAACCGCTGCTTGAAAAAAGCTGGCTGAGCGCGGAAGGTCGCCGCCGCAATGCAATGGGCGGGTTGCCCTTGCTGGAAAAACCGCTAGTGGAGTGGCAACGAGCCATGGAGTGCCGATTTTGAGCGAGCTGACCCTGACCCAAGCCATCGACAATATCTATGCGTCGATCAAGAACGACAATGACGAACTGGAAAGCCACATTGCTGCGCTCAAGGCGGCCATGGCGCGTGAAGGCGTGAAGGAAGCCGTCTTCGAGCCCGCCAAGCTGGCGCAGTCCAATCGTCAGGGCCGCAAGATCATGCAGTCCTACTTCAAGAAAAAGGGCGTGGCCGTCAGTTTCTCGGCCTAATTCGGTTTCGGTTGAGCGTTGTGGCCCATCGCTGGTGATTCCGCTGAGCTGGAAGGCTCACCGGGTAATCACCGCAAGAGCCAGTTTTGGTTTGCATTTTCCGCAACGCGCAATTAACCCCGCGCCATGAGAATGGCCGACGCGGCGTCCGGCCTATTGAAGCGCGCCGCATTGCCGCCTATCTGTGCCCGTACCGCACAGTGATGCGGCGGCTGCAGGTGCGCAGTCGCGCTGATTCGAATTGACACGATCCCCGGGGCTACAATTTCTGGTCCGGGTGGCCACCGTGTCCCAACCAACGACAATGCTAGCCAGTCTCGAACTGGCGCAGCAAAGGGGCAGTACATGCGGGATCCGCACGATATCTACATGAATACGCTCGTTCCGATGGTGGTGGAGCAATCCAACCGCGGCGAACGCGCTTTCGACATCTATTCGCGCCTGCTGCGCGAGCGCATCATTTTCGTGACTGGTGTGGTCGAGGACAATATGGCGTCGCTGATCGTGGCGCAGCTGCTTTTCCTCGAATCAGAGAACCCGAAAAAGGAAATCGCGCTCTATATCAATTCGCCTGGTGGCGTGGTGACCTCTGGTTTGTCGATTTATGACACCATGCAGTTCATCCGTCCGGCCATCGCCACCATGGTGATGGGGCAGGCCGCTTCGATGGGCTCGCTACTGTTGGCCGCCGGCGAGAAAGGCATGCGTACCAGCCTGCCAAACTCGCGCGTCATGGTTCACCAGCCCTCCGGCGGGTTCCAGGGTCAGGTCACCGACATCATGATTCATGCCAAGGAAGTCGAGGGTTTAAAGCGACGCCTTAATCAGATTTATGAGAAGCACACCGGCCGCACATACGAGGAAATTGAGAACGCTCTCGAGCGTGATCGCTTCCTGTCACCCGAGGAGGCTATGACCTTTGGCCTGATCGATGGCGTGCACGACAAGCGCATCGTGCCCGAGACCGCGAGCTAATTGGCTGCGTTAAGCACAATGCTGATGCGCCGTGGACTGTGATCCATGTGCGATTGCACCAAGCCGGATCGGTCTTTAGGATCGGTTCGGCTTAGACTTTCTTTAGGCCCAGGCGTTACCCTTGAGGATACGCTTGGTTTTGGGGGCGCTCTGTCCCCGGGAGTGAACAGATGTCCAAAGAGACGACAAACGGCGAAACCTCAAAGAACACGCTTTATTGCTCGTTCTGCGGGAAATCCCAGCACGAGGTTCGCAAGCTGATCGCCGGCCCAACCGTTTTCATCTGTGATGAATGCGTCGAGCTGTGCATGGACATCATCCGCGAAGAGAACAAGACCTCGATGGTCAAGTCCTCCGAGGGCGTGCCGACACCGGCAGATATCTGCAAGGTGCTCGACGATTACGTCATCGGCCAGTTCCGCGCCAAGCGCGTGCTCTCCGTGGCCGTCCACAATCACTACAAGCGCCTGCACCACTCGTCCAAGAACCAGGATATTGAACTTTCCAAGTCCAACATCCTGCTGATCGGCCCAACCGGTTCGGGCAAGACGTTGCTGGCGCAGACCCTGGCGCGCATCCTTGATGTGCCCTTCACCATGGCCGATGCCACCACACTGACCGAAGCCGGCTATGTCGGCGAGGACGTGGAAAACATCATCCTCAAGCTGCTGCAGGCCGCCGACTACAATGTCGAGAAGGCCCAGCGCGGCATCGTCTATATCGACGAAGTCGACAAGATCAGCCGCAAGTCGGACAATCCGTCCATCACCCGCGACGTTTCGGGTGAAGGCGTGCAGCAGGCACTGCTCAAGATCATGGAAGGTACCGTTGCCTCGGTGCCGCCCCAGGGTGGCCGCAAGCATCCGCAGCAGGAATTCCTGTAGGTGGATACGACCAATATCCTGTTCATCTGCGGTGGTGCCTTCTCGGGTCTGGAAAAGATCATCTCGGCGCGCGGCGAAGGTTCGGGCATCGGCTTCTCGGCCGTGGTCAAGGACCCCAATGATCGTCGCGTGGGCCAAATTCTGGCTGACGTCGCCCCCGAGGATCTGGTCCGTTTCGGCCTGATCCCGGAATTCATCGGCCGTCTGCCGGTGCTGGCAACGCTGGAAGATCTGGATATTTCCGCGCTGATCGAAATCCTGACCTCGCCCAAGAACGCGCTGGTGCGCCAGTACCAGCGGCTGTTCCAGATGGAAGACGTGGAACTGACCTTCAAGGACGAGGCCCTCAAGGCGATCGCCGAGAAGGCCATTGAACGCAAGACCGGTGCGCGCGGCCTGCGTTCGATCATGGAAGGCATCCTGCTCGACACCATGTACGACCTGCCCTCGCTCGAAGGCGTGGAAGAAGTGGTGATCAGCGCCGAAGTGGTGAACGGCAAGGACGTGCGTCCGCTGTACATCTACTCCGAGCGCAAGAAGGAAGACCTGCCCGCCGGGGCATAGGTTTTTCGTCGACAGAATTGAAAGCGCCGGGCCCTTGGGTCCGGCGTTTTCTGTTTGGGCCGTTTCAGGCTGCCGCTTGCGGCTGTGGCCCCACATAGACCGAGCTGGGCCGGATCAGCTTGCCGGTTTCGGCCTGCTCGCGGGCATGGGCGATCCAGCCGCCGACGCGACCCATGGCAAAGACGCCGGTGAAGGCCGCGCGCGGGAAGCCGAGGGCTTCGAGGAGCAGGGCGGTGTAGAATTCCACATTGGTGTCGAGCGGTCGGTCGGGCTTTTTGGCCTTGAGCTGGGCCAGGGCGGCGGTTTCGACCGTTTCGGCGAGGGCCAGCCGGGCCGGGTCGATGGCGCCGGCACTGGCGAGGCGGCGCAGGGCGGCCTTGAGGGCATCGGCGCGCGGGTCGCGGACGCGATAGACGCGGTGGCCAAAGCCCATCAGCCGATGGCCGCGCGCCAGTTCGGCGGCAATCCAGGCCGGCGCCTGCTCGGGACTTGCCGCGGCGTCAAGCATGTCGAGCACCGGGCCGGGGGCACCACCATGCAGCGGGCCCTTGAGGGCGCTGAGTGCGGCCAGTACCGAGGAGGTCAGCCCGGCTTGGGTTGAGGCCACGACGCGGGCTGCAAAGGTGGAGGCGTTGAGGCCATGGTCGGCGACGGTGACCAGATAGCAATCGAGCGCGGCGGCCTGTTGCTGGGTGGGCATGGCGCCGGTCAGCATGCGCAGGATATCGGCGGCATGGGGCAGCGATGGGTCCGGTGCAAGGGCGGCCTGGCCTGCCTTGAGGCGCAACAGGGCAGGGATGAAGACGGCAGGGGCCGCAACCAGGCGCAGGGCGCTCTGCAGATCATCGCCGTCGGCGAGGCGAGCGAGCAAAGCACGCATGCCATCGACCGGTGGCAGGGCGACCAGCGCGGGGTCGGCGGCGGCGAGATGCTCGAACACCGCCAGACGGGCCGTCCCAAGGTCGCCCGGCATGGCGCCGGACAGCGGAAAGAAGCCGTCAAACAGCAGGCCAAGCACATCTTCGTAGGTGCTGGTGGCGACCAGATCATCAAGGGAGACCCCACGGACGATCAGGCGGCCATTCTTGCCGTCGACATCGGACAATACCGTCTGGGCGGCGACGACATCTTCAAGGCCAGCGTTCATCTTGTTCTCCTATGGTTGTTGCCCGCCAAATTAGGAGCGTCTAGATTGACGTCAATCTTGACCAATTGGATCAATGTGTAGCGATGGACTGGCTGACTGCCCCAGAGGCCCTGACATTGTTGGGGACCCGGCCCCAGACGCTATACGCCAATGTCAGCCGGGGGCGGATCAAGGCGAAGCGCGACCCCGATGACAGCCGCAAGAGCCTCTATCGCGGCGATGATGTGCGGCGGCTGGCCCAGCGCGCGGCGGGACGGCGACGGCAGGAAACCGTGGCAGCGGAGGCGATCCGCTGGGGCGAGCCGGTGATGCCCTCAAGCCTGTCGACCATTGTCGACGGCCGCTTGCTGTATCGTGGTCAGGATGCGGTGGAACTGGCCGAGCATGGCACGCTGGAAGGCATGGCCGCGCTGCTGTGGGGGGCCGAGCCGTTTCAACTGCCGGTGCGGACCCGCGGCGCCGCGCCATCGCTGCAGGCCGCCTTTATGGCGCTGGCCGAACGTGCGGCCAATGATGCACCCAGTATTGGCCGCTCCGAGCTGATCCTGCGGGTGGAAGCCATTTCGGTATTTGCCAGCGTCGCCAGCGCTTTGGCGGGCGGTCGATCGGCAACCGATCCGTTACACGTGGCGCTGGCCCTGGCCTGGGACCGAGTGGGGGCCGCCGATATCATCCGCCGGGCGCTGGTCTTGCTGGCCGACCATGAACTCAATGCCTCGACCTTTGCCGCGCGGATCACCATTTCCACGGGCGCGCCCTTGTCGGCCGGGGTGCTGACGGGGCTGGCGACGTTGAGCGGGCCGCTGCACGGCGGTGCCAGCGTCGCGGCGCAGGCTCTGGCGGGGCAGGCCAAGAGCCTGGGGGCCGAGGCGGCAGTGCTGGCGCGGCTGGGGCAGGGCGTGAAGCTGCCGGCCTTCGGCCACCCGCTCTATCCCGATGGCGACATTCGCGCGGCGGCGCTGTTCGGGCGCTTTACGCCCCCCGAACATTATGCGGCGCTGCATGCGGCGGCCTACAAGATTACCGGCGAGCGGGCCAATATCGATTTTGCGCTGGCGGCGCTGAGCGAGGCCCATGATCTGCCCCATGAGGCGCCCATGGTGCTGTTTGCGCTGGCGCGCAGCGTTGGCTGGCTGGCGCACGGGCTGGAGCAGGCCAAAGGCGGCCAGCTGATCCGGCCGCGCGCGCATTATGTCGCGGCCGCTGCCGACCACTAGAGCGGTCGATACGCCGTCAAATGCCGCGGACGGTGGCGTCCACGCCCGCGCGCACGCTCTGGCGTGGCATGATCTGGCGGCCGAACAGACTGGCCGTCAAATCCACCAGCAGGCGTGCGCTCATGCTGGCATTGTCGAGATAGGGATTGAGCTCCACCACGTCGAGCGAACCCATGGTGCCACTGTCGTGGATCATTTCCATCACCAGATGCGCCTCGCGGAAGCTGAGACCGCCGGCGACCGGGGTGCCAGCGCCCGGGGCGATGGCAGGGTCGATGACATCGACATCGAGACTGACATGCAAATGACCGCCCACCGCCTCGACGCGAGCCAGCACCTCACGCATCAGGGCGACCACGCCCATTTCGTCAATGCGCCGCATGTCGATAACTTCGACGCCGCGATCTTCCAGCAACTGGCGCTCGGGACGGTCAATCGAGCGGGCGCCGAACACGGTGACATGGCGCGGATCAACCGTGCCTCGCCAGGGGCCGGAGAATTCCGGTCCAAAATCGGGTTCGCCGCAGAGCAGGGCAAGCGGCATGCCGTGGATATTGCCGGTCTCCGAGGTGGCCGGGGTGTTGAAATCGCCATGCGCATCAACCCACAGCACGAAGAGCGGCTTGCCCGTCGCGTCGCAGTGCTGCGCGACGCCAGACAGGGTGCCGATGGAGAGGCTATGGTCGCCGCCGATGAATACCGGCAGGCGCCCTGCGCCAAGCGCTGCCGCGGCCTGTTGGCTGCTTTGGGCCGCCATGGCCAGCACAGCAGCCTGGCGGCGCTCTGGCAATTGCCAGATGGTGTGGGGTGTGGCGGCGGCAGCGATGTCGCCGTGATCGGTGATGGCGTGACCGAGGCCCGATAGCACATCGGCGAGCCCGGCAATGCGCATGGCGTCTGGACCCATGGTGCAGCCGCGCCGCGATGCGCCAGCGTCGCAGGCAATGCCGAACAGGTCGATGGCGAGAAAGTCCGGCTGGCTCATGGCATGGTCCTGCTCTGGTCGGGGTGGTGGGAACGGCGACGTCGACCACACTATGCAGGAGAGGAGGGCGTGGGAGCCAGTCCGTTGGCAGGGTTATCCGCCGTGCTGCGGGATAGCGGTACACAAACCCGCCAGCGCGCTTGATCTTGTGGGCCAGCATGCGCATCTAACGGTGCATAGGGCACGGTATCCGGTCGCGCCCGCATCCACCCTGCAGTCAAGGCACACCGGTGTTTCCGGCCCAATTGCATATCTTGTGTGCATGTTGACGTTAACCGTCAGTTTTCCGGCACAGTTGACTTGCGGCAGCGGTAGATGGACCTATTTATTAACTGGAATCAGCCCAGCCTCAATGTCTGGAGCTGTCTACTACTACGGGCGCGCACCTCTCTTCCTCTCCCCGCGCGCCCCGGAAAGGATACGAGATGACGGACGTTATTCCCACAGGCGGCGAAGCAAGCCGGGATCGCGTTTACCCGGTACTCCCGCTGCGCGATATCGTGGTGTTCCCCGGCATGATCGTGCCGCTGTTTGTCGGCCGTGAGAAATCGGTCAAGGCGCTTGAGGAAGTCATGCGCGACGACAAGCACATCCTTGTCGTAACCCAGAAAAATGCCCAGGACGACGATCCGGCTCCCGATCAGATCTACGACACCGGCACCATTGCGACGGTATTGCAGTTGCTCAAGCTGCCGGACGGCACCGTCAAGGTGCTGGTAGAAGGGCTGCATCGCGCTACCATTGATCGCTATTTGCAGACCGAAGACTATTTCGAGGCTGAGGGGTCCATCCTGCCTGAGCCGGCTGAAGACGCGGTCGAGATCGAGGCGCTGTCGCGTTCGGCGCTGGCCGAGTTCGAAAACTATGTGAAGCTGAACAAGAAGATTTCAGCGGAAGTGGTTGCGGCTGTCGGGCAGATCGAAAATCACTCCAAGCTGGCCGATACCATTACCAGCCATCTGGTGATCAAGATCGCCGAAAAGGAAGACCTGCTGTCCTGCGTCTCGGTGATCGAGCGGTTCGGCAAGATCCTTGGCCTGATGGAAGGCGAAATCGGCGTGCTGCAGGTGGAAAAGCGCATCCGTGGCCGCGTCAAGCGGCAGATGGAGAAGACCCAGCGCGAGTACTATCTCAACGAGCAGATGAAGGCGATTCAGAAGGAACTGGGTGACGGTGAAGAGGGCTCCAACGAGATCGCCGAGATCGAGGAGCGCATTGCCAAGACCCGCTTGTCCAAGGAAGCCAAGCTCAAGGCGGAAAGCGAGCTGAAAAAGCTCAAGGCGATGAGCCCGATGTCGGCTGAAGCCACCGTGGTGCGCAATTATCTTGATACATTGCTCGGCCTGCCCTGGGGCAAGAAGAGCAAGGTCAAGCGCGATCTGGTGCTGGCCGAGAAAGTGCTCGACGAAGACCACTATGGCCTCGAAAAGGTCAAGGAACGCATCCTTGAGTATCTGGCCGTGCAGGGTCGTACCGGCTCTCCAAAGGGCCCGATCCTGTGCCTCGTCGGCCCTCCGGGTGTCGGCAAGACCTCGCTTGGCAAGTCGATTGCCAAGGCGACCGGTCGTGCCTTCGTGCGCATGGCGCTGGGCGGGGTACGGGATGAAGCCGAAATCCGCGGCCATCGCCGCACCTATATCGGCTCCATGCCCGGCAAGGTGATCCAGTCGCTCAAGAAGGTGGGCAAGTCCAACCCGCTGTTCCTGCTCGACGAGATCGACAAGATGGGCCAGGACTTCCGGGGCGATCCGAGCTCAGCACTACTTGAAGTGCTCGATCCGGAACAGAACCACACCTTTGCCGATCACTATCTCGAGGTCGATTATGATCTGAGCGATGTGATGTTCGTCACCACTTCGAACACGCTCAACATTCCCGGCCCGCTGATGGACCGCATGGAGATCATTCGCTTGTCCGGTTACACCGAGCAGGAGAAGCATGCGATCGCCAAGCAGCACCTGATCCCGGAAACGCTCAAGGAAAACGGCCTCGCCCATGGCGAGTTCGAACTGAGCGACGAGATGCTGACGGCCTTGATCCAGCGCTACACCCGTGAAGCAGGTGTCCGCAACCTCAAGCGCGAAATCAGCAAGCTGATGCGCAAGGCGGTGACCGAAATCGTCAAGACCAAGGTCAAGAAAGTGGTCATCGACGAAGAAAAGCTGACCAAGTTCCTGGGTGCCGACATCTACACCCATGGTGAGATCGAAGCCGAGGCACAGGTCGGTCTGGTGACCGGGCTGGCATGGACCTCAGTGGGTGGCGAGCTGCTGACCATCGAAGGCGTGATGACGCCGGGCAAAGGTCGGATGACCGTGACCGGCAACATCAAGGAAGTGATGAAGGAATCGCTGACGGCGGCCACGGCCTATGTCCGGTCCAAGTCGATCGAGTTCGGCATCAAGCCGCCCATGTTCGACACGCGCGATATCCACGTGCATCTGCCCGAAGGCGCAACGCCCAAGGACGGTCCATCGGCGGGTATCGGCATGGCGACGGCGATTGTCTCGGTGATGACCGGCATTGCCGTGCGCAATGATGTCGCCATGACTGGCGAGATCACCCTGCGTGGCCGGGTGCTGCCGATTGGTGGCCTCAAGGAGAAGCTGCTTGCAGCGCTCCGTGGCGGCATCAAGACAGTGCTGATTCCTGAGGAAAATGTCCGCGATCTCGCCGAGATCCCGGATATCGTCAAGGAAGGGATGGAGATCATCCCCGTCAGCCGGATGGACCAGGTGATCAAGCATGCGCTGGTCAGCCAGCCTGTGCCGATCGAGTGGGACTTTGAAGCTGCGGCTGCCGCTGCGGCCGCCAAGGTCGATGCGCCGACGGACGACACCACGACCGGCCTGCCGCATTAGGCCGGGCGGTGTAATGAATGCAAACGGCGGTCCGCAAGGGCCGCCGTTTTTGTTTGAGCGCTTGATGGAGATCAAATTCACTGCCGCGCTCCCGACTTACGCTCGTTCGACACGGAAGTCGGAGACATGTGGTGACGCAGGCGGTGGGAGATTATGCCGATACGGCGGTCATTGACTGGCTGCTGGCTGGCGATGTCGCCATAGCCTTTCAGGCCCGGCGCGACCTGCTGGACGATAAGGACCAGCAGTTGCAGGCTCGGATAGCCGGTGAGGGGTGGGGTAGGCGCTTTCTTGCCGCACGTCATGCTGACGGCAGTTGGGGGCAGGGGTTCTACCAGCCCAAGTGGATCAGCTCGCATTATACGCTGCTCGACCTGAGGGCGCTGGAGGTCGACCCGCACAACGAACGAATTCGGCAGAGCATTGCCAAGATCGCTTCTGAGGAGAAGAGGCCCGATGGCGGAATTGGCCCGGCCCGGTCGATCCCGGTGAGCGATGTCTGCGTCAATGGCATGTTTCTCAACTATGCATCCTACTTCCAGAGCCCGGAGACCGATCTGCAGTCCATCGTCGATTTCATCCTTGCGCAGCGGATGGACGATGGCGGGTTCAACTGCCGCAGGAATATGTCGGGTGCGCACCACAGCTCATTGCATTCCAGCCTGTCGGTGGCCGAGGGAATTCAGCAATACGCCATGAGTGGCTATGCCTATCGGCTGCCTGAGCTGGCTGAGGCGGCAGCGTCGGCACGCGCGTTCATGCTCCGGCACCGCCTGTTTCGCTCGCAACGTACTGGTGACATCATAAGTCCGCAAATGTTGCGCTTTGCGTTCCCGCCGCGCTGGAGGTTCAACATTCTCCGCGCGTTGGACCATTTTCGGGCCGCCGGTCAGCCCTGGGATCCCCGAATGTCGGATGCACTGGTGATCGTGGCCTCAAAACAGCGGTCGGATGGAAGATGGCTCTTGCCGGCGGCACATCCCGGCCAAGTCCATTTCCAGATGGAACAGGTTGGGCTGCCCAGCAGATGGAATACGCTCCTGGCACTACGTGTCCTACGCCGGTTTGGTGCCGAGATGGTGGCAACCCCCCGGGCGGTGTGACCGGATGAGCAACGGCAGTCCGAAAGGGCCGCCGTTTTCTTAGTCAGTGCGGTAGGTTCGCCGAGCGTTAACCCGCCATGCGCTCGAACCTCTGCACCGACGGATCGATCACACCCCAGGCAGGAC
>Ga0079223_10002772_pt1 | contig 10926 bp, 15 predicted proteins | sample Stecom2011_FD_75072 | JGI IMG/M metagenome (GOLD analysis project Ga0079223, IMG submission 75072) | Agricultural soil microbial communities from Utah to study Nitrogen management - Steer compost 2011 | ecosystem: Environmental > Terrestrial > Soil > Agricultural land | place: USA: Utah...
CCATAGTTCCGGTTTTCGACCTTCACACGGCCCTCGCGATCCCTTTTGGGGTTGCCTTCCTTGTCGGTAACGATCACTGCGCTCTTGTCGGCGTGCTTCTTCAGCTTTGCTGCCTCCAGCTCCACCCAATCCGCCAGCGCTTCCGGGTAAAACCGACGAAGGTATTCCAGCTCGGGCTCACTGAGGAACGGGCATGCTTTGCAGTTCGATGGAATGACGTACAGGCCTTTTGCGTGCAACAGCTCCTGACAGGCGGCACGATCCATCCCCATATCCACCAGAGGGTAAACTGGCTCAATGGACTCCCGGTACCAGCGGTTGGGATTTTTCGCAGGATCCGCCATTCGGGATTCTTCGCCTTTGGCGATACCTATCATCATCTTGATCCGTCCATGCCGGGCGGCAAACTCCCTGATGCCTGCCTTGCGGTTGCATTGCACCCCGTACCGCTCGGACAACCAGTGTTCCAGGAAGCGATAGATGGGCTAGATCTTCAGTCGGTCGGTGCAGGTCTTTGGGAACGCCTTTGAGCCGATCGTTCCTTTCGTTCGATAGAAATGCCGAAGAGACCGCCAGCTCTCGGAATGAAAGCCCATCTCCGGGGTGATCAGGACAAACTCCACTCCCGCCGCCTTGCAGCGACGTTGTACGTCACGGACATGATCGTAAGTTTGGTCAAATTCATCCCCGGTATCAGCCATCACCACCAGGAAATCATTGGGCGCGTACTTTTCGCGGAACTCTGGGTCGTCCAGGTACATCTCCAACAGGGCGCTACTGTCCTGACCGGCCCCAAACGAAAGCACGGTTAGTTGGTTGCCCTGAGGCGCAAACAGGTCGTTCATTTGCCCAATCTCTTCTCGTGGCGGCTCAGGTCGGTTTTAACGCCGTTGATGCGTCGGAAGTGATTGACTGGGTCTTGATAACAGACGCCCCCGAAGAAAAGTGCAGATCGGGTATTAAGCTGTACCAGCACTGTCTTGGGGATCCCAAACCGCGCAAGATCGGCTTTGATGTTGATCTTTTCGTTCAGAGTTAGCTGTCGCATCGGGATGCCAGTGTTTCAGTGAATGTGCGTCCAACTTCTCACGGAGTCGTAGATCTGCAACCCCGGCTCGATCTGGTGTTTGCGTGCTTGTAGGTGTTGGAGGGGTGATGGTTTTGTTGAGGGTTTCTGGTTGTCGGCAGGTGACAATGTTGGCGCTAGTTCTGAAACACGCGTGAAATTGACCCGTTTTCTCGGCCATGAGCAAAAGTAAAGAGGCGATAATAGGCCTCTCGCTTATCGGCCCTTATCGGCCCGACCTATTCGATTGGCTGACCCCCAATCGGTGAAAGCGGCCAGGAAGGCCGCTTCATCTTTACCCGGCATTGTCCGGGTTTTTTTGTGCCTTTTTGGGAGGGTTGCAGATTGGATGTTCGATGAGATTCTGGTTGCGTCAACACGGTAAACGCAGATCAGGAGAACGCGTCATGGCAAGCCAGACCATTAAGGCAATCGACAAGCAGACCCTAACCAAAGTTATCCGCCCTGCTCTCGATGCAAAGTTGAAAGAGCTTTCCGAAGAATTGGGTATTCAAGTTACCGCAGCGAGGGCGACCTATGACCCTGATGGTCAGGCTGGCACCTTCAAGCTGGAGCTCGCCATGGTCTCGGAGTCGGGCGAAGTCATCAGTCGGGAGCGGCAGGATTATGACAAGTATTGCAGCCTGTACGGGCTTCCTGAGGGTGGCTTGGGGCGCGAAGTGATCATTTATGGGGAGCGCCTGAAAATCGCCGGTTTGCGTATGAGGGCCCGGAAAAACAACGTCCTTCTCGATACCTGTGATGGGAGTGGGAAACAGCGGATTGCTCCCCACACCCTCGTTTCTCACGCCTTGCAGGCTATGGCGGCCAAAAGCGCCTGACACTCACTCTGGTGCCCTTCGGGGCACCCCTCTTGTAACGTACTGGAGAACTAAAATGGGTAGACCAAGTCCCGAGCAGCAAGCGATTCCTCTGATCAACTCTAAAATGGATTACCCGATCCCTCTTACCGATCGGTTCGGTGATTTTTGGGAGTCGAATGAACTGGATAGATTTTGGCTCAAAGAAATGACCGAGAAAAAACCTTGGCGGGCTGCGGAAATCAAGGCGAGTTTGGAGGGTTTGAAAAGGCAGTATGGCAACGATTTTGACAGCCTGGATCAGCCCCTCAGAACTGGCGATCCGCGTCAGTTTATGAGCGAGGAAATCACCTTCGTCTCTTTTTACGGGGGTGAGATCGGCATTCACGCAGAATTTGAGCTTGATCTGGAAGGCTCCGCTGACGAGCTAAGTGGTGAAATCGAGAAATGGCAGAAAGCATTGTATCCGCTGGATCGAGTTCACAATCACACCAGATTCTTCTTGGCTCTTGGCGATGTGACTTACAAAGGGCGACTGACGCTCAACGCTTTCACAACCCTGAAGAATGGGCGACTGGGCAGCTTCGATCTGGCCCCGCGTGAGCGATATTTGATGGTTTCACCTTATCACGCTCAAGAGAAGGCCGATGATATTGAGTCTTGCTCAATGATCTCAGAGGTGGTTCAGGTTCTTATCAATATGGGGCTCTACGATATGAGTCTGTCTGATGCCATTCACACCGCTCGGTCAGCGATTCGTAAACAGCAAGCAGCCTGACAAGAAGGCACCCGGCCCGGACATTGGTGCCGGGTGCGTTTCACCAGCGTTTCACCAGCATTGCACTAGAAACAGCTTTCCTCGGAGATGCACATGAACTTCCACGACGACGCCAAAGATTTTCTGATTGATCATTTGAAGCATTTCGACTGCCTTCCGATGGAGTTTGAGTTTGAGGGGGTGAGGTACACCCTTGATAAAGTTCAGGCAAAGTTGGGAGAAAAGGTAATGGCTCAGGTTCGGGCCGAAGCCTTCGATTGGGAGAAATGCGAGGACTATATCGTGTCCCATGGCTTTGGGGATGCCCTGTTTGCCGCTCAGGACGTTGCTCGCAAGCTTTGGGGCGAAGGTGACGACTACGCCACCATTGGCCATGAGATCGTGGCCAGGGGCCTGACAACCGGTGCAGACGAAGAAATCGAAGCGTAAGGAGCTCAGATGAACTCTCACCAGATGCGTTATCTCGCCACCAATCCAAGGGCAATGATGGAGTTTCGGGCCACCGGCCGGCTTCCTCGTATGGTTGCTCCACAAAGCCCTTTGATCACCTTGCTTGAGACGTTGTCGCCACACGACCGTCAGGCAATGAGGGGTGTCATGCTGCACCCATCACTGGGGTATCTGACCAGTATTCGGTTCCATAACGCGGAGCAGCTGTACCGGTGGCTCAAGCCGGCACCACAGATGCTTGAGGGTGAATCACACCCCGCCGAAAGTTACCGGAACAAGCGATTCAACCAGACGCTCGGCCTCGATGACTTGCGGCCGTTTGTGGCTGATTGGCCCGCAAGAATTTCCTGATTCTCCCCGCGTCACTTGCAGATTCCCGAGCCGGTGAGACCCTGTATTCATCAATGCAGCACACCTCGACGGTCGGGAGATCACCATGAACTCGAAACAGCAAATTACCCCTGCAATCAGTCGTGATGGGCAGGCCATCGTCTCCGGGGAGCGCCTTCTTAGTATTTGCCCTCTTGAAATGGTTGTCGTCGAACGACTGCCCGCAAGCCCAGGCGAGCCGGTGATCTGCCGAAACGAGCAGATGGTTTGCCGGCACCTGCCCTCAGCCCGGCTTGTACGCGACCCTGGTGCGCAGAAGAAAGTCTTCGTTGCCAATTCGCTCTGGCAAGAGTTTGGTGACATTCCGGTGGATGGGGATGATCAGCTCGATGCTCCCTTCCTTCATTTCGACAAAGGCGAGGACAAGGAATCGGTCTGGCACTGGTTCGAGTTTGAGTTTGGATTGTCCGTGGCAGAAGATCTGATGGGAATGCGGTAAGCCCTATGATTTCCGCTTTTGTCTCGTTCAGAGGTCGCTCAGAGCCCGAGGTGGGCATGCGTTGCCGGGTATACCGGAATCTCAATGCTCCCGGCTATTTCAGCATTCAGGCCGACGAAGGCCCCGATAAAGGTCGAGTGCTTGGGCGGGCCAAGGCGGTCGTTCTTGATGAGGTGGTGTTCAAGGTCAACCAGGGCGGGCATCAGCGTTGTGTGAACCAGGGTGTGCGGAATGTTCACGCAGTCGCGATAGGAAACTATGCCGGCTCCGAGGCTCCCCCGCAAGATGTGTCGATATCCAGCGATCGCATCACTTATCAGCCCTTTGTTCGTCCTTATTTCTTCAAGCGCTCTGCTCCCGATACCCCGATTACTCAATTCCCCAGGGTCTGCGCTTTTGGAGCCGATCTTTTGTGCTTGCCCGGTGATCCCGGATCCGGCACCGCCCGTAACCTTTAATGGCATCGCAAGCCTTGATGCAAAACGTACAATCCTTTCTGCCCGAGCTTCTCGGGCTTTTTTATGCGCGAATCTTGCTCGCTGTAAAGCCTAACCCACGACATAACGCAACGGCGGTTGACAACAACACGGCTGCCACGATCCCGATAGCTGCCAACTGCAACACCTGAGCCGCCACTTGAGCAACAAAAGCCTCCAAGTCTATGTATGGCTGTATCAGCTCGTAAGCAGGATCCGGGAGCAATACCAGGATCACATTTAGCGTTAGAAACAGCATCAAGGTGCCAAAAAGTCCTGAGGCAGAGCCTTTCAGGTCGGCCCGGCTTGGCGTCGCATGGGTGGCGACCATCACCGCCAAGGCCAGGCACGCCCACGCTTTCAAGTTGTCAGCCGAGGACAGTAGATCCTTTGCCCACTGGAACATGGGAGCAAATACAGGATCTGAGATGCTCCGGTAATCCCCCAGTCGAGGAAGATCCGCAACCAGAAGCAGCCCGGTGACGGCCAGAGCCCCGCCTATCAAGGGAGCAATGCCGACGACAAAGCGCCCAAGACTGTGCAATATGGATCCTGGTTGGTATGCGTAGACAACGTAGCCGAGCGTGCGCGACTGGGGATCCGGTTTGTAGAGGGCGATGTCGCGAACGGACATTCCAAAGAGCTTTACGGCGACGGCGTGGGAGATTTCATGCAGAGGAGTGCCAACAAATCCGGTGGCCAGCTCTATTCGATATCCGTACAGCCCGCAGGCGCGATACCAAAGCTCGTTTGCCCCATAAAGCATCACCCCTGGTATGGCGATAAGTAGGATGAGCCTCAGAAATTCCTGAAACCATACCTGAAGCACAAATTCAAAACCCAATCGAACTCTCCACAACAGTTTCCACCATCATGCCAAATCGCGCCCTGGTTGGCGCGCCGAAAGTCTCGCACATGAGGCAGGCTTTCTGTGCTCGGTGGTGATGGTCGTCTTGAGATAATGGGTTTTGGGTGCATTTTCCCTCAGACTGAAACAGGAGATTTTCCCGGTAGGTTAGGCGGTTGCAGATGTTCTGGCAGGGGTTATGGTGGTTGTGTGCTTAGACACAGCACTTACATCACAGAAATTTGTATAAGGAAACTGTCTTGAAAAAACTGTTGATTGCTTCTGTTGCTGCCGCCGGCCTGCTCGGATCCGTTGCTGCTCACGCCGACCTGTATGGCCAGGTGAAGCTTGGCTCTGCTGACCTGACTCTGTCTGATAACGCCGTTGTCGGCTCTGTGGTTGTTGGCAAGAGCGTTTCCGGTTATGAAAACTTTGCCATGGAAGCAGAGTTGATGGTAACGCTGAAAGACGCCGAGGAAAGATGGTCTGACCCGTGGGTTGGCGATCTCAAAGTCGAAGGCTCTGCAACCACCCTCGGTGGTTATGGTGTTTATAACTTTAACCAAGTATCCGACACCCTGGTTCCTTTTGTTCGTGTTGGTCTGGTTTATCTGGACGTTGAGGCGAAAGCATCAAGCGGCTCCATCTCTGCATCAGAAGATGATAGCAGCCTTGAAGTTGGCTTTGGCGCCGGTGTTCGCTACAACCTGAATGAGCAGTTCGGTATTGTCGGCGATTTCACTTCCGTCGATGATGCTGACATCTTTAATGTTGGCGTTCAGTACAACTTCTGATCCTCATACCGTGAAAGAAAGCCCGGTAATTCGCCGGGCTTTTTTGTTTGTTGGCAATTGGTACAATTATAACCATTACTTGATAGTGGACATTAAATTTAATGGCAATTCGATACTATGGTAGGGGTGAGCACCCTTCAGGTTGGGTTGGTTTTCGTGTAGCCGTCTCAGTAGACAAAAAATATCGGCAGGCTTACTTTAAGACTTCCGGTGATCATATCCGGCATCAAGATGACCGCTGCCCCCAGTTCAAGATGCAGAGGCTTCGGGCCGAAATCAAAGAGGCCGAGTGGCTGGCGCAAAGCGCACTAAGCCAATACAAGCGATTCGTTTCTGAGGATCACCCTACGACTCAACCCCTTCGGCGTACTGGCGTGCATGGCATCACTTGCGATTATCGGAGGGATCGTCGTGGCAATTGGCAGGCTGGCTTTGCGATGAATTTGCCGGGAAGCGATTCTTCTTCGGACAGTGGCCGCTCTGTTCGGTTTTACACATTCAGAACCCGTCGTTATAGCGATGTGTGGGCCCTTTGCGTCAATCTATGGGCAGATGAGCATCAGGTTCTTGATGCCGATCGCCAGCGGGTGCTTCGCAATCCTCCTCCCGCAGAACAGTTCAAGGAACTCCGTCGACACCTTAATGAGGCTGGATGGGATATTCCGGTAAGCACGCTTGGGCCGGTGTTCAGGGAACAGCGAGAAATTATGCTTGCGGCTAAATCGAACATTCAGCCGGTGAACCCGCTTGAGTCCTCCCCTAAGGTTTCTGAACAACTGGCCGGGGAAATGGCTGCCTGGTTCAGGGCCGCCCGAAGTGACCTCTAATCCTTGTTTGGCGTTGCAGATTGCAGGGTCTGTGCGAGCTTTGAGTCGAGTCAGATTCAAAGGAGCAAAAAATGAAGGTGTACGGTTTCGATAGCACGGATGTTGTCCGTGGAGAACTACAGTCTGAAGAGGTTGATGCCATCGATATGTATTTTCCTGACGATATGCAGGCTACGCTTGGCTGGGAGTTCTTGTCGACTCGCTTTTCTGAGGCCCGGTCAGATCTCGTTCGCAGGATGAAGGAAGAGGGCTCGGATCCGGAATCTATCGCCCTGGTTCAATCCCTCAAGGCATCCTATCTATAGGCTTGAAATATGAGCTTCCGGATGGATGGAGCACGCCGTACCCGCCTATAGCCGCTCAGGAGCTTGGTGACAGATACCTGAACGATGATCGCTACGATGGCTTTGTCGTTCCCTCTTGCACCATAAACACTGACCTCGCTCAGTCTCCATACAACGAGATCCGGGAGTGCGTTTACGCGAATGTCGTGCTTAATCCTGAATCCGACGCCGTACAGCGCATTGTTTTGCGAGATACCTTTTCACCGATCTATTCCGCACGAATGTTCAACCCGAGGAAATAATCACCCAAGCGCTGGTTGCAGATCTCAATCTCCATGTGATTGTGGATTTATCACGAATCACGATAAGGGAGATCCCATGGGCGACTTGAGTACAAGCCAGCTGATCCAATCTTTGAAATTTGCCGGCCAGGACTACGAGTGGTACCCAACCACTCGGGCCATGTTGGACGTTGCCAAGAACGACATGCGGCAGTGCTTTAATTTGCACGCCAACCATAAAGCGGCTGATCGGTTGTCCGTTCTGGACTGCGGCGCGGGCGATGGGCGAGCTCTTCAAGCCCTGACCATTGGTGACCGTTACGCCATCGAAAAAGCCCAACCTCTCATTGACGCTCAGGATCCCTCTATTGTTACCATCGGGTGCGACTTCCATGAGCAGGTGCTGATTGACAAGCCCGTTGACGTGATCTGGTGCAACCCGCCCTATTCCGAGTTTAAGGCTTGGGCCAAGAAGATCATTACCGAGGGCAACGCCAAACAGGTCTATATGGTTCTGCCGACCCGTTGGGAAAAGTGCCCGGAGATCGCTGCCGCCATCGAGGCCCGCCAGGGCGAAGCCACGATTCTCGGTGAGTTTGACTTCATGGAGCCTGGTGCTGACCGCAAAGCTCGGGCCAAGGTTCACGTTGTCCGTGTGCGACTGGCTTATGAGCGGTCATTTGGACTGGGTGGCCGGGATGAGTCTCAGATAAAATCACCTTTCGATCTCTGGTTCGAGACCAACTTTGCTCCCAATGCTGGCAAGGCCAGTTACGACGGCCTGAATCCGGCCGACGCCATCAAAAACAAGGTTAAGAAGCGTGTCAGTGAGGGTAAGGGACTGATCACCGCCAGCGGGCTTGTGCAGGCTCTGGAGACGTTCTATCGGGAGGATTTGAACAGCCTTCTGGATGACTATCGGCGGATCTGCGAGCTTGATTCTGTGCTGCTGTACGAGTTGGGCGTTAATACCGAATCCATCGCAAAAGGCCTGAAGCTCAAGATTGTAGGATTGAAGGCCGCGTACTGGGGTGAACTCTTCCATCAGATTAATTCGGTGACCGACCGGCTTACCATGCAAAGCCGCAAGGACATGCTCGAAAAGCTTCATTCGAGTACGAACATCGATTTCAGTGCCTCGAATGCCTACGCCCTGCTCTCATGGGTGGTGAAGAATGCCAACCAGTATTACGACTCGCAGTTGATTCGGCTGGTTGAGAGGTTGTCGAAGCAGGATAACATCCGGCAGTACAAGTCGAATCAGAGAGTGTTCGATAGCAATGAATGGCGATATGGCCGCCAGCCGGAGATTGATCGCTATGGGCTGGAACTGCGCATCGTATTGCCTATGTATCAGGCCATCTGCGTTTCTGAGTATTCCTTCGAGCACACCGCCAGCGGTCTGAGCAATGCGGCAGCCTCCATGTTGGACGATCTGGCAACGGTCGCAAACAATCTGGGGTTCGATAACGTCGGGCAACCCCAGGCGCACGACTTCAAGTGGGAGTCAGGAAAGAAGCAGGCTTTCCTTTATCGCGACCATACCACCGGCCAGGTGAACACACTGTTCGAGGTCAAGGCGTTTAAGAACGGCAACCTCCATATCAAGATGAATCAGCGACTGGCATGCCGGATCAACGTGGAGTTCGGAAGGCTAAAGGGTTGGCTCAAGAATGCGAGTGAGGCCGCCGAAGAGTTGGATGCGGACATCGCCGAGTGTGCTCAAGCGTTCAGCTCAAATCTCAAGTTGTCGGGTGGTGACAATCTGCTGGCGCTTCCCCGGTAACTTCCCCGGTACTTCTCCGGCCACTTCCCCGGTGGCCGTTGCAGATTCAGGGGTGCGTGAGATAGTGGAGTTATTCAAAAGACAGCGGGAGAACACTATGTCAGCACTGCAAACCATCACCGTGCAGCTTACCCAGAAGCATATTGACGCTCTGGCGGAACTGGTTGAAGAAGGTATTGATAGTCGCGGCGATCGCCAGGATAAGTTTGAAGGCGATTACACCGCTGAGGATATCCGGCTGAACAAAGAGACCTCAGATCTTGCGGAAGGGGCTGTTGCTATCCTGAAAGCGGCTCTCGCCGTGGACTCTGCTGAAGATGGTGCCGAGATGGATGTAGAGATTCCGTTCCCTGAACTCGGTGGATGGGTGATCTATTCCGCAAACGAGGCTGCCACCATGGACGGCGCGGGATACTGGAACTATCGCGATGGTTGGGTCTGCCTCGAAGAAGCAACCGTGTTTAACGGCGATCACGTAGGCTCCTACGGCCTGCCGCAGTCGCTCGGGCAAGATCGGGCTTGGTTTAACCTTTCTTTGCGGGATGCTCGCAGCGCGGAATCTCTAGCGAAGGCTCTTAACGACTTCTGCCGAGAGAAAGGGCTTCCGCAAAACAGTGCTGATGAATTGCTGGCCGATGAATCCCTCGTCTTGGGCAAGGCTGATCGTCGGTGGCTGGAACAGTTCTTGTCCCAGTGGGACGAGGTGGTGGGTTGAGTCGCCGCTTCGCTACCTTATGTGGTTTGGCTTCATTCATTCGTGAAAGGATTGTGGTATGGATTTAGGAAGCGTCTTTGCGGTGACCATCTCCTTCAATGAGCGAGAAAGCGAAACGGTTCATATTATTTCTCAGCATGGCACTCATCCAACAGAAGCAGAGATTGAGGCGCTGGTAGCTCCCTATGTGCGCCGGGTGTACCACGAGTCAGGACGCTTTGAGATTGAAGATGTGGTCAGCGTGAAGGAGAGTATCGAAAACCTGCTCTCATATTCCAGGTGATATGCGCAGCGAGATTCGGCCTCACAGGAGCCTGCAAATAAATGCATCTTGCGTAATGATGCATTACTGTCTAACTTGACCGTAACCAAATGCATCATTGATGCATACTGCATGATTGAGCCCGCCAAACACCAACTGCCACTGCGCAGCCTGGCCACCATCCACCCCGGCTACCCTTTCCGTGGCAAACTGCCGGTGGGCAAGGATGGCAATGCGTTCGTTGTGCAGTTCCGCCATCTGGCCGTGGGAGAGTCCTTGGACGACAAGGACGGCAAAACCCTTGGCCGGGTGATGCTACCAGGCCGGCGGCCTCCAGAAGAACGCTCTTGAGTGCATCGATAGCTTCGGTGGGCGCGGGCTCTTCAGCTCGCACTGTAACCTTGATCGACCAGTAACTATCAACCTCCTCAAGCCACGCCTTCACTGACTTTGGATCCCAACTTTCACCAATGGCAGCTAACGCTGGTTTGATGAGCTTGGGGGCAAGGTAGAGCCGGATGGATTGAGTCTTGGGGTGTTTCCAAAGGTTTAGCATAGAGAACTCCGATGACTGAGGAATACCCCTATTATCCGTCAGCAGGAATCCCTGCACTTGCAAAACGACGGTTAAAATATGGGCAGATGATGTAAGCGACCAACAGAAAATAGAGGCACAATAAACGGATGATGGCATTCTCCCATGTCCTAAC
>Ga0079223_10002774_pt1 | contig 10925 bp, 9 predicted proteins | sample Stecom2011_FD_75072 | JGI IMG/M metagenome (GOLD analysis project Ga0079223, IMG submission 75072) | Agricultural soil microbial communities from Utah to study Nitrogen management - Steer compost 2011 | ecosystem: Environmental > Terrestrial > Soil > Agricultural land | place: USA: Utah...
GTTTCCGGGTCATCGGTCTCTCTATCGCTTTGGCCCGGCAGGTTTTCACCCGTATAGTGAGTAAAAATATCCCCGTCAAAAAATGCTGTCAGTTTGCGCTGATAAAAACGTCCATCACCCATTTTCAAACTGTAGTAATACTCCCAGCGCTCATCTTTAAATAAATCGTCCGCTAAAGGTGTGCCCAGCACATAACGCACCTGACGGCGGTTCATGCCCGGCTGTAGTTGGTCTATCATTTCCGAGGTAATAATATGGCCCTGCTGGATATTAATTTTGTGAACCCCTGGGAATTGAAAGAATTGACAGCCCGCCAGAAAAAACAAGGAAACGGCGAGCGCGAGCAGGATAGGGCTTATTTTCATTACAGGGCTTCCACTTACTAAGTTGAAGGGCGATAATACCCGATCATCTTCCACACATAAACACTGATAAACAGGCAAGATCATGGCTGATGAGAACCAGGAGCTACGTAAAGCTGGATTAAAAGTCACTTTGCCTCGGGTGAAGATTCTCCAGATACTCGAATCGGCTGAGAATCACCACATGAGCGCCGAAGATGTGTACAAAGCACTGATAGACGCTGGAGACGATGTTGGCCTGGCCACGGTTTATCGCGTATTGACGCAATTTGAAACCGCCGGGCTGGTTATACGTCATAATTTTGATGGCGGCCACTCCGTGTTTGAACTCGAGCGCGGCGATCATCACGATCACATGGTCTGTGTGGACACAGGCGAGGTGATTGAGTTCCACCACGAAGAGATTGAACGCTTACAACACCTTATTGCCGAAGAGCATGGTTACGAACTGACCGACCACTCACTTGTACTTTACGTACGTCCGAAAAAGACCAATTCATAATCCAGCAGCAATCCAGCATCTACTCTGCCCGCCACAGCATTTTTCACCCTGCGGCGGCCAACATTTCGCGTGCATGCGCTAAAGATTGATCGGTGAGCGTATCGCCACCGAGCATACGCGCCAGCTCTTCGATTTTCCGCTCTCCCTGCAATTCCACCAGCGAAGTAGTTACTTGTTTGCGATTACCCGTTTTTTCCACATGCAGATGATGGTCACCGCAACTGGCCACCTGAGCCAGATGTGTAACACAAAGAATCTGTGCCTTTTGCGCCAGATTGCGTAACAGCGCTCCCACCCGACTCGCGGTTGCGCCGCCAATTCCCACATCTACCTCATCAAATACCAGACTGGGAATTGTCGAGTTATCCGCGGCAACCACATTAATCGCCAAGCTCACCCGCGACAGCTCACCGCCCGAAGCCACCTTGGACAGCGGCAAGGCCGGTTGGCCGGGGTTGGTGCTGATCAACAGCTCCACATCTTCCAACCCCGTGGCGGAAGGTTTATCGGCGCGCCCGGTAAGCGCCACCTCCAGGCGTGCATGTGGCATTGCCAGCTCGTTCAGATAATGATTCACGCGCTTGGCAAATTGTGGGCTGGCGGCGGTGCGCTTGTGCGACAAGCTACTGGCCAGTTTGCGGTAGGCCGCTTCGGCCTCGCGGCTGGCGGTTGCCAAGGCATCAAGTCTTTCATCACCGCCGTCCAGAGTCGCCATTTCTGCCGCCAATCCGGCGTGCAAACCGGGCAGCTCTTCAGGCCGCACCCGGTGCTTGCGGGCAATCTCGTAGATAGTCGACAACCGCTCTTCCACCCATTGCTGGCGCTGCGGGTCCTGCTCAAAATCCTCCAGATGACGGGTCAGTTCGCGGCCGGCCTCCTCCACTTGAATATGCGCATTGTTTAGCATTTCCTCTACGCTCACCAAGGCCTCGGGCCGCACTTCCAATTGGCGCAACAGGTGCAAGGCTTGCTGCAGGCGCGCTTGTAACCCCTGCTCTTCCTCTTCGCACAAGCTCAGTAACTGCTGGCTGGTGCGCAGAATATGCTCGGCTCCGTTCAGCTCACGCAGCTCTGCCTCCAGCGCTTCGGTCTCACCTTCTGCCAGCTCTAATTGATCCAGCTCCTCTACCTGATAGCGCAAAAGCTGGTAGCGAGCGCTGGCTTCCTCGGCATTGTCACGAAAATGCTGCCACTCCTGCTCGGCGATGTGCCAGTGCTGAAAGGCCTGTCGGGTTTGGTTGGCCACATTGACCGCACCAGCAAATTCATCCAATAAGCGTCGGTGATGCTCGCGCACCAGTAGTGACTGATGTTCATGCTGGCTGTGAATATCCATCAGCATCTCACCTAAAACCCGCAATTGAGCAAGTGTAACCGGCTGGCCATTAATCATGGCTTTTGAGCGCCCCTCAGCGGTGAGCACTCGACGCAACAGACATTCATTCGGCTGCTCTTCCTGTAACAGCTCCTGCTCCTGCAACCACTGACGCGCTAGCGCCAAGGTGCTGACATCGAAATTGGCGGTAATATCGGCCCGGCTGGAGCCTGGCCGCACCCGGCTGGCCTCGGCGCGGTCACCCAGTGCCAGCCCCAGCGCATCGAGCAATATCGACTTGCCGGCCCCGGTTTCGCCGGTAATAACCGTCATTCCCGTTTTCACATCAAGGTCAAGCTCTTCTACCAGCGTAAAATTACGAATGGACAAATGTATTAGCATGGCAGCCTCGCGCGCTGAAAAAAAGAAGTCTGGTTATACATACAGGGAAAATGCCATAAGTCCTCCATTGTGTAAAGGGGGTTGAATCCTGCCGCGCCACCCCCATATCGGCGGAAAGATCTCAACACCCACACTTACTGCAACCGAAGGGCCTATTTGATGGAGAACAAGGTGAACGATCAAGACCCCACTCAACACCCCGAAGACACTGCAGAGGCGCAAGAACAGGCCAGTGAATCCCATGAGGAGACCACTCAGGACATAGATCCGGCCATTGCCGACCTGCAACAAGAGCTGGCCAACGCCCGCGAGCAAACCTTGCGCGCCCAGGCCGAATTACTGAATGTACGCCGACGCGCGGAACAGGATGTAGAGAAGGCGCACAAGTTTGGCCAGGAAAAGCTGCTGAGCGACTTGCTGCCGGTGGTGGACAACCTGGAGCGAGCCCTGGGGGCTATCGCCCCGGAAAACGCCGATCTCAAACCCTTTTCTGAAGGAATTGAACTGACTCTGAAGTCCTTCCTCGACACCTTGGAGCGCTATCAGGTGAAAGCAGTAGACCCTTACGGCGAGCCCTTTGACCCGCAGCTACATCAGGCCATGTCGCTGATCGACAACCCCGAGGTGGAGCCCAACACGGTGCTCGAAGTCTTCCAAAAAGGCTATACCTTGAACGGGCGGCTAATACGGCCTGCCATGGTGGTGGTATCCAGGAGTTAAATTAATAGGCTTTCAGGCTTGAAAAACCCTCGCCTGAGCCCATATCAGCATTAACGATTACAGGGTAAACCCGGTTTACCCCTTAACTCGTCGATTGAAGAGTCGTTACCCATGGGGACGATAGGCGACGAGCAACCTAATACCCAATTTCAGGAGACTTTTATTTATGGGCAAAATTATCGGTATCGATTTGGGTACAACCAACTCTTGCGTATCCATCCTCGAAGGCAACAAAGCCAAAGTGGTCGAGAACTCTGAAGGCGATCGCACCACCCCGTCCATCGTCGCTTTTACCAACGACGATGAAATTCTTGTGGGCCAAAGTGCCAAGCGCCAGGCGGTGACCAACCCGCACAATACCCTCTATGCGGTAAAGCGCTTGATTGGTCGCAAGTTTAAAGATGACGTGGTGCAAAAAGACATCAAAATGGTGCCTTATAAAATTGTCGAAGCTGACAATGGCGACGCTTGGGTAGAAGCCAAGGGCGACAAAAAAGCACCGCCACAAATTTCGGCCGAAGTGCTGAAGAAGATGAAAAAAACCGCCGAAGAATATCTCGGTGAAGCGGTTACCGAAGCGGTCATTACCGTACCGGCTTACTTTAACGACTCTCAGCGTCAGGCGACCAAAGACGCCGGTAAAATTGCCGGTCTGGACGTCAAGCGGATTATCAACGAACCCACCGCCGCAGCACTAGCTTACGGTATGGATAAAGCCGAAGGCGACCGCACCATCGCGGTATATGACCTGGGTGGCGGTACCTTTGATATTTCCATTATCGAAATTGCCGACGTCGACGGTGAGCACCAGTTTGAAGTGCTGTCCACCAACGGTGACACCTTCCTCGGCGGTGAAGACTTTGATATGCGCTTGATCGAATATCTGGCGGAAGAATTCAAAAAAGACAACGGCATCGACCTGCACAACGACCCTCTGGCCCTGCAACGCCTGAAAGAAGCAGCAGAAAAAGCCAAGATCGAACTGTCGTCTGCGCAGCAAACCGAAGTCAACCTGCCCTACATCACTGCCGACAACACCGGACCCAAGCACTTGGTGGTTAAGCTGTCTCGCGCCAAACTGGAGTCGCTGGTGGAAGAGCTGGTGGACCGCTCGCTGGAGCCGTTAAAGATCGCTATCAAGGATGCGGGAATTTCCGTCAGCGAGATCAATGATGTCATTCTGGTGGGCGGTCAGACCCGTATGCCACTGGTACAGAAAAAAGTGGCTGATTTCTTCGGCAAGGACCCACGCAAAGACGTGAACCCTGACGAAGCCGTCGCCATGGGTGCTGCTATTCAGGGCGCGGTTCTGTCTGGCGATGTAAAAGATGTTCTGCTGCTCGACGTGACACCTTTGACACTGGGTATTGAGACTATGGGTGGCGTAGCCACGCCACTGATCGACAAGAACACCACTATCCCGACTAAAAAGTCGCAGGTGTTTTCCACCGCGGAAGACAACCAGACCGCCGTTACCATTCACGTGGTGCAGGGCGAGCGCAAGCAAGCGTCACAGAACAAATCGCTGGGCCGTTTTGACCTAGCAGACATTCCGCCAGCGCAGCGCGGTATGCCGCAGATTGAAGTGACGTTTGATATCGACGCCAACGGTATCTTGAACGTGTCGGCGAAAGATAAAGCCACCGGTAAAGAGCAGTCCATTGTGATTAAGGCTTCTTCCGGTTTGAACGATGAAGAAATCGAAAAAATGGTCAAGGATGCCGAAGCTAACGCCGAAGCAGACCGCAAGTTCTCCGAGCTGGTTAGCGCACGCAACACCCTCGAGGGTTTGATTCATGCAACCCGCAAGACCCTCACCGAAGCGGGTGACAAAGCCACCAGCGATGAGAAGACTGCTATTGAATCAGCGCTGAGCGAAGCGGAAGAAGCGGTTAAAGGTGATGATGCCGCGGCTATTGAAGCGGCCACCACCAAACTGACCGAAGCGTCCAGCTCACTGGCACAAAAGATGTACGCCGAGCAACAAAATGCCGCCGCAGGCGAGTCCGCTGATGGTGGCGATCAAGGCAGCGCCAACAACGCCGATGATGGCGTAGTCGACGCAGAGTTCGAAGAAGTCAAAGACGAAAACGACAAATAAGTCTTGTATCACGTCTGACAGATGCGGGCCGCTCACAGCCCGCATTTGTCATATTCGAACCTTCCAGATTTAATGAGAAAACGGGGCAATATTAACCCATGGCAAAACGCGATTATTACGAGGTACTGGGTGTCGAGCGCGGCGTATCCGCAGCAGACCTGAAAAAGGCTTACCGCCGTGTGGCCATGAAACACCACCCGGATCGTAACCCCGACGACAAAGCCTCGGAAGATAAATTTAAAGAAGCCAGCGAAGCTTACGAGGTTCTGTCCGACGCACAAAAGCGCGCCGCCTACGACCAGTACGGTCACGCCGGTGTCGATCAAAGTGCGGGCATGGGTGGTGCCGGCGCGGGCGGCTTTGGCAATTTCAGTGATATTTTTGGCGACGTCTTCGGCGATATTTTTGGCGGCGGCGGTCGCCGTCAGCGCGGTGGTCCCTCGCGCGGTTCCGATTTACGCTACACCCTCGATCTGTCGCTGGAAGATGCCGTGCGCGGCAGCACCGTGCAAATTAAAGTGCCCACCCTGGTGCACTGTAAAACCTGTCACGGCAGCGGCGCTAAAGCCGGTAGCCAACCCACCGCCTGTGCCACTTGTGCTGGCGTCGGTCAGGTACGAATGCAGCAAGGCTTTTTCTCCGTACAACAAACCTGCCCCAGCTGTCACGGTCGCGGCACCATTATCTCCGACCCCTGCGACAGCTGTCATGGCCAAGGCCGGATAGAGGAAAGCAAAACTCTGTCAGTCAAAGTGCCAGCAGGCGTCGATACGGGCGATCGTATTCGCTTGGGCGGTGAAGGCGAAGCGGGACTGGAAGGCGGCCCGGCAGGCGACCTGTATGTTCAAATTAACGTACGCGAACACGCCATCTTTCAGCGCGACGGCCGCGATCTTTATTGCGAAGTCCCTATCGACTTTGTTCAGGCCTCACTCGGCGGCGAACTGGAGGTCCCCACCCTCGACGGCCGAGTAAAACTCAAAGTGCCTGCTGAAACTCAAACCGGCAAACTCTTTCGCTTGCGCGGCAAAGGCGTCACTCCCGTGCGCGGCGGCCCAGCAGGCGACCTTATGTGTCGCGTGGTGCTGGAAACCCCTGTCAATCTCAGCAACAAACAAAAAGATTTGCTCAAGCAACTGGCCGACACTATGGGCAGCGGTAAAAACTCCCCGCGCCAGAAAAGCTGGTTCGAGGGCATGAAAAACTTTTTTGGTGATATGAAAATCTAAACAGTCAGCAGCCCCTAAACGCTGGCGAAGGTAAGGCGTAAAAACACCTACTCTTCGCCTGTCACGGGCTGCGCCGACTGGGCGAAATGATTCGACATTTTGCTCTTGAAGCTGGCCATGCTTAGCTCGCCCACATGCGAATCCACTAGTTGCCCCTGAGCATCGAAAAACAAGGTCGTGGGTAAAACCCGGGCCCCAATTTCCTGCATGGTTCGGGACCAGGGATCCAGCAGTACATCGCTCAACGCTAGCCCTTCACTCTCAAGAAAATCTCGCGCTTGCTGAGCGCTCTCGCCCTGATTGATCATAACAATGGCCACTTCTGGAAACTCCGCCTGAGCTTGTTCGAACACCGGCATTTCACGCCGACAGGGCGGACACCAAGTGGCCCAGAGATTGACCACCGTAGGGCGACCTTTATAGGATATTAAAGAAGCGGGTTGCTCATCCAGGGTCACCAAAGCCACGGTTGGCAGCGCCAAGGGTTGCTGCAATTGATTGACGATGGCCCCGACCCATAACCAGGCAGCAACACCGATAATTACACCCACAAAAACCGGGCCGCGTAATATCCGTGTCGACCGTGTTCGCCACCACACGAGGGAGAACACTGTGAGCACACCCACCCACCAGACAAAACCACCATCGCCGATGGCGAGCATCGACATGGGGGCGGCTAAATAATCCGGCCACCAGCGGGCGATGTAAGCCAATCGCGCCGCAACTAGCCCCCAAAACACCGTATCCAGGAGCACACCGCCAGCCTGTTTATGAGAAACATTTGGCCAGCGTTTGGCAACCGAGCGAGTCACCAGCCACGCCAGCAGCACAGCCGCAAACACGCCGACTGTTTTAATCGAGAAGGGACCAATAGTCATCATGATGTGTCTGACCCATCGGGGCGGCTTAAGTTGCTAGAGGCGTAGAGTATAAAGCCTTAGAGCAATTCAAACCGCGCCAGAGGAGCCATGCGCGCCCGGCTCAAACTGAGCTGGCCATTATTACTCAAAGAGTAATTGTCGGCCATACGCAGTACCTCGAAGAAACCCTGCTCGACGTTCATATCCGCGCAAGCCATCAAGGTAGAAACCATATTGTGGTTAAAGCTGATGCGTTGACCGCTCTTGATAACGTAGGAGCTTGAAAAGGAATTACACGAGGCGTGACCGCTGGCAATAGCGCCCTCGGCGTTCAGTTTCAATAGTACATCTCTTTCGGTTTCCACCGGGCTGCCGCGCAATTCAATCAGCTTCCAGCGCTTGTTTTCAATGGCGCTGTCTTGCAGGTGTTTTTGTAATACATAATGGGCCGCCAGCTCGCCATCGATGCGCTGGCCATGGCGGTCCAGGCGAAACAGTTGGTTTTCGCCCACCTGGTACTCCACAGTCTCATCGCCGTCGGTATTGAGCTCAATCTTGCTGCCCGCTTTATTCCAGGCAAATGTGCCCTTGTCCGTCTCAGAAGCAACGGCTTCGTCCTGATAGAGCCTGGATCGCTCGAAAGTGCCATCGCTGTGCAGGGTGATTTCGGTTTCAATGCCGGGGCAGCTAGCGCAAGGTAAAACCCCGGAATAAATACCGGCCCAGTCGAGAGCGTTGCGGCTGTTGTGAGCATCGGGGCGTGGGTGATCTTCTGCCGAGGTTGAAACCGGTGGGCTATTGCGCTCAGCCGCCCCCTGGTCGGTCAGTGCCTCGTTGGAGGTGCACGCAGCGCTAAGCAATAAGGGTATTAAAATACTGGCAAGGGTTCGGCAGAACATGCGCAATTCCTGTGTCATGGCGTGTGCAGTGGTCATCAGCCCCGAACCTACCACGCTATGTCTTTTTTGTCGCGCGGCAGGCTCTGGCGCTCCCGGCCAGTATCAGTCGGGCGTCACTCGCCAGATGGTGTTGGACAGATCATCGGCAATTATCAGCGCACCGCGCGGATCTACCGTCACACCCACTGGACGCCCGCGGGTTTTACCATCCTCTCCCAAAAAGCCGGTGACAAAATCCACCGGCGCTCCGTCGGGACGACCATTACTGAAAGGAACAAAGCGCACTTTGTAGCCAACGGGATTGCTGCGGTTCCAGCTACCGTGCTCACCGACGAACATACCCTCTGCAAACTCAGCGCCCATGGCAGGCTCGGAAAAATCAATGCCCAGTGAGGCCACATGTGAGCCCAGTGCGTAATCCGGAGTAATGGCCGAGGCGACTTTTTCCGGGTCTTGCGGCCGCACGCGATCATCCACATGCTGCCCCCAATAGCTGTAGGGCCAGCCGTAGAAACCGCCTTCTTGTACAGCGGTGATGTAATCGGGCACCAGGTTAGGGCCGATCTCGTCACGTTCGTTCACCACCACCCACAACTGACCCGATCCCGGTTGAATCGTCAGCGCCGTCGGGTTACGCAGGCCAGTGGCATAAGGGCGATGGGCTCCCGTTTCGGCATTGATCTCCCAAATCAGCGCCCGGTCAACCTCAGCGGTCATACCGCGCTCGGTAATGTTACTGTTGGAACCAATGCCCACATACAGCAAACTCCCGTCGGGGCTCGCGGCCAAAGACTTGGTCCAGTGATGGTTGATGGCCGAAGGCAGGTCGGTGACTTTAACCGGCGAGCCGCTGGCCTGGGTTTGACCTTCGCGATAATTAAAACGCACCAACGCATCCTGATTGGCCACGTAAAGCGTGTTACCCACTAGCGCGAGCCCATAAGGCGCGTTGAGGTTGTCGGCAAAGACCGTCTGCAATTCATACACCCCATCACCATCGGCATCTCGCAACAAGGTCAAACGGTTGCCGCTCTCCACAGAGGTGGTGCCCTGGCTTTTGATATAACCGGCAATCACATCCTTGGGTTTTAACGCCGGTGCATTACCGCCACGGCCCTCGGCAACAAGAATGTCACCATTGGGTAAAATCAATGTCTGGCGCGGAATTTTAAGGTCAGTGGCGATGGCCGAGATGGTGTAGCCTTGTGGCACGCTTGGCAGACGATCGCCCCAGGGAGCCGGCTCTGCCACAGTCATATCTGGCAGCAATCCGCGTCGTGGCTCCGGAAGTTCCGGGTTAGGACCGTATTGCGATATATCCGGATCGTTACTGCCACAAGCGCCAAGCAGCATGGCCAAAACAACGGGTACCAATAAACGGGAATATTTCATTGTCCACCTCCTGCGCGAGACTTGGTTAAACCGACCCATGTGGCGGCACAGGCGAGAACAAAAACAAGTACCGAAAGAATCAGACCCATAGGCATACTCGCCCAAGCGTCCCTGGCGTGTGTCAGCGCGTTGAGAAAGCCCAAAATCCAGGTCACCAATAAAAGGAGCGTATAAAGAAGGGAACATTTGCTACGAGGGTCGGTGCGGATCAAGTCGACGACCGCCCACAGCAGCGCTAAACCACAGAAAACCAAAGCCCCGGCGATCAACCAGGAGGCGAAGTTGTTCCACTGTATATGGTAGCTGGACGAGTACGCGAGATCGCTTAGCAGCCCCCCCAGAAAAAGGGGGATAATACCGGCTAGTAATACCACATGAACCGGGTGAAGCTCTCTTTGAAGTGCTTGATCCTTATTGACTGACACGGCACTTCTCCTCATGAGTGATTGGGCGAGGCATCCACGACGGTACCGATGCCTCCAAGCATTCGTTACTAGAGTTTGTGCGTTATACCCTCAAAAGGCTCCGCTTTTTATTGGTGTAAGTCAAGCGACCAGATCGCCATTATGGGAGAAAAACAAGTAGCGGTCGGGACCGAAAAATGCGCCTGGTTGACATATAGATAGCCTCCCCCGACACTGGTTTGAATTGATTAAAACAATAAGGAATTCCCATGCGTCACTTGCTCTGCCTGGCCACTTTGGCAGTCTCATTACTTTCTGCCCCCGCGCTTGCCGACAAGACCAATCTTACCGGCGATGCCAACCTGTGGATGAACGTCACCGCCTTTGGTGAAGCACACCGCCTGGGCAGTGAGCTGCATTTACTGTCCACCGGCAACTGGTTCTATTTAACCAAAAAGCGCTATGACGATTTTGAGCTGACTCTGGAGGTCAAAGTCCCCGACTTGGAGGAATATGTAAATTCCGGTGTGATGTTTCGCGGGCAGATCGCCTACCAGAAAGACATCGATAGTTACTACGCCTACGGTTATCAGGCCGAGGTGGATCCCTCGGATCGGCGCTGGAGCGGTGGATTGTACGAGCAGTCCACACCGCGCCAATGGTTGTTCCCGCTGCATTCGGAGCGCTCGGCACCGGGCGAGCAGCTAACGCACAATCACTCGCCCGAATGGAGTACAGA
>Ga0079223_10002775_pt1 | contig 10925 bp, 9 predicted proteins | sample Stecom2011_FD_75072 | JGI IMG/M metagenome (GOLD analysis project Ga0079223, IMG submission 75072) | Agricultural soil microbial communities from Utah to study Nitrogen management - Steer compost 2011 | ecosystem: Environmental > Terrestrial > Soil > Agricultural land | place: USA: Utah...
AAGTATTTTTTTGGAGAAGTCTAAATTCTTTATTTTTAGACTGTTGTTCTATTTTGGATTCTTGCTCCTTCCTATAGGTGTTCAAAAATCCGTAGAACTTAGCCTTTTTAGCCAATCCATCATGATGCTCTGTTATCTACTGTTTATGTCAGGGCAATGGTATCTACTGGGTAAAGAAGTTGACCATCGTCTTCGGATTTACTTTCGGGCCAACTCTACAGTGGATCGGATTCTTTATCGTTTGATTATCGGTTACGGTCTTATGATGCTCATTTTTAATATCATGAGCTTTATTCCCACTGATATTGTCAGGCATTTCTTCTGGGCCTTCTTTATTATTGTAGGACTCTTTTATTCCTGGCCTACTCGGGGAAAAATTATTCAAGAGTCGGTGGCAACGCAGTTTACTGAGTACAAATACTTAGACTCTTTTGAGAAAACGGTTTTGTTTCTCATCTTCATTATGTTTCTCGTGAGTATTCCGAGTTTTCCGTTTATCTCTAATTTAGAAACATACAAGTTAGTTGTGGATCCCGAAGAGAAAATGAACGTGCAGTTGTGGAATTTTCTCGAAATTAATTTTCTGCCGTTTCGCCGATTCCCTCACTTGGTCAATTTGGGTTGGAGTCTACATTTCTATTTTGTAGGAATTGTTTTCTATCTGCTGGCCTTCTACGGCATCATGCGATTTATGATCTCCCGCAGGCTTTCTATTCTCGGTCTCTTTGCTCTGCTTTCGACCTGGTCTTTTTCCCTGTTTTTAAAAAGAGATGTCTTTTTTTGTGTTACGACGACTTACTCGGTTTTATGGGTATGGGCGATTCTTTGGTGTGTTAAGTCTGCTACTTATCGATCAGGTTTGATGTTCGGTCTTTTAAGTTACATTGGGGTCGTTCTTAACTATAACTACTTCTTTCTTTACCCAGTGGGATTAGCGACTCTTTATTTTCTGATGCTCAAAAAAGAGCACACTCATTGGTACCGATCTCAGTTTGTTAAATATACTTCTCTGGGGATGTTTCTGGTCCTTTTGACCTTGATAACCCATGTGGATTTGCAGTTCTTTAGTAATGCGATGAGCTCGCAGGAATTGATTAATTATTTTAAAGTGGTCATCGATCGAAAAGCCTTCTTCTCTCTTTCCATTTTTGGAGCCTTCTTTTTGGCCATTTACTTCATCTTTCCACAATGGAAGAAGTTTAACGGCCTGCTACTTGATCGCTTACGTATGAAAGAGCTCTGCCTTTTAGTATCTTTTTTGATACTTGCCGGTTTGTTTATTGAAAAAGACTTGATTAGGGGCTTTGGTCTTATGTGGATGGTCGTCTTTCTTAGTATGCTGCCTCTTGAGGGGATCTTTCAGGCATTAAGTCGTACACGCTCCCGTCGTAATTTCATTTACGCCATCTATATTCTGGTCTGTCTTTTGGATTCTCACTTTGAAGGGCGAGTCCGTATTCTTTATAACTTCTATCAGTCTCCTCCTGATATAGTTGATCTTAAAAGTCGCGATTAATTAGCTAAAATGTTAAAATTACTGACTTTTCTTACATTTGTTTTGCAGTGAGTTTTCTTTCTTTGATACAATGGAGCTACGGGAGAGAATGATTCTCTTCACGGCAATCAAGGAGGACTTTTTGTACAAGACACCCCTAACCGCCACAGTGTTCAAAGATTTCTCATCTATTTACCAGCAAATTCATTCTCCCATGACTGCCGATGATCCAAACAATGCCTTTGTTTACGTTGATGCTACTGGCATTAAACTTGTGACAGGTGTTGTGGAAGAAAAAGGAAGCGATGGTATTTTTGCTATCTCCATGGCCGAAGATGGTCTCGTTGAAATGCTGTCTTTTTCAGAAGCAAGCTAAATAAGTTTTTGGGGATAACTTTCCGTAACTTCCCTGAAAATTATTTACGCAACACTGCGCCGAAAGAATTAAGCACTAGTAATTACTGGTCTTTTCTCTTGTCTATAGCAAAAAATAAACGGTACAGTGATTGTGGATAACTCAAGGATTTTTGTGGATAACCCAAAAAACTTAATGAAAAATTTAGATAAAATTATGCTTGCCTCCTTGTCAAAGCTTGATCGAGTGATCGGGGAGCAACTGCAAAATGCCCAGACCTATACCAAGGTAGATGGCTCTCCGGTCACTGATTTAGATCTAGCGATCTCTTCCTGCTTAGAAGAAATTGCCCAAGAACATAATTTTCACTTTTATTCAGAAGAGAATATTGGGGTTTGGAAGTTCCCTTTGATGGTGGTTGACCCTTTAGACGGTACCAAGGAGTTTATAGCTGGTAGAGACGAGTGGGTAGTTTCGGTGGCAACACTTAGTGATGAACATCTTATGGGTGAAGGTTGGATCTATAATCCTCTAAGGAAGAAAATCTACTCAGATATCTCTCCCAGAAATTTTGTGGAAAAACCACTATTTTATGGTGAGGCTTCTCGCTCTGAATGGGCCCAGGGCCTTTATCAAGAGAGCTTTGAAAACTTTAAAATGAGTGCCATGGGAAGCATCGCTTTTAAGTTAGCAAGGTTAGCAGAGGGAGAGACTGATTTTGTCGTTAGTCTGCGTCCTAAAAACATCTGGGATATTGCTGCTGGAACCTTGCTGTGTAAAAGGGCCGGTATTGAATTTTATTGCCAGGGTAAGAAGGTTGAAAAGTTTACTCCCTATTTTGAAGGTCCTCTTATTTGGTGCCACTCCGAGCTTTTCCCGCAGCTTTCAAAGCATTTTTACTAGCTGGACAAATATCTTTCAACACACATAAATCGCACTGAGGGCGACGAGCAATACACATACGACGGCCAAGAAAAATTAATAAATGGGAAATCTCTGTCCAAACTTCATTGGGAAAAAGCTTCATGAGGTCTTTTTCAATTTTTTCTGGATCTGTTTGCTTGGTAAGGCCCAGAAGGTTTGTGGTTCTTTTGACGTGAGTATCAACCACAATACCGGTGTTAATGTTAAAAGCATTACCTAAAACAACGTTTGCTGTTTTTCTTCCTACGCCGGCCAGCGTACAAAGCTCTTCCACTGTTCTAGGAACTGTCCCATTAAAATCAGACACTAAACTAGTTGCACAATTTTTAAGTGACTTAGCTTTATTGTTAAAAAAGTTAATAGATTTAATAACTTCACTGATCTCTTCCACTGAAGCCTTGGCCATCTTTTGAGGAGTTGGATACTTCTTAAAAAGAGTGGGAGTGACCATATTGACTCGAGCATCAGTACATTGAGCCGAGAGAATTGTAGCTACTAATAATTCAAAGGGATTAGAGTGTATAAGTTCACAATGCGCATCCGGATAGAGTTCTTTTAAACGACGATAAACTTCGAGGGCTTTTTCATTTTTTTTCATAGGCCACAGCATAGCAAAATGGCCTAAGTCTATAAAGCCTGCTAAGAAAGGTTATGGGTAATTTTAAAGTAAAAGATCATTATTACGAGAAAGCTAAACAAGAAAACTTTCTTGCTCGTTCCATTTATAAGCTCGAAGAAATCGATCAGAAGTACAAAGTTCTTAAACCTGGAATGAAAGTGGTCGACTTTGGTTATTATCCTGGTTCCTGGATTCAATATACCAGTAGAGTTATCGGAGATAACGGATTAGTCGTGGGCATTGATATTCAAGAAGTGAATAAGAAACTCGCTCACTTAAAGAATGTGAGAGTGTATCAAAAAAGTATTTTCGACATCACAGATTTATCGCAACTGGATGTAGAAGATAAATTTGATGTGGTTCTCTCTGATATGGCCCCTTCCACTACGGGAATTAAGGCAGTTGATCAAGCTCGAAGCCTTGATTTAGTTGAGTCTGTTTTTGGCGTTCTCCCTCGCTTTTTGCGAGAGGGTGGAAACTTTGTTATTAAAGTTTTTGACTCGCATGATGCTCAGGTGTTTTTAAAACAACAGAGAAATCTCTTCGGAGAATTTCATTTTCTAAAACCAAAGTCTACCAGAAGCGTCAGTAAAGAATTTTTTGTCATAGGGAAGAATTTTAAGGCATAATTCTTTTATGTTTTTTAGAACCACCCATTTTAAAATGCTGCTTCTAGCATTACTCATCATTCTTGCAGCCCTGCCGGCCTGGTCAAATCTTATCTTCACTAAGGATAATACCCTCTTTCAAAATAAAGAACCTGAATTCACTTATGAGGATTGGACCAAGATTATTTCCTCTCACAAAAACTGGGATGAACAATTAGATTACGATAATTCTAAATACAAAATTGAATATTCATTTAATGCAGATCTGGAAGCCTTTATTCAAAGACAACTTCGGATGTATCACCCTGACTACACTTCAGTTGTGGTTATGGACAATGAGACAGGTGAATTGTTGGCAGCTGTAGATTACGCAAGGGTTACTAAAAAATTTGGACGAGATATTACATTCTCAACAACTCATCCTGCTGCCAGCATTATCAAAGTTATTACTGCTGCTGATCTTTTAGAAAATACACATGTTAAAAGTGATACTGAGTATCACTATACAGGAAAGTCTACGACGCTTTATCGCTATCAACTAAGAGAGCCAAGTCAAAGGCGTAGATGGACTAGAAAAATAAATTTTAAGAAAGCTTTCGCCACATCTAATAATGTTATCTTTGGTAGAAGTGCGGTTGATAATCTCACTCCTGCAGGACTAAAGAAGATGGCCGAAAAATTCGGATTCAATAAAGAGATCATTTCTGGGATTGATCTGGAACCTTCTAGCTTTGGCTTAGCTGAATCTACTTATCATCTTGCTGAACTGGCATCAGGGCTTAATAGAGAAACTGTCATGAGTCCTGTTCATGGAACACTCATTGCTTCTATTATTGCCAATGAAGGAAGAATTGTTTGGCCACAGTTTATAAAATCTCTTGAAGGGATGGATGGAAAGAAAATTTATCCTCCGCTAAGAGGAGAGGAACAGGTGATCACACAGACTACGGCTAAAGCTTTAGGAGAGCTGTTTGAATCAACTGTGACCTCAGGAACAGCACGCTCAGCATTTAGAAAACATAAAAAGCTCTTAAGAGATATTGAAATTGGTGGAAAGACGGGAAGTATAACCGGTGGAGAACCATTCGGTAAAAGAGATTGGTTTGTCAGTTACGCGAAGAAAAGAGATTCTGATGACAGAGGTATCTCCATTGGGATCATGATTGTTAATCAGAAGAAGTGGTACGTAAAATCACCATTTCTTGCAAAGAACATAATTGAGTACTACTATTCTCAAATATATCCCAGTAAATTAAAGGATCCGAATGATGGATGAACAAATGAGAGATGCTGAGCAAACTCAATCCGTAGGGGCAGAGACTGGTCCTACCGCACCTGTTGATAGAAAGAAGAAAATCATTAAGGAAGCAAAGTCCTTTATCGTTATCATTTTATCGGTTCTGGCCTTTCGATCAGTACTTTTTGAACCATTCAAAATCCCTTCAGGATCAATGATACCTACTCTACTTATTGGTGATTTTATTTTGGTAAATAAATTTGCCTATGGTTTCAAAGTTCCATTCTCTGATTGGTTCTCTGATCCTATTTATCTCACTGGACCTGAAGCTCCTAAGCGCGGTGATGTGATTGTTTTTAAATACCCTAAAGATCCAAATCTTAACTACATTAAGCGTGTCATCGGTCTTCCTGGTGATACAGTAGAAGTGATTGATAAAGTTGTTTACGTTAATAATGAGCCTATTACGACGACCACCATTGATGGAAAGAAAATCATGGAGGATATGGATGAACGTTATAAGTCTTATGAGTTTGAGTTTTTAGAAACTCAAACTGGAGATGCAAAACACATCACTCAAGTAGATAAGGGTAACGATTATTTTGCTAACTTTTATAAAATTACTGTTCCGAAGGATCAGTATTTTGTCATGGGGGATAACCGTGACTTCTCAGCGGATTCACGCCGTTGGGGAACAGTTCCTTTTGGTCATATTAAAGGGAAAGCTATCCTTATTTGGTTCTCACTTTCGGTTCCATGGCCAGGTAGTGAAGATGAGCAAGAAACGTGGAAATTCAGACCATGGAGAATTGGTAAACTTATTGATTAAAACTAAAAGGGGAGCATCGCTCCCCTTTTTATTTCAAAGTAATTCTTGTCTCACCATCATTGCCGTTATCAGGGGAACCCCCGACAAAGTCTTTAGATTTTTTAATATAATCACGAAGCCAATTTTTTAATACTCCATCTCCATGACCGTGAATAACATTCAAGAAAGGGATATCCCCTGTTAAAAGATCTCCTAGTGCAAGTTCAATCTTGGCCTGAAACTCTGAAAGTCTCATACCGCGAACATCCAGTTCAAATTGTGGATTATGATTTTTCACAAAAGAGACTTGCACACGTTTAATAGGTCTATGTTGAGACTGTCGAAGAGTTGAAATAGGAACTTTGATTTTTATTGGCCCCTTGGCAACTGTCACTTCTTTCTTCTTTAAATCGATAGCCGAAACCAGAACATCCTTTTTAAGGACATAGGAGTAAACTGTATCGCCTACTTCTAACTGGTTTATGTCTAACTCCCCTCTTGGGGTTTCATCAATGACAGGCTGAGCTTTAGGTGAAAACTTGGAGAGTTGTTGTTTTAATTCAAAGTTTACTTCTTCAACTTTTTTAGGACGGGTAATGGTTTGATTCTTCACCTGCTCTACTAACTCGTGAGCACGTTTGATAATTTTATCCACTTCCTTACGAGCTTTGCTGAGTTCATCTTGCAGTTTTAGATTCAGCACACCTTCCATTGCACCTTTCTGGTTTTTTAACTCCACTTCCAGTTGTCTGTTTTGAGTAATTAGATGATCAAGTTCAATTTGTTTTTGTGAAACTTTTTGCAGAAGAGTTTCATAGCTGATGTTTTTAGTATTAATGTGCTTAATAGCTTCAGCGGGAACGTTTTTAACCAACTCATTTTCATTTGCAAGAATGCGAAAAATATCTATGGCCATGGAAGCACTAGGTGTTCCCCACTGGATTTTATAAGTTGGCTTCATTCTATTTGTATCAAAACCCACATGACAGGAAATATAGTGACGGTCTTGATGGATTAAGGTCTTGAACATCTGATGGTGAGTGGAAACTACGATGTGGCAAGTTGCTCTTTTATGAAGCTCATTAAAATAAGCTAGAGACAGAGCAGAAGCCTCATCTGAAGAAGTTGAGTTAAAAATCTCATCAATCAGAATAAGGTTACTTGGTGAGATGTTTTCGATAAGTTTGATGTAGTTTTTCACTTCACCAGAGAATGAAGACAATCCCACGTTTAGGTCTTGCAGATCATTTCCAAAATAAAATAATCCTTCATAAGGAAACATTTCAGCTTCAAGAGCAGGCACATAATGACCGTGATAAAGAAGCAGATAGCTTAAAGCAATAGACTTTAAAAATACTGTCTTACCACCAGTATTGGGACCAGAAATCACAATCCCATGATGATTCTTTTCACAGATAACATCATTCTTTACCGGTTTTTCAATCAAAGGGTGAAAGAGATCAATTAATTTGAAACCGGGGGAAGCTTTCAAGACTGGACGAGAAAGATGATAACGATGAGAGAAAGCCATCTTAGCAAAGTAATAGTCTAAAGTTTGAAAATGCTCGTGAATGATCTTTAAATCATCTTTCAGTACATAGAGTAGGTTTGAGTACTTAATGGTTAATTGATTAATGATTTCATCAATCTTGGCATTGATTTCCATTCTGCGGTTACACATCTCTCGTGTGGCAGTTAATTCTACAAAGAGCGTTTGCCCTGAATCCGAACGAGAAATAATCATACCAAGATCAGAGCGGTAGGAGTCAGATCGTACCGGTACCACATAACGATCGTAATGAACGTCAAAGCTATTAAATTGCAGAACTTTTTGATTATGAGGTTGATTAAGCCATTCTTGAATATAGCGTCTAATTCTTTCTTCTAAGTCTCTTAATGATTTAGTGAGTTCACGGAGTTCGGGATGACGTTCCAGATGAATTTGTCCATCTGGGTCAACCAGAAAACGAAACTCCCGAAGAAACTTGCGTCCAAAATATTGTGGATCAAGGTCCTTATAGTATTGCATTAGAGGAAGGTCTAAATGCTTAAAGCTTTGTTTAAGAAAGAGACCTTTTTCTAAAATCTGTGCCAGCAAATTAAGTTCAGTAAAATTAAGTACACCTTGTTTTGAAAGGCGTAGGATCAAAGATTCAATGCTTTCATCTTCTGGAAATTGACGAATGATCTGATCAATGACGTTGTGATCATCTTCATTGATTGTTTTGAGATAGGTGTCGAGATTATTGAGTTCGTCCTCAATACTTTCTCGTGTGGTGAATAAGTTATTTTTTAAGTTAATCTTATTGGTATCAAAGTGGGCAAAGTTGGCGATAATATCTGATAATTGATCCCATTCAACCTGACCGTGATGGATACCAAGAGAAGTCGTAATAAGGTTTATACTCATATGATTCAATACTATAGTGATTTAAAGAATATTATTCATTCTGACCAAATGAAGCAGTTACAAGGTGGTCAGATTCAAAAAATATATAGTACCGCCAACTACTTGTCTTTAGCAATTAGGACACCTGGAAAAACATCTCATCTCTATATCGGTCGAGGGGCAGGACATGAGGGGCTTTATCCTTCAGATAAACCACCTGCGTCAGCTATCCGCCAACGAGAACGTTTTCTGGAGTATATCAGAAAACATTTAAGTTCTTGCACCTTATTGGAAGTGGTAGTTGATGAGTTTGATAGAATTGCAGTTCTTGCTTATCAAAAATTTGGTAAGAGACAGGAGCTCGCCTTATTCTGGAAAGCACGTAAATTATATTTTGCTCACCTTTATCAAGAGTTACCTGAGCAACCTCAAAGACTTCTATTAAGTTGGACTAATAAATCCATACCTCTGCCTCCAGATTTTAATTCTATCTTTGAGTACTTTGATGAAATTGGTCGAAGTCATGAGTTGGACCAGGAATCAAGTGGACAACCAGGCACGATTGAAGAGGAGCTAGAAAAAGAACTTAAGCAATTACAACTAGGGCAACTCATTCATAAACCTAGTTTTATTCAGCGAAAGATTCAAAACATCCAACATGATTTAGAGAAGGCCTGGCAATGGAAGGAACTTCAAAAGTTTTTGGATTCAGGGGAGGAGATTTGGGATTATGAATTTATGATCGGTGATCATAAATTTAAATTCGACTCCGATTTAAATCAGTTTGAAAGAAGAAATCTTATCTATGAAAAAATAAAAAAATTAAAGAGGGGAGAGAAGATTCTACTTGAAAGGCTTCAGCAGGCCCAGGGCCTTGTTCAAGAAAATAAGGCGGCTCAACATAAATCCTTGCCAATTACTCAGGTATACTGGGGAATAGATAAGAAAGTTGCAACTAGCAAGCGGATAGTAACTAGTCATGAATATAAAATAATCAGAACAGACTTTGGCAGTTTGGCCTGGGGTTTAACTTCCCAAGGCAATGATCAAATTAGAAATAAATGGGCCACTAAAGAGGATTGGTGGTTTCATTTAGATGGTCATAAAAGCTCTCACCTGATCGTAAAATCTGATACCATTTTATCTCCCAATGAATTGGAAGTGATTGCTTCAATTCTTGCACAAGTATCGGGTTTTCAAGGGGACTGGATTCCTGTGATCTTTACTCAGGTAAAGAATGTGAAGGCTGTTTCCGGAAGGCCCGGTATGGTAGTATATAAAAAACAAAAACACATCAATTGTCGGCGCATCGATATTGATCATTTTATCAAGGAAGATATATGAAATTGTTTCTAGGCCTGATGTTTTTAAGTTTTAATTTATGGGGTCAGGTTGATGTCTTACAAAACTTCGATAAAAAAGTTTATACACCTCGAGTAAAGGCCATTACTGATCTTGTGGTGGATGTTGAGAATGAAAGAATCACCAAACAATTAAATGATCAAAAAATATTTGGGCAAGTTAATAAACTCGTCTTTAGATTTTATTGGACTGCTCAACCTGAAAGACTCGCTGTTGAAGTGGTCGGGTTACCGGAAGGTTTCAAAGAGGTTAAAGAAGAACTTAAAGCTAGCGTCATGGCTATTTTTGAAAATGTGATTCCTATCTCTCTGGAAAAAAAATTTTCAAGCTTTAACCTAACTAAAAAATCGCAAAATATTATTGAAGCCAAGGCCAAGGATAATCTATCTGCGGTGGATTCATTTCAAATTGTTTTTGATAACTCTTCAAACCTCAGCCAGATCACTACTAACAGAGCTGTAGGAGAGATGGTGACAAAGTTTGTCTATGACAAAACGTCTTTCTCCGACGGTCGCCTGGTTTTAAAGTCTCAGGAGACTTTGATAGAAGAAGCTGGTCAGAAAGTAAGTCTTAACAAAGAAATTTCTTACCAAATTACTGCTGGAGCAGGTTTCCCTCAGGTAGTTAGTGTGAGAACACGTCAAAGTGGTTCAAAGGGGAATCACGAGCATAGAGAAGTTTTTAAATTTTCAAACTATATGGTGAACAAGGGTGAAGCGCTTAAATTCTTTTTAAGTGAATCAAAGTAGTTAAAAAGGATACGCTTGAGACAGCTGAAGTTAAGTAAGTCAGGGGTTAATAAAGTAAAATCTCATGCCAAAGAATTAAAGTCAGTAGACTTTGAAGGGTCTATTCGATCAGCTCAACCGGGTGAATGGTGTTTAATTGAAACTTCAGATCAACAATATTTAGGGTTTATCAACCCATTGATCGAAGAGCAGTTTACTTGTTGCTATATTTTAGAAAGTAATCCAAAAGTGATTGATCCCTTGAACCTTATTAAAGGTAGAATTGAAACGGCTTACCATAAACGATCTCGCATTAAAGGATACCTTGAAGGGTGTCGACTCTTTTTTGGTGTAAGCGATACTCTTCCAGGATTGATTATAGATACTTTTGAGAATGCTA
>Ga0079223_10002781_pt1 | contig 10917 bp, 5 predicted proteins | sample Stecom2011_FD_75072 | JGI IMG/M metagenome (GOLD analysis project Ga0079223, IMG submission 75072) | Agricultural soil microbial communities from Utah to study Nitrogen management - Steer compost 2011 | ecosystem: Environmental > Terrestrial > Soil > Agricultural land | place: USA: Utah...
CACCAGACAAAACCATTGATGCCCTATATGCGTTTACAGCTTGCGAAACTTCCATTTCGCCTTTGGGCTGTGTGATTGAAGACAACAAACCCTTGTTTGTTGGTGTTTCTGAAATGCTGCGTCGTTCGACTGACAGAACTGTGGAGCTGTTGAGAGCCGAACTTCAAATTCAGTTGGACGAACTGGAAGAGCAATGGCATTTCGCTTCGTTGGAACGCATATTTATCGAAAACAGAATTTACCGCGACATCGAAGAAGAAGAAACATGGGAAGGCGTAATCAGCGCTATCGATAAAGGGCTGCAGCCACACATCACACATTTGAAACGAGCCGTGACTACTGATGATATCGTTCGTTTAACGGAAATCAGAATCAAGCGAATTTCTAAATTTGACATCGATAAAGCACAGCAAAAAATTGATACACTCGAAGAGCAGATTGCACAAATAAAGCACCATCTCAATAACCTGATACCCTTTGCCATAGATTATTTTAAAAGACTTAAAAAGGAGTATGGCGAGGGCAGAGAGCGCAAAACCGAACTGCGCATTTTTGATGATATAGAAGCCACCAAAGTCGTGATTAGAAACACTAAACTCTACGTTAACAGAGAAGAGGGCTTTGTAGGTACCGGTCTTAGAAAAGATGAGTATGTTACTGATTGCAGCGATATAGATGATATTATTGTTTTTACCGAAGACGGCAAAATGATGGTGACCAAGGTAGATACCAAAACTTTTGTGGGTAAAAATATCATTCACGTGGCAGTGTTTAAGAAAAAAGACAAACGCACCATCTATAACATGATTTACAGAGACGGCGCCAAAGGTGCTTCTTATGTAAAACGTTTTTTTGTCACCGGAACCATAAGAGACAATGAGTATGATTTAACTCAAGGAAATAAAGGCTCAAAAGTGCTTTATTTTACAGCCAATCCAAATGGCGAAGCAGAAATTGTAAATGTCTTGTTGAGGCAAACAGGCAGTATAAAAAAACTGAAATTTGACCTTGACTTTGCAGACATTATGATTAAAGGTCGCAACTCCAAAGGAAACATAGTCACCAAATATTCAGTTAAGCGCATAGAGCTGAAAGAAAAAGGGCTCTCCACATTAAAACCTAGAAAAATTTGGTTTGATGATTCAGTTCAGCGACTTAATTTAGACGAACGCGGCGAATTTTTAGGTGAGTTTACTAAAGATGATCGACTACTTATTATCACACAGTCCGGGAGAGTGAAAACAGTCATTCCTGATGTTTCTTTACACTTTGAAGAAGACATGATTATTTTGGAAAAATGGAAGCCAAAAAAACCAATTTCAGCCATTTATTGGGATGGCGAGAAAGAGATGTATTATGTCAAACGCTTTCTAATTGAAAATCCAGATAAAGAAGAAGTGTTTATTTCTACCCACGGCAAATCCTTTCTGGAAATCGTATCAACAGATTATAAACCTGTGGCAGAAATTATTTTTACTAAAATTAAAGGAAATCAGAAAGATAATTTAATCCTTCACCTTGAAGAATTTATTGCAATTAAAGGCATTCAGGCTCAAGGAAATCAGCTGACAAAAGATAAAGTAAAACAAATAAACTTGTTAGATCCTTTGCCTTATGAAGAACCTGAATCTGTTCCTGCCGAAGAAATTGAGGTAATTGATGAAGACACGATTGATGAAACACCAACATCCGAAAAAACAGGTTCGACTACTAATGCTGACACAGACAAACTTTCAGGGGCAGGAGGTCAAATCACTTTGGAATTGGATTAATAAAGTGAATTACTTTCTTCTATTCAACACGCGATATTCTTCATAACATTCGCTTATAGCATCTAGTATCTGAAGGTCATTTGCTGTTCTGATAAAAGTTTCGGAATAGTTACAGTTGTTTAGTATTTCATCAAGATCCACTTTTTCTAATTGTAGAACAGCCATAAGCGTTTCGCGATCAAACTTGCTGTGCAACAGGTTTCTAATGTTATCGTCCTGCTTCATTTGGCGTAGTTTTCGCATTTGTGCGGGTCGCTTTCCAAAAACGTTATAGAGAAAATCTGCTGGGTTTAGCACGGAACTCAATACTTTACCAACTGCTCCCGGTTGGCTTCTTCCGCCTTCATAGCCGGTGTTTAATCCGGAAATGCTATATCTGTAATTGTCATAAATTGGGATGATTCTTGCATCCACTTGTAAATATCCTGTGAGTTGCACCGGGCGCACTACTACTTCTTCAAGAGCGATACCCAGTTCTGTCATTTTAATTTTGATTTCACCATATTCCATCCAGTCATTGGTCACTCTCACACGAATGGACTTAAAGCCAAGATATGAGAAGTAGAGAGTATCATTAACCCTTGCTTTCAGATTGAATTCTCCTTTTTTGTTGGTGAGTGTGCCAACCACTTGATTGAGGTTGATGACATGCACGCCTTCAATTGCTTTGTCATCAGCATCGTTAAGTACTTGACCAACGATGGTAGCGTTTTCATCCTGAGAAAAAACCGTGCAGGTAAGGCAAAAAAGAACTAGAAAGAGAGCAATTTTTTTCATAAATTCATTCTTGCGATAAATATATAAAGATATACGCTTATTTCAGGTGTAAAAAGGGCTATTTAGTAAAAATTAACAGCCTATTTACGTCTTCTTCTTCCGCCGGTGCCTGTTTGTTCGGGTTTTGCAAATCTGCTTTTCTTTCCGATAAAGTTTCCCCTGTCATCTTTTTTTGCTTTTTTCTTAAAGCCAAGGTCGCCTTTACCTTTTGGTTTGTCGCGGCGGTCTCTTCTTTTGCGACCTTCATTTTCTTTAGAAACTTCAACATTAACATGACGACCTTCAAGCTTGAAGTCTTCAAAAACTTCAATCACACGGTCTTTAAATTCGGCATTTGTATTGAAAAAAGAAAAACTTTCTTTCACGTCAACTTTGAAAAGGTCATCTCTTCCCAACTCCAATAAGTCGCGTAAGAAATCTTTTAAAGTCATCCAATCAAAGCCATCTTTCGCACCAATATTAAGGAAAAATCGTACTGAATCACCGCCAAAGCTTTCTTTTCCTTTGGCATCTGCGTTGAGGTCCTTACTGTTTCTATAATGGTTGTAAAAACGAGAGAACTCAACCGAAAAAACCTTTTTAACAAGATCTTCCTTGCTGATATTCTCTAACACTTCGTTGATGGAAGGAAGATAGGTGTCAATATCGTGATTGATTTGAGTATTTTTAATACTGTTTGCTAAATGAAATAATTGCACCTCACATATTTCAATTCCGCTGGGAATCTCTTTGTGTATAAACTTTTGATTGATTACTTTTTCAATTGCACTAACTTTTCTCAATTCGCTTTTTGAAACAATAGTCATAGAAATTCCGTTTTTACCGGCTCTTCCAGTTCGTCCACTTCGGTGTGTATAGGTTTCTATTTCATCGGGCAGTTGATAGTTGATAACGTGTGTGATATCGTCAACGTCAATTCCTCTGGCGGCTACATCAGTAGCTACCAACATTTGTATTTGACGGTTTCTGAAAGATTTCATTACCAAATCACGTTGATTTTGGCTGAGGTCACCGTGTAGTGCGGCAGCGTTATATCCGTCTTCAATTAGGTTTTCGGCTACTTTTTGGGTGTCGCGTTTGGTGCGACAAAACACAACCGAAAAGATATCGGGGTTGGCATCGGCCAATCGACGTAAAGCTTGATAGCGGTCACGGGCGTTTACTAAATAGTACTCGTGACTCACATTTTTGGTTCCTGTGTTTTTGCTTCCAATGGTGATTTCTACAGGAGTCCGCATAAATTTTTTAGCGATGGTAGCGACCTCTTTTGGCATAGTGGCGGAGAAAAGCCAAGTGTTTTTTTCTTTTGGTGAATAAGAAAGGATTTCAGTAATATCTTCAAAGAAGCCCATATTCAGCATTTCGTCAGCTTCATCAAGAATACAGTAGTCTATTTTTGAAATATCAACCAAATTTCTGTTGATCATATCTTTCATTCTACCAGGCGTTGCCACAACAATTTGCGCGCCTCTTTTAAGTTCGCGAGCTTGTTCGTTAATATTGGCACCACCATAAACGGCAACTGTATGAACGCTGGGAAGATATTTACTGTAGAGCTTTAATTCATTGGTAATTTGCAAACACAGTTCACGAGTAGGTGATAGGATGAGCCCCTGTGTTTGTTTGCTTTGGGAATCTATTTTTTGTAAAAGCGGAAAACCAAAAGCGGCAGTTTTTCCGGTTCCTGTTTGTGCTAAGGACACAATATCGGTGTCTTTGTCAATTAAAATTGGAATTGCTTTTTCTTGAACTTCTGAAGGAGTTTCGAAACCTAAATCTGTAATGGCACGTAGGAGGGCATCGTTCAGCCCAAGTGATTGAAATGTTGTCATTTTAGTATGTAATACGTTTTATTTGTATGTTGATCAGAAGCATTTTCGACAAATAAAACCTAATACTACTTCTTTCAACATCTCCTCACCCTGAGGAATTTTAAAGGCGCAAAGTTACATGGTTATTTGAGATTATTCCTTAAATGTTTACTAATATTGAAAAAAAGGAAATGCAGTGGCTTTTGTTTGGGTTATTTATCAATACTGTCCAAAATAAAGATGAGAACATATGACAGTAAGATGTAAGATTTATGACTAAAAGAATTAAACGTCTGTTATTAACCTATTAAATTTTGAGAATTGACTTGCGTCTTGTGTCCTGAAGTCATAAGTCAGCGACCTAAAAAGTAATCCCTAAGAATAGTAAAACTCTCAAAAGCACTATAAAATAATGGGTTTAGGTAGGGTTGTAAAAATCGTTTAGGACGCTATTGTTATTTTATTATAATTTCAACACTGAAAAAGAGCCGCTTAAACGTACTTACTCTACTTTTTGTATCAAATCAAATGCATAAAAAAAAGAGACTGTCTTGTGGTAGTAAAACAGTCTCTTTTGAAAATGTATGAGGTTTATTTTAATCTTTCACTTGTTTTTCTATTTGGTTTTCTTGTTCAAAATTAAACAAATAGTCAACATCGAGTTCTTGAAGTTTACCCAATTTACCTAAAGTGTTTAGATCAACGTCGTTTTTGTTTCCAATAACCATTACGTTATAAGAACCTCCCTTGATGTTTTCATTAAAGAAATCATTCAAATCTTGCAAGGTCATTTTTTGGATGCTATTGTACATTTCCTCGCGAATATCATAATCAATTCCTTGCTTTTTTAGTCTTTCATAACTCCAAAAGATATTGGTTTTTGTAATTCGTTCTGCAGCAAGTTGCTTAAGGGTAGCTTCTTTTGCGCTGTTGAATTGTTCTTCTGCCTGTGGCATATTGGTCATCAATTCCATCATTGCTTCAACAGCTTGAGGAATTTTGTTTGCTTGGGTACCAATATAGGCTTGCACATAGTCTGGCTTTCCGGCTTCTGAAGCTGTGCGGTATGCAGAGTACGCTGAATAGGCCAATGACTTAGATTCACGAATTTCTTGAAAAACAATAGAAGACAACCCGCTTCCAAAATAGGAATTAAAGAGTCTTGCAGATGCCATTTTTTCAGGAGAGAACGTATCTCCTTTTGAAAGAAACATCATTTCAGCCTGAACCATATCATAGTTTACGAAATAAACATTATCACCGGTTGTCACTTCAGTATATTGCTTGGCCTCAGGGTAGTCTTTTAACTCGGCAGGAACTTGGTGTTTGTCGTTTATTGCTGCAACAGCTGCATCAACATCTTTTCCGTAGTAGAAAATGCGGTGTTTGTAATTTTTCATATCCTTAATGGCTTCCACCAACACATCAGGATTTATTTCACGAAGCTCATCCAAAGTATAAATGTTTCTCAATCTTGATTCAGGACCAAATTGTGCATAGCTCATCAAACCGTTAAACATAATCTGCCCTTTGTTGGCTTTCATATCCATACGGTCTTTTTGGATTTTTTCGATATATTTTCCATAAGCTTCTTGATCGGCAACGGCATTTTGCCACAGATGCGACATCAATTCTATGCCTTTAGGAAGGTTTTCTTTCAGTCCTGAAAGATATACGTAAGAACGGTCTGAACCGTTTGAAACGCCATAACGGATGCCTATTTTATAGAATTCTTTTTTTAAGTCTTCCGGACTGTAAGTGTCTGTTCCAAGATACGTTAAATAGCCAATTGCTAAATCAAGTAACTTGTCGTTGTCTTTACCCATATCAAAAATGAAATAGGTTTGCATCAAATCATTTTTATCATTAGGAATATAAGACACTTCTATTCCATTAGTAAGCTTGGTTTCTTTAATAGTGGCTTTGTAGTCAACAAATTGCGGTTGGATATCAGGAGATTCCAATTTTTCAAATTCCTCAAGGAAAGTTGATTTTTTGTCTCTGTTTAGCTGCACGGGAGTAATGCCGGGGTTTTCAACTTTAACAACTCCGGTGCTTTCTCCTTGTTTTTTGTAAACAACTACATAATTGTCTCCATAAAATTTATTGGCAAAATCAACCAGTTCTTCTTTTGAAATGTCTTTCAGGCTGCTGATGAATTTCACTCGGTCATTCCAGTCTTGAAATTGTGTAAAGGCATTGACATAGGCATTTGCCAAAGACGATGCGTTTTCATATTGGTTGATTTCATAAAGTTTTAGGTCATTCACAACGGCTTCAATCATCCATTCGTCAAAATTTCCGTCTTTAACATTTTGAAGCTGCTCCATTAAAAGATCTTTGACTTCATCAAGTGATTGTCCGCCTCTTGGGTAACCCATAAAACGGTGCATTCCATAGTCGTTCATAAAAGTTGTTGAAGAGCTGGCACGTTGCACCATTTGCTTCTGATTAAGATTTAAGTCAATCAAACCGGCTGTTCCGTTGCTGAGAATCAAGTCAACCAAAGTCACAAATCGCTCGTCTTCTGAACCAACTCCATCTGTTCTGAAACCAATACTAACACGCTCGGCTTCAGGACCGTAAACTTCTCTGGTTACTGGGCTAGTAATGGGTTGTTCGGTTGGTCTGGTGGGGTGGGTTAACTCTTTGTTTTCAAATTTTCCGAAAGTAGCATCTACTTTTTTTATAGTCTCTTCAAAATCAATATCTCCAACCAATACCACAGCCATATTATTTGGCACATAATAGTTGTCAAAATAGTCGTGAATAGCAATCATTGAAGGGTTTTTCAGGTGTTCTGAAACACCAATGGTAGGTTGTTGTCCATAGGGATGGTTGGGAAACATCGCATCAGACATTTCGAAATATTCTTTACGGAAATCATTGTCTTGTGAACGGTTAAACTCTTCGTAAACCGCTTCCAACTCGGTATGGAATAGGCGCAAAACCAATTTTCCGAAACGCTCACTTTCTAAAGCCAACCACTTGTCGAGTTCGTTTGATGGGATTTTGTTGGTATAAACGGTTTCTTCGTGCCAAGTCCAAGCATTAGTTCCTTGTGCGCCTAGTGAACTTACCATTTTGTCATATTCGTTAGCGATAGAAATTTTTGAAGCTTCCTGAGAAACGCTGTCTATAGTTCTGTATAGCGATTTTTTCTTTTCAGGGTCGGTTTCGGCTTTGTGCTGCTCATATAAATCTGAAATCATATCAAGAAGTGGTTTTTCTGCTTCCCAATCTTGTGTACCGATTTTATCGGTTCCTTTAAAAACCATATGTTCCAGATAATGTGCCAAACCGGTGTTATCGGCAGGGTCATAAACTGAACCTGCACGAACAGCTATAAAAGTTTGAATTTTTGGCTCGTCGGTGTTTTTGCTTAAATATACTTTTAGCCCATTGTCTAAAGTATAGAGCCGGAGACCGGTTGGATCATCATTTACGGTCTCATAAGAGTAGCCATTTTTATCGGTATGAGAGGTTACTTCCCCCTCCGATTTTTTACAGCTCACCGCAACAAGCAGTGCAAAGGTGATTAGCAATAATGCTTTTTTGTTCATAGTAGTAGTTTTTTTAATTAATGTTGATGAATCAAACTGTTATTCTTCTCTTCTAATATGTTATTCAACTTTAATTTGTGCTTCAATGACAATGTCAATTTGCTTCAAACTCAAGTTTTTAACAATTGTGAATTAAAAATAATTTTCAAAGATATTGTTTAATTTAGATGAAAAATAAATTTTCTAAAAAATAATTGAAAATGAATGTATGTTGCTTCTTTTTTGTGAAGCGCATTTCGCTGTGTGAAAATCAGACCTTTATAGTTAACACTTCTTATGTTTCCAACGTTTGTGTGTCCAGAGGTAGAATTCGGGTTTGTTAAGAATTTGCTCTTCGAGTTTTTGTAGGAAATAGTCAGTGATTTGATAATTTGGAATGGAATTTACATTTTCAAAAATTCTTTCAAAGGTAGCTTCATAATGTCCTCTTTTGATCTTTTCTACTTGCAATAGGATCACATTCATGTCATATTTTTTAGAAAGCATTTCTGCACCAGTATGTACAGGAACGGTAATTCCCATAAATTTTTGCCAATGATGTGCTTTGTCGGCTTTGGGAGATTGGTCGCTTGCAAAACCATAAACTGATAGCCTTTTTTCTCTTCTGTTGCGTTCAATGGTAGCCGGAGTCTCTTTGGTGTCTATCAAAAAAGCTTTAAACCTTGATCTTATGTTTTTTACAAGTTTGTCAAAATGTGGATTTCGAATTTTTTTGTAAATGGCATAGCCTTCAAAATCAATATATTTATTTATAGAGATAATCCATTCATATGTGGCGTAATGTGCTGTGATAATTGCGATACTTTTTCCTTTTTTTTCAAGATCTTTATAAACTTCTAAGTTGGTGAACGCAAACCTTTTTTCCATTTCTTTTTGCGATATGCTCATGGTTTTTATCATTTCCAAAAACATATCACACATGTGGTGGTAAAACTTTTTTTCAACAAGTCTTCTTTCCTTTTCAGAAAGATGTGGTAATGTCATATTCAAGTTTGTGCGCACTGTTTTTTTACGATAGCCAATTAGCCTATATACAATAAGATAGACAAAGTCTGAAAAAGCATACAACCATCGAAAAGGAAGGATAGAAATCAACCACAACAAGGGATAAATTAGTAAGTAAACGAGCAGCTGCATAGCATTTGTAGTTGAAACAGAATTTTTAAAAGATTTTGACGGTTATTTAAACATTCCGTCCATTCCCGGAATGTTAGGCATTCCTTCTTTAGCAACAGCGGCAAGTTCTGCTTCCTGAACAGCCGTGGCTTTTTCAATGGCTTTATTTAAAGTAATCACCAGGTAGTCTTCCAATTGTTCTTTGTCTTGCAGAAGGTGGTCGTCAATCGAGATGGATTTTATTTCTCGATTGGCCGAAAGCACAACAGTCAATTTTTTGTCGTGACTCTTTTCTTCAACATAGACTGAGTTGAGGCGTTGTTTTGTCTCTTCAACTTTTTTTTTGGTTTCTTTAAGTTTGCCCATCATACCCATCAGGTCTCCAAACATAGTTTTTATTTTTAGTTTCTCAAGTTGCAAAATTATTAAATTTGCGACGCATATAACCTAATTATTATGAAACATTCACTTTTTTTAATCTTGTTAAGTCTTATTTTTGCCACTTCGTGTAAAAAAGAAACTTCAGAAAATACTGCTATGAACATAATTGCCCCAAAAGCACAAAAGATTGAAAAACACCTAGAAATTCACGGTGATGTGCGCATTGACCCTTATTATTGGCTCAATGAACGTGAACATGAAGAAGTGATTGACTATCTGGAGCGCGAGAATGATTATTTTGAAAAAATGACCGCACATACGAAAGATTTTCAACAATCACTTTTTGAAGAAATGAAAGCCCGTATCAAAGAAGACGACAGTTCTGTGCCTTATTTTTATAATGGTTATTACTATATCACACGCTATGAAAAAGGAAAAGACTACCCCATTTTCACTCGAAAAAAAGAAAGATTGGATGCTGAAGAAGAAATTTTATTTGATTGTAATGTAATGGCAATGGGTCACGACTATTTTCACCTCAATGGAATTAGTGTAAGCCCTGATAATACAAAAGTGGCCTTTGGAATAGACACCGTAGGAAGAAGGCTATACACACTTCAAATCAAAGATTTAAAAACAGGTAAAATCTACAGTGAAAAGATTGAACTGACAACCGGTGGTTCAACTTGGGCCAATGACAGTGAAACCATATTCTATCCCATAAAAGACCCACAAACACTGCGTTTAAACAAGATATACCGGCACCAACTTGGTCGTGATGTAGAGACCGATCAGCTTGTTTATCACGAAGAAGATGAGACTTTTAGTGTGTTTGTCTATAAAACTAAATCAAATAAATATTTGGTGGCGGGTTCTTATAGCACATTGACCACTGAGTATCATATTTTAGATGCAAATTTACCCAATGAATCTTTCAGAGTTTTTACACCTAGAAAACGAGGTGTAGAATACTCAATATACCACTATGCAAACAGCTTTTATATACTAACCAACAAAGATGCTGCTACGAACTTTAAGCTCATGAAAACACATGAAGATAACACAGCACCATCAAACTGGGAAGAGGTGATACCACACCGTGAGGATGTTTTACTTGAAGATGTTGAAATTTTTAAAGATTATCTTGTTGTGAGTGAACGAAACAATGGATTGAATAAAATATTTATAAGTCGTTGGGACGGCACCGATGCTTACTATTTGCCATTTGATAATGAAACTTATATGGCTTACCCGTCACAAAATCATGAATTTGATACGGATACTTTACGATATACATACAACAGTTTGACAACACCAACCTCTGTAATTGACTTCAATATGAAAACCAAAGATAAATTGGTTGTTAAAGAGCAAGAAGTTTTGGGAGAGAAATTTGATAAAGATAATTACGAGTCAGAAAGAATATGGGCTACTGCCGATGACGGCACGAAAATTCCGGTTTCGATTGTCTATAAAAAAGGAGTTGTAAGAGACGGA
>Ga0079223_10002783_pt1 | contig 10915 bp, 11 predicted proteins | sample Stecom2011_FD_75072 | JGI IMG/M metagenome (GOLD analysis project Ga0079223, IMG submission 75072) | Agricultural soil microbial communities from Utah to study Nitrogen management - Steer compost 2011 | ecosystem: Environmental > Terrestrial > Soil > Agricultural land | place: USA: Utah...
AGCATCCAAGCCTTCCTGCGTGCCTCGCCAAACTTCCATTTCCCCACTGTATTTTGATATGGCGTAAACGCTGTTTTTATCATCCGCGTTCCAATTGGTTTCTTCGGTTGTCAATTCTGAATTAGTTGCGCTGCCCAATGTCCCGACGGAGCTTACATAACAAAGCTTTTCAACTTGCTTGGCCAGACATAGGTTTACAATATTTGCACTGCCTTCAGTATTTATTTTCTTGAGAACTCTGTATTTTGAGGGATTAAAATTGATATAGCCCGCACAGTGATAAACCTGTGTTATTCCCATAAAAGCTTCGGTGAGTGCAGGGATATCTGTAATATCCGCTTCCATCCACTCAATTTTTTCAAAAAGCGAATCAGCTTCAGCCGTATAGAGTAAAAAGATCTTTCTCACTGATTGTATGTCACTGTCCTCTCTATGTATGGCGCGCACTTGCTTGTTTTCCTTTAAAAGGAAATACAACAAATGCGATCCTACCATGCCAGTGCTGCCCGTTACTAAAATCATAAAGCGAAAATACTCTTTTTATAAGAAAAATAATTCCTCGTGAAATTCAATCTTCAATAATAAAAATTCTCCATTGAAACCTTAATTGAGAAACTTATCTTTGCCAAAAATTAAAAAATGGAGCTTAAGAATTTTGTAGAGGAATTACAATGGCGTGGAATGGTTCACGATGTAATGCCGGGAACGGAAGAACACTTAATGGAAGCAATGCGCTCTGCCTATGTGGGCTTTGACCCAACGGCCGACTCGCTGCACATAGGGAATTTGGTTCCTATTATGCTCCTGTCTTTCTATCAACGCTGTGGGCATCGGCCTGTAGCCTTGGTCGGTGGCGCTACCGGGATGATCGGGGATCCCTCTGGGAAAAGTAACGAGCGGAATTTATTGGACGAAGCTGCACTTAATCACAATCAAGAATGTGTGAGAAAACAGTTGTCGCAATTCTTGGATTTTTCTTCGGGCAATGCTAATCAAGCCCTGTTGGTGAACAATTACGACTGGATAAAGGAGTTTTCTTTCCTCGATTTTATTCGCTCCGTCGGAAAACACATTACCGTAAACTATATGATGGCCAAAGACTCTGTAAAATCCCGCTTGACAGGGGAGAGTGCCGATGGACTTTCTTTTACGGAATTCACCTATCAGCTCATTCAAGGCTACGATTTTCTTCACTTGTACCGAAACCTCGATTGCACCCTGCAAATGGGCGGAAGCGATCAATGGGGAAATATAACCACGGGTACCGAATTAATACGCCGAGTGGACGGAGGAAAGGGCTATGCCCTCACTTGCCCTTTGATCACCAAAAGCGATGGTTCTAAATTTGGCAAAAGTGAAGGTGGAAATATTTGGTTAGACGCCAATAAAACTTCGCCGTACAGATTCTACCAATATTGGCTGAACACCAGCGATGAGGATGCCGAGAGATATATTAAAATCTTTACTTTTTTAGATAAAACCACTATTGAGAGCCTGATTGAAGAGCATAAGGAAGCTCCTCATTTACGCTTGCTTCAAAAACGCTTGGCCCAGGAAGTTACAACTACAGTGCACGGGAAGGAAGAATTTACCAAAGCCGTTCAGGCATCTGAAATTCTATTTGGAAATTCCACTTCTGAGGATTTAAAAGGTCTGGATGAAAAAACGTTTTTAGATGTTTTTGATGGGGTACCCCAAGCGGAATTATCCAAGGAAGAACTTAAATCCGGAATGGATATCATAATGGTGTTGGCGGAGAAAACCGGATTTCTAAAATCTAACGGCGAAGCCCGACGCGCATTAAAGGAAAATTCTATTTCTGTAAACAAAGAGAAAGTTTCTGAAGGCACAATTATTTCTGAAAAAGATCTTATTAGTGGAGAATTCATTCTCTTGCAACGAGGAAGAAGAAATTACTTCATTGTAAAAGCTGTCTAAAATTCAGACTATACCATAAAGAAGAAATCCCCGACAGTATCTGCACGGGGATTTCTCAATTAACTAACCAACCAAATTATGAAAATCATCACTTTTTCACATTCGATTGGACGGATTAAAGAATCAAAACTTACACGGCTTTCAAAAATAAATTTCCGTTGTTGAATCGAAATGTAAATCATAAAAACTTTAGCGCTTTCCCTGCCTTATAGTCTTCACCCCCAGTATTTTAGTAATCTTGGAATTTGGAATTTGGTATTTGGAATTTGGTACTTGGTACTTGGTACTTGAAAAGATTATAAAACCATAAGATTACACCCCCGGATGTCGCTGGAATCAAACCTTCCCAGCACTTCAAAGGAACCGTCTTCAAAGGTTTTTCCCAGATCTTGTGTGGCAATAAAAGCACAGGAATTAATATTGGCCAAATCTATAACGTTTATGCCGCCCGTTTTTTGAGTGGTAAATGATAGGGCATCTTCTGTATCTCGAGTTAGAACCTGCATCCACGGAGGGCAAGTAAAAAGACCATCGCCCTTGGAATAGGCCTGGGATAGTAATTCGGTCATCCCGTATTCGCTGTGGATTTTGTTTACTCCGAATCCCGACTTTAAAATATCGTGTAATTCCTCCTTGATCATTTCCTTTCTCCGGCCCTTCATGCCACCTGTCTCCATTACAATGGTGTTTTTTAACTGAAATTTTTTAGCCTCGATTAAATCCAATAAAGCATACGAAACCCCGATAAGAATTGATTGATGCCCACTTCTCTCCAGAAACTCAAGCTTTTCCATCAATGCCTCCATTTCATCTAAATAAAATCCACTATGGGGATTGCCACTTTCTTTAATCAGCTTGTCCACCATATAAATAAGTGAAGATCCATCGCGCTCCAAATATGAAGGCAGTAAGGCTAAAATAGCAAACTTGGAAGGATGCCCATATTCGGCCTGAAAGGCTTTTTGAAAACTCTTTTCGTAAATATTTATGTCGGCTACATAATGTTTACTGGTTATTTGACCCGTAGTACCGCTACTTGTAAAGATGGTATCCTCCCCCGCGTTTTCGAGAAGGATCTTATGACTTTTAAAAAATTGAATGGGTAAAAATGGAATTTCCTCTGTTCTTTTTACATCCTTGGGATTCACTCCAAGTAAATCGCAGAATTGGCGATAAACCGCCACCTTCTCATATTGAAAGCGAAACACTTCCATCGCAAATTGCGTGAAATCGTTTGCAGTACGGATGTTAAAAATTTCTTTTTCCAGCATGTTTCCCACGGCACAAGAGGTTTTCGGTGCAAAAATAAACAAAGATTGGGGATTAGCATCCCGCAATATTTGAAAGGTCTGTAGCCAGCGTTTTAAAAATGACTATTCAATCTAAATATTTTTTGGTAGAACTAAAAAAGCTTCTGCCATAAACAGAAGCTTTTTTAAAAGTTTTTAAGACCTGACTACTTTACAGCTAATTTTTTGGTAATAGAGGCGTCTCCCTGCTCTATTTTTACAAAATAAATTCCGCTGCTGAGTGCCGTTGTGTCCAATCTGTCTCCAGAAAGCACCAAGCTCATCATCTTCTCGCCCATAACGTCGTAGATGGAAATGTTTTTGGCGCCCCCAAATGGAGAAACAATATTTACATATCCCTGCGCCGACGGATTTGGATATAGGACAAAGGAATCCTGGAAAATTTCGTCAGTTCCTAATTCCCCGGTGAAAATGATGTTGTCGAACCAAAATGATTCCGTAGCGGCATTGTTCCGCCCTTCAATAACCAATTGTACTTGACTTCCTTTAACAAGACCAATTGATCCAGTTTGCCACTCCAACAAATAAGTGCCTGTGCCCGGGTCAAAAGGCACAAATTCATCTAAGTCAGTGCCGGTTGAATCGATAATGTCAATCTCTGTATTATTGGTGAGATCTTTTACATAAATTCGCAACCGATCATGTCCTGGCATGTTGAGGGTGCCATTTCCTTCGTAGTTTCCCTTGGTTGGGTCGCTGTTGATGGAGAGAAGAAAGTCCAAGGAAATCTCCGGATTGTTTACGCCTTCCAAGCTTACTACATCGAATTCCAAAATTTGGTTGCCATCGATGTCATTCATCCTATACCCATTGGCGCCATCGGAAAATGGAACGGAGGATGAGGGTTTTTTGTTTGTAACACCTGTATATACCCCATTTGTGAGGCCTACATCAGGCACGTCATAAGGAACGTAGCGGGCTTTAAAACCCAATTCCTCACCAATTGATTCATGGTTAACCAATGGTTCGCCGGCATTGTTTAGAAGGTCGTGTGCGACGTTCGGATCGCCGGTGTCGTAGTACTTGCCAGACCTAGCTTCGACTTCCTCGAAACTAGTGCCCGCAATTTGCGCGAAAGAGGCGGCATACACAAGTAGAGCCGCTAGCAGTGTTGTTGTTCTCATACGAATGATGTTTTGAATGCTTAAATATAATAAATACTTCGATTCAAATCACTGTAGCACAGCCTTTTACGCCAGTATTTTCCCTGAGTGTTTTCCCTCAGGACTTTTCCTGAATCCTTTTTATTCTAAATTGATTGTACAATTCACGGGAGGGAGAAAAGGTGAAAAGGGATTTATGGTATCTTTGAAAAAGTCTAATGCCAAAATTTTCCATGAAAAAAAGAGATATTACCATTTTGTTGGTCGATGATGAACCGGATATTATCGAAATCGTGCGCTATAATTTGGCGTTGGAAGGTTATAAGGTAGAGACTGCAGAAGACGGTTTGGAAGCTATTTCGAAGGCGCAAAAATTCCGCCCGCAACTCGTTCTTTTAGATGTTATGATGCCTAAGTTGAATGGTATTGAAACGTGTAAACAGCTTCGTGAAATTCCAGAATTGTCCGAAATGGTCATAGCTTTTTTGACCGCTAGAGGGGAAGACTTTTCGCAAATGAACGGCTTTGAAGCTGGTGCAGACGACTATATTACCAAACCCATCAAACCCAAAGTTCTGGTGAGCCGAGTGAAGGCGCTTCTTAGGCGTTTTCGTCAAAAGGAAGTGGATGGTAAAATTAAAGTGGGCAACCTGACAATCAATCGCGAGGAGTACAAAATTCTTTTAGGGGAAGAGGAAATGATATTGCCCAGAAAAGAGTTTGAGCTGCTGTCACTTTTGGCTTCCAGTCCGGGGAAAGTCTATAGACGCGAAGATATTTTGAATGAAATTTGGGGAAGTGAAGTTGTGGTGGGCGACCGAACCATCGACGTCCATATTCGAAAACTTCGAGAAAAACTTGGCAATGACAGGTTTATGACGGTAAAAGGAGTTGGATATAAGTTTATGATTTAAAACTGTGAGATTTTCTAAGAAATATAAATTTGTAGCCACTACGTCTTTGCTCTTGGCAATTTTCAGCACCCTGTTGGCCACAATTTTTTTCTATTTTATCTATGGGGAGATTTCTCCCTGGTTGCTTCTTTTCTTTTTAAGTGTTTATTTATTTTCTTTTTTTCTCATTCAGTACAGGGTGGAAAAGTTTATATATAACCGGATCAAAAATATATACCGAGATGTCCGCGTGTTGGACGAAACCAGTTTTTCCAAGCTTCCCATAACCACCGACATGGAAATGCTCACGCGGGAGGTGGAGCGTTTTGCACACGATAAGAAATTGGAAATCGAAACCCTCAATATCCGCGAAAATTATAGGAAGGAGTTTATGGGCAACATTGCGCACGAACTTAAAACCCCGCTCTTTGTGGTACAAGGATATGTCCTCACCCTTTTGGATGGCGCCTTGAAGGATAAAAAAGTCCGTAAAAAATATCTTCAAGCCGCTAGTAAAGGTGTGGAAAGGCTGGTTCATATAGTCCGTGATTTGGACATGATAAACCAGTTGGAAACAGGCGGACTTACCCTAAAGCGCGATCATTTTGACATCATTGGCTTGGTTAAAAATGTTTTTGAGCTTTTGGAAATGAAGGCAGTTAAAAAGAATATTGCCCTTACCTTCGATAGAATCTACCCCGAAGCCATTGTTGTTGATGCAGATCAGGAACGTATCGAACAAGTGTTGATAAACTTGATGGTAAACTCAATTAAATACGGAAAAGAAGATGGCACGACTGAGGTTAGTATCGAAAATATTTCAAAGAATAAAATTTTGGTCCGCGTTACCGACAACGGGGAAGGTATAGCGAAGGAAAATCTAAGTCGCATATTTGAGCGTTTTTATAGGGTGGATAAAAGCGGCTCGCGCAAGGAAGGGGGTAGTGGTCTGGGGCTCTCTATTGTGAAACATATTTTGGAGGCCCATTCCGAAAAAATTTACTTGGAGAGCCAACTCGGAATTGGTTCCGAGTTTTCATTCACCCTCAAAAAGGGAGAATAACTCCCCAAAGTTCGTAGACGGTTGTGGGAGGGAGTTCAACCCTCTGTAAACTGCCACCTTGGCAAGTTTTTTTAATTTGAATTTGTCCTGCCTACAAGAGGGTACAATTCCAAGATACTTCAATCGGGCTGCCAAATATTCTTGCTCGTATTGGCCGGGAGTGGGGATAAAAAAGGCCTTCTTCTCAAGCACCGTCAAATCCATGATTGTTGTATAACCGGAACGGGAAATAACAATCTCACTCTTATTAATGGTCTCTTCTAGTTCTTCCGAGGTCATAAAGTTGACCATTTGTATGTTTTTCCAAGCTTGCCATTTTTGTTTTTCTTCCACAATACCTTGAACCATGACCACTGTTTGTTCCGTTTGGCTCAAGGCTTTTTTTAGTTTCTCTTCCAATGCGCTCCTTTGTGGCTCAGGGCCCGATAGGATTGCAAGGATGTGAATCGTTTTGGGTATTTCCACCTTTTTCATTCTGCTCAATACACCTATGTAGCTTACAGGAAATGAAGGCCGCCTTAAATGCCCAAGCCGCCCGCTGAGGTTCAACAGCACATCCTGTACATCGGGTACCCAACAAACATCAAATTTTTTGATGATGCGCTGCTGGATCTTACTGCTTAGCCAAGTGGTAGGACCAGATAAAACGTTGAGTTGATGCGTTACAAAAACGGAAGGTACCTCCAGATTTCGAACTCCCAAACGGCTGTCGCTGATAATTCCTTGGATTTTTCCTTCTTCTATCAGTCTTTTTACCACCCGTTTTTCTTCATGTATCGTTTTTTGGATCCGGGGAAGACTCAAGAGCATTTTCCATAAAAAGTAATGTCCATTTTTAGGGTATGAAATATTATAAGGTGGAAGCTCTATTGTTTTAAGGTGTGGAAATTCCTTTTGCAGCAACAATAAAGCAGCCCCATCTGATCCTAGAAGTACGTTGTAATCGTGCTTTAACAACACGCGTATTATAGGAATACATCGCGTAGCATGGCCCAAACCCCAATGCAATGGCGCTACGAGTATGGTTTTTTTAGTCTGCATAAAACAAAGGTAGCAATAATTGACGCCGAGCTTAAATTCCTTAATTTTGCCGAAACAAAAATAGATGCCTTCTGTTAACAGATGGCTATAAAATCATAAATAATCAGTGGGAAGCAAAAATAAACTCAAGCGTTTTAACGAAAACGAAACATTTTCCAACGTCATTCAGCCTTCTCGCGAAGAAGTGTTCTCCGATTCTCTTTCCCTAAAGGGAAATTGGCGAAAAGATTTTTTCAAAAATTCCAATCCTTTGGTCCTGGAACTGGGCTGTGGCAAGGGAGAATATTCCGTAAACCTCGCTCAAATGCACCCGGAAAAGAATTTCCTTGGCATCGATATTAAAGGGGCGCGGTTTTGGAGAGGAGCGAAAACCGCTTTGGAGGAAAATCTAGAAAATGTCGGTTTCTTGCGTACACAAATTGAACTGGTAGACCATATTTTCGCCGAAAATGAGGTGGACGAAATTTGGATCACCTTCCCAGACCCACAAATAAAGTACAAACGGACAAAGCACCGATTGACCAATATGGATTTTCTTCAGAAATATCGGAAAATCCTTAAGCCCGGCGGCTTCGTGCACCTAAAAACCGATAGCGAATTTATGCATGGTTACACCTTGGGCCTGCTTCACGGTTTAGGCGAAATTGTAGAATATGCCAATCACGATGTTTATGGCAGTCATACCACTCCCTTGGCTGTTACCAGCATTCAAACTTTTTATGAGAAGCAATATCTTGAGGAAGATAAAAAGATAACCTATATCCGCTTTAGGTTCGCGGAATTGTAAAATTTATTATATTCACCGAAACAACCGCCCTGAATGGCGCTATTTTACAACTTTATAATAGGTTTTTTAGGCTCATTAATAGGTGTGGTTCCCCCTGGGCTCCTCAATATGTATGCTGCCAAAATCAGCATGAAGGAGGGTAGAAAAAGAGCATTTCTCTTTTCTGCCGGCGTTAGCATCACGGTGATGGCCCAAACTTTTATCGCCCTGGTATTGGCGCGTTATGTTGAAATGCACCCAGAACTGGTAAGTGTGCTTCAAAAGGTGGCCTTGGGGATATTCATAAGCCTAACCATTTACTTTATTTTTATTGCAAAAGATACCCGTCGGGAAATAGGAGATAGGGACGTTCGCTCAAAAACCAACAGGTTTTTTGCGGGTATGTTTATAGCTTTTTTAAATCTCCTGCCACTGCCTTACTGGGTTTATCTCAGCCTTACCTTTTCTGGGTTCGGAATATTTTCCTTTTCTCCCCTCGAATTGTGGATAACCGTTTTAGGGTCGGGCATCGGAACCTTCGCCACCCTAGCGCTCTATGTTCAGTTCTTTAGGCGCAAAGAGGAATCTCAACGGTTAAAAATGAATATGAACTACGTTATTGGGATTGTAACGGCTATTATTTCCGTGATAACATTTCTGAAAATATTAAAAGAGTTCTAAATGACCAACCAAGGGTTTTTTGAAAAAGTATACCAAGTTGCCCAGCTTATTCCATATGGTAGAGTGACGTCCTATGGTGCCATCGCCAATTACTTAGGGGCGAGTGGAAGTGCCAGAATGGTGGGATGGGCATTAAATGGCGCTAACAAAAGAGATGTTCCTGCACATAGAGTAGTCAATAGAAATGGCCTCCTTACAGGCAAACACCACTTTCAAGGCACTAACCTGATGCAGCAGCTTTTGGAAAGCGAGGGAGTAGAAATTGTGGACAATAAAGTGCGGAATTTTGAAAACCTCTTTTGGGATCCGGCGAAGAAACTTTAAAAGAATCCGTCTCCTAAAGAAACACCCTTCCTAAATTCCCGAAATTCCTTGGATTTCAATTCTCCCAACAAATAATTTTACCCTTATATACTACCTTTTTCCATTCCATACTGCCAACTAATTTTAGTATATTTGCACTTTAGAATGAATCTAAATATCCTTTAATAAAATGAGCATTTCAAAACAAGACATACTAAAAGCCCTTGAATCCATTACGGTGGCAGGGGAAGGGAAAAACATGGTGGACAGCGGCGCCGTACAAAATGTGGTTACTTTTGCAGATGAAATTATAGTCGATCTTAAAATTTCAACCCCCGCCCTTCACATAAAAAAGCGTGCTGAGGCAGATATCGTAAAAGCCATCCACGATAAAGTGGATGCCAATGCCAAAGTACAGGTGAATATAAGAGTTGAGGCGCCGGCAAAACCTCAAAACCCTAACTTGATAAAGGGGAAACCAATTCCTGGAATCCAAAATATTGTGGCCATAGCCTCTGGAAAAGGTGGCGTTGGTAAATCTACGGTTACTGCCAACATTGCGGTAACTCTTTCCAAAATGGGTTTCAAAGTCGGTATTTTGGACGCCGATATCTATGGGCCGTCCATTCCGATAATGTTTGATGTGGCTATGGAAAAACCATTGTCCATAAATGTGGGTGGAAAAAGCAAAATGAAGCCTATTGAAAATTACGGTGTCAAGGTGCTTTCCATTGGATTTTTCACACAACCGGGCCAAGCAGTTATTTGGCGCGGACCTATGGCGGCAAAAGCCTTAAACCAACTTATTTTTGATGCCGCATGGGGCGATCTGGACTTTATGTTGATCGACCTTCCTCCCGGGACTGGAGATATCCACTTGAGCATTATGCAAGCTTTGCCTATTACCGGAGCAGTAGTGGTCAGTACTCCACAAAATGTGGCCCTGGCCGATGCTAGAAAAGGGGTGGCAATGTTCCAACAGGAAAATATAGATGTGCCGGTTCTCGGAATTATAGAGAATATGGCTTATTTTACTCCTGCCGAACTTCCCGATAACAAGTATTATATATTTGGAAAAGAAGGAGCCAAACATCTTGCTGAAGATTTGGGAGTTCCGTTTTTGGGGGAGTTGCCCTTGATCCAAAGTATTCGTGAAGCAGGCGATATTGGAAGGCCAGCAGCCTTGCAAACCGCTACCCAATCAGAAGAGGCCTTTGAAGCCATTACGCGAAATGTTGTGGAACAAACAGTGCGCAGGAACGAAAACCTTCCGCCTACGGAAGCAATTAAGATAACGACGATGGCAGGTTGCAGTGCCGTAAAAAAATAATATGACAACACATGAACTTACATTGAAGGTAGAGGAAGCTCTTGAGGAGATTCGCCCGTATTTACAGAATGATGGAGGCGATATAGCCCTGGTTTCCATTGATGATGGCAAAGTGGTCAACATACAATTATTGGGCACTTGTGTGGACTGCTCTATAAACCAAATGACGCTGAAAAGCGGAGTGGAAATGACGATTAAAAAATATGCCCCACAAATTGAAAAAGTGGTTAGCATTACCCACTTGTGATAAGCGTCATATTTTATGATCAATTTCAAAACTATTTTTGTACGCAATTAAGAAATAGTCATTCATGATAGAAACAGATATTCTCATTATAGGCGCAGGTCCCACTGGGCTCTTCGCTGTTTTTGAGGCAGGTTTACTAAAATTGAGATGTCACTTAATCGATGCGCTTCCTCAAGCAGGAGGTCAGTGCACGGAAATATATCCCAAAAAACCTATTTACGATATTCCTGGTTTTCCTGA
>Ga0079223_10002784_pt1 | contig 10912 bp, 7 predicted proteins | sample Stecom2011_FD_75072 | JGI IMG/M metagenome (GOLD analysis project Ga0079223, IMG submission 75072) | Agricultural soil microbial communities from Utah to study Nitrogen management - Steer compost 2011 | ecosystem: Environmental > Terrestrial > Soil > Agricultural land | place: USA: Utah...
TCTCCTTTCAATATTTGTTGCTTTCAGTCCGTAGCAACTCAGTTTACTCTCCAAACCAACTGAAGTAAGTCCGCAGCAGAAAAAAGCCGTCTTCATTCTCTTCCAAAGGATAAAAATCAAGATACAATCCATGTCCACGACCTGTTTTGATGTCAAATTTGTACTTATGTACAGGACACATTACGCGTCCATCATGGATGGTACATCCTTGCATTTTTTGTCCTTGGTGCGGACAATGGTTGATAAAAGCATAGATTTCATCTTCTTTTTTGACAAACAGAACTTCCCCAAAAGGAAAACTTTTGGTTTGCTCATTGTTCTCCGGAAATTCTTTTAAAAAGTCTTCTCGAGAATCAGCGAGATGATATTTTTTGGTCTTATCTGAAAACATAGTGAGAGTAAGTTACGAAAAAAGTGGAGTTAGGCAATAGAAATTATAAATCAATACAAAAAGCCAAACAACCAGAGAAGGATAACATTGCCAGATGAAAAAGCGACATCATCCTTCACTACAAAAGCATTCCCTACATCTTTAATTTGTTTTTCCCACCTACTTCAAAGATGACTATTGTTTAGATGAAAGTCTCCGTATTTTTCGGTAATTAGCATTTTTGCATATTTAGATGTGCAACTATTGTTAAAACTGCACATTAGAATGTGCAAAAACCCAAAAATAGGTGTTAAACTCAAGATTATGCATGCTAATAACTCAAATTAGAACCTAACCATCTCTCCATTTCTTCAACAGTCATTCCTTTGCGTTCTGCCAAACTTTCAATTTGATCTTTTGCTACTTTTCCAACTCCAAAATATTTTGCTTCTGGATGTCCAAAATACCAACCTGCAACTGCTGCAGTTGGGTACATAGCCATGTGTTCTGTAAGTTCAACTGTGGTGTGTTTTGTAGCATCTAGGATTTCAAATAATCCTGGCTTTTCAGTGTGATCTGGACAAGCGGGATAACCAGGTGCTGGACGAATTCCTTTGTATTTTTCTCTAATCAGTGCCTCATTATCTAAATCTTCATCTGGTGAATATCCCCAGAATTCTTTCCTAAGACGGGCATGTAATAGCTCAGCAAATGATTCAGCCAAACGGTCAGCGAGTGCTTGTAACATTATGGCATTGTAATCATCATGGTCATCTCTAAAACGTTTGATGTGTTCATCAATTCCAATTCCAGTAGTCACGACAAATCCACCGATATAATCTTTAATTCCACTTTCTTTCGGTGCAATAAAATCTGCTAACGCAATGTTATTGGCTTTGGCAGATTTTTTCAATTGAGAGCGCATTGAGCGTTGAACATATAAAACCTCTGTTCGTGATTCATCTTTATAAATTTCAATATCGTCATCATTGATTGAATTGGCTGGAAATAAACCATAAACACCTTTCGCTGTTAACCATTTTTCTTCTATGATTGTCTTTAGTAATTCTTGCGCTTCTTGAAAAAGTTTAGTTGCAGATTCTCCAACTACTTCGTCTTTTAATATTGCAGGATATCTTCCCGCTAATTCCCATGCTTGGAAAAATGGTGTCCAATCTGTGTATTGTAAAATCTCCTCTAAACTGTAATTTTCAAAGCTGTAAACGCCCAATTGATTTGGAACTTTGATGTCACTTTGTTTCCATTCGATTGGAAATTTATTTGCACGTGCTTCTTCCAAAGGAATATAGGTTTTGCGTGCAGTATTTTTTTCATGGTGATCACGCAGTTTTTTATATTCTTCTTTAATATTGGCTACAAAAACATCGCGTTTATTTCCTAATAAACTCTCAACAGCAGTTACTGATCGAGAAGCATCTAGTATGTGTACAGTCTGGTTTTTTGTATAAAACTGCTCGATTTTAACGGCAGTGTGAACCCGTGAAGTTGTTGCTCCACCAATCAACAATGGAATATTGATGTCTGCACGTTCCATTTCTTTGGCTACAGTTACCATTTCATCCAATGATGGCGTAATCAATCCACTGAGTCCAATAGCATCTGCATTATTATCAATAGCAGCTTGAATGATTTTTTCCGCCGGAACCATTACCCCCAAATCAATAACATCATAATTATTACAACCCAAAACAACACCCACAATATTTTTTCCAATATCGTGAACGTCTCCTTTTACAGTGGCCATTACGATTTTTCCATTGGGTTTGTCCCCCTCTTGTTTGTCATCTTCGATATATGGTAACAAATATGCAACGGCTTTTTTCATTACCCTTGCCGATTTAACGACCTGCGGCAAAAACATCTTTCCACTTCCAAATAAATCACCAACGATGTTCATTCCATCCATTAAAGGACCTTCAATCACTTCAATCGGACGTTTAAAATTGTGTCGACATTCTTCAGTGTCCTCTTCAATAAATTCAGTGTTTCCTTTGACTAAAGCATGCGCTAATCGTTCCTTAACAGGTAATTCTCTCCAAGCTAAATCAACAACTCTTTCTTTCTTTTCACCAGTAAAGTTTTCGGCAAAATCGAGTAATCTTTCTGTAGCGTCTTCTCTTCTATTCAGCAGAACATCTTCAACTCTTTCCAGTAAATCTTTGTCAATATCATCGTAAACACCTAATAAAGCAGGATTAACAATCCCCATATTCATTCCCCTCTTGATTGCGTGATATAAAAACGCGGAATGCATTGCTTCACGTACAGAATCGTTTCCTCTAAATGAGAAAGAAACATTAGAAACTCCTCCTGAAACACTAGCTCCGGGTAAGTTTTTTCTAATCCATTCAGTCGCGTTAAAGAAATCTAAAGCATTGTTACGGTGCTCTTCCATTCCTGTTGCTACTGGGAAAATATTGGGATCAAAAATGATATCTTGTGGTGGAAATTTAACCTTGTCAACAAGAATATCATAGGATCGTTTACAAATCTCGATTCTGCGTTCGTAGCTGTCGGCCTGACCATCTTCATCGAATGCCATTACAATAACTGCAGCGCCAAGTCTTCGAACAGTCTTTGCTCTTTCGATAAATAATTCTTCCCCGTCTTTTAAAGAAATAGAGTTTACAATCCCTTTTCCTTGAACACATTTTAATCCAGCCTCAATGATTTCCCATTTAGAGGAATCCACCATAATTGGAACTCTTGAAATATCTGGTTCGGATGCAATTAAATTTAAGAAACGAATCATTGCTTCCTTACCATCAATCATCCCTTCATCCATATTCACATCGATGATTTGAGCGCCACCTTGAACTTGATCTAAAGCAACTTCTAAAGCTTCTTCGTATTTATCTTCTTTGATTAATCGCAAGAATTTTTTAGAGCCTGTTACATTTGTTCGTTCTCCTATGTTTATGAAATTCGATTCTGGAGTAACGATTAATGGTTCGAGTCCTGATAGTTTTAATGGAGGAAGTATCTTTTTGTTGTTCATTTTTTTGAGGATATTGATTCTAAAATCAGCTTTACTAAATGTCTTAGAAGAAAAGTTTATAACTATAAATCATTAAATTGAGTTGGAACTTCAACACCCCCCTTGGGAGGGAGAGCGAGGGGGAGGATACTTATTCTAATTTTACCTTTCTCACATCGTATTTTTTTGCTAAATCAGCAATCACTTTTATGTGAGCAGGTGTGGTTCCGCAACATCCACCAATGATATTCACCAAGCCTTCTTTTAAGAATTCTTCAATTTGTTTTCCCATAATTTCGGGTGTTTCTTCATATTCACCGAATGAGTTGGGCAAGCCTGCGTTAGGATGGGCAGAGACATAAAAAGGTGCTTTGTCATCCATGATTTTTAAATATTGCCTTAATTCTTTAGCACCTAATGCACAATTTAATCCCACACTAAACACGGGAAGATGTGAAATAGAAATCAAGAAAGCTTCTGTTGTTTGTCCTGTTAATGTTCGTCCTGAAGCATCTGTAATGGTTCCAGAAATCATTATAGGCAATTCTGTTTTCATTTCTTCTTGAACTACATCAATTGCATATAATGCAGCTTTTGCGTTAAGGGTATCAAAAATTGTTTCAACCAAAAGTAGATCTACACCACCTTCGATTAAAGCTTTTACTTGTAGACTATAAGCTTCAACTAACTCATCAAATGTAACTCCTCTAAATGCTGGATCATTAACGTCTGGGGAGATAGATGCAGTTCTGTTGGTAGGACCAATAGCGCCAGCAACATATCTTGGTTTATTGGGTTCTTTTGCTGTAAATTCATCAGCGACTTCTTTGGCTATTTTTGCCGATTGAAAGTTGATGTCATACACTGCACTTTCTAAATTATAGTCTGCTTGTGCAATTGTAGTTCCAGAGAATGTGTTGGTTTCGCAGATATCTGCTCCAGCTTCGAAATATTTGCGGTGAATTTCTTTAATAATATCTGGACGGGTTAAAGAAAGTAAATCATTATTTCCTTTTAAAGGTTTTTCATGATTTTCAAACCAAGCTTTTCGGAAGTCATCTTCTTCCAAATCATATTGTTGAATCATTGTTCCCATTGCACCGTCAAGTACTAAGGTTCTTTCTTTTACAATTTCGTGGATATCTCTTTTTTTCATTTTTCAAATTTAAAATTCTTCAACATTAATAAATACAACAAACCTCCAATCAACTTGTTGCTGTGAAAGGCGTGTTTATATTATGTAATAAAAAAAGAAAATTGAAGAAATGGCTGTTTGAAGCCTAGCTTTCTACTTATCTATCTCGAATTTATTCGGGAAGGAATTGGCACCGGAATTAATAAATTAAAAGGTTGCCAAGGTTTCGTAGGGCCTGTCCCTCCACCTTTCTTTATAAGTATTACTGTATTCATTAAAAGAACTACACAAATGTAAGAACTTAAATGTAGAGAAAAAAGAAGAAGCTGTGTTTTATTATTGAACGATGAGTTTTTGCGTTAAATTTAATTCTGGAATTCTGATTAAGTAAACACCTGGCAACAAACCTTGAACGTCAATTTTATACTGAGTTTGATTCTCAGAAATACTTTTAGAATTGACTACTTTCCCTGCTAAATCGTAGATGTGGATATTTCCTTTTACAGGAGTATCCCAAACAACATTCACAATATCATCTGTTGGATTTGGGTAAAGGTTCATCTGTGCTGATTTTTTATGCTCTTCTTTTACACCAGCATAAAACGAGGAGTCTAATTTTGGCAGCATAATGTAGCTGGGATAATCAGCGTTAAAATTATAAGTGATTTCAGAACTTTGAGCCGTTAAATTCTGACCTTGATAGGTATAAGAATCTGTATTTCCGGGTGCCCATCTAAAAAACTCATTGTCTTCATTCGGAAGATGTGGATTGCTTTGATATTTAGGATAATTTGAACTGCTGAGCAAAAATTTTATTTGATGATCCTTCCCAAAAGTATGTCCTAGTGGGAGTAAATCGAATTCAAAATAATAATAAGTATCATTGTCTATATTGCTTAAGATAATTGTTTCATTGGTGTCCTTTTGTGCAATTAGTTTAGCATATTCTCTAGATTTTGCGTTAACTACTCCTTCTGTGATGAGCATTTCTCTACCATCAGGATAAACATCTAAAACACGAACCATAACATCAAAATCTGTTTTTGAAGTTGCATGGGTTGTTGTGTGTCCTTTTGCATAAATTCCTGCTCTTGGAAATCCAACATAAGTCATGGTGTCAATTAATGGAGAAGAAATAAAGCCTAAAACATCACTTCTGTCCATTGTTACGGTATTGTAATCAGGATTTGTTAAATCCATTGAGCCTTGCGATTTTTTACCTCCTCCAGGAATAGAAGGAATCATATTGTTTCCCCCAATTGTAATTACTGGGTTATTTGGATCTGCTGTATAACTTAAAGTGCCTTCTGGAGTTGTTGGAGCAATACCATCAGCAGTTAAATCTTGATGGAGATAAAAATAATGTTCTGTAATTCCAGTTTTAAATGGGAGTGAATCAGAAGCTATCCAATAATTTCCAACATTAGTGTTATACGGATCATTAGCTGGACCTGATACATACATTCGAATATCTTTTACATCATCAAAATGATTTATATTTGGTTCTGTTAAAGGCGCTGACAGGTTAATTAGAGGAACATCAATAAGGGGTAAATTGAAATTAAAAGAGGATATAGAATTACCATCATTCAATTCAACGGGTATACCATTTAGCTGTGCTTCTCCTGCCAAATAATTAAGGAACTCATAATATGGAAGAACATAATCTTTTGCCGGAACACGAATTTGATTTGTTCCCAGTGTTTGCCACACTGATGATTCTGGAATAATAAAGTAAGGCTCTCCACCGAGGTGTGCCCTAAACCAGCTCAACAATTCTGACTTGTATAAATTATTTACGATATCGGGATCTGTAAGAAGAGTAGATGGATCAAAGTCAAAGTCAATTTTCATAACGTCATAAACATTGTCAGGATAAACCATATCTCCTACTTCTTTTGTGCCAATGGTTTGATGCGTCCAAGGTCCAATCACTAATTTTTGTCTTAATCCCGGATTTGCTTTCCGAGTTCTGTTGAATGTTTCAATTTGTCCATTAATAAAAATATCCCACCATCCTGTCAAGTGATAAGCGGGTTGATTAAGGTTTTTATACCTTGAATGAGTTCCATTCGCATCTGAATATCCTAAAGCGTTAACTGGAGCCAAAGAGGCGTCTAAATCTTTTCTAAGTGCTGAAGTTGGATGTGCTCCAGAAGGGGACGTTCCTAGATCATTAGATACAAACCAATCAATTAGGTCGTTTGCCAATTCCATATTATCAAGATATCCGTAATCTGAAGGACTGTGAATGTTGTTAAGAATACTTCCGTCATTACCATTTTGTGAATTATCTATATCAGCCATTTGGCCTTTTATCCATCCATTAGTAAGAGAATTTCTGTACACCCCATTGTGAAATAAAGTCGTGTTATAGTGCTCGTTTGTGGCTACAATTGGCATTATGCATTTTAAAGGATTAGCTTCTGAAAAAGGCATGTCTGAAAGTGCCTGATATTGTGAGTTACCTAGTGCTGAAGCACCAAACATTCCAATTTTGCCATTGCTGTAGCGTATTGTATCCATGGTGCCGTCTAAATCAACATCAATAATTCGAGTAGCTGTTGTAGCAAGATAATTTATGGTTTGACTTCCATCATTGTGTTTTAAGGCATGATTAGGGTCTGTATTGCTGGTCACATCCATTGGGATTGAAATTGAAGGGTGATAAGGTTCTTTGGGCCAAGCATCAGAGTACATTGGAAAATAAACCCCTTCGCTTTCATACCTTCCTCTCATGTCTTGAATTGCAAAAGCATAGCCTAAGAATGGAAATACTTGTCCGCCTAAATCATCACTCGACATATTATAAGGAGTTCTCGAAAGAATAATGGGCAATTGATAGCTCTGCGGAGTTATGTTTGTTGTATCATAAATAATATATTGAGCGTTTTTAGGAATGATTTGTATCGTATAGTTTGTACCATCTATTTCTATATTGGTAACTATAGAATCACGAAAAACAGGAACGGATATAGCTGTTGCTAACAGAGTTCCATCACTCATAGGGACATAAACAGTATCCTTTTTCGATAATTCCTCAATATTATCTATTGTTCCATTTGGAATAATTTGAGAAATATTCCCAAAATGTAAAAGCAGAATCGAAATTATTAAGTAATAGCGTAGTTTCATATTATCGAATTTAGTTAATTCGATTGCTAATTCCTAAAACAAACTCAGATTTAATGTTTAAACTATAGAAATCAAAATGAGTAATTGAGATGGCGATTCTTAATTTTCAACAGAAATCAGTGATGTATTCATTGATCCAAATACATCTATTACTTTTAAAAAGTAGATACCACTATTTAAATAAGCCATGTCAATTTGTTGTGATTTCCCTTGAACATCGATAGTTTTTATGATTTGTCCTTGGCTTGAATATAGAACAAGGGTTTTTAAATCATTTTCACTTGTTATGTTCAATAGATTTCTTGTTGGATTAGGATAGATTTTTAGCCCTGTTAGCTCGTTATTTAAAACATCGAGTGTAGAGAAATCCATTGTTTTTTCTAGACTTGCGTGACATCCATTGGTATCTGCAACATTTAAAACGACAGTGTAAATTCCTGCATTTGAATAAGAATGTGTTGGATTTTCTAGATTGGAAGAGTTTCCATCACCGAAATCCCACTGATAGCTATCAAATCCGGTTGGTGTTGAATTAAAGGAAACGGACATTCCATTCATTGTACCAATAAAGTCTACAATTGGTTCTGTTACTTCAACAGAAAGGGAAGATGTACCATTGTATGCTGCTATTTCAGTGAACTGTTTCACATTTATTTCTGCATTACCCGCGTTACTAAATACTATTTGTGCTGAATCGCCTGCTGCGTGAAGTAACGTTCCGTTTATTACTTCCCAACAAATCTTATAATTATTCGGTGTTGCAATTCTGTAAGTCAAAGTATCATTTATACAAGCTAAATCGTTTCCTTGAATTGGAAAAGTGTTTTTACGTAAAATTGAAATGTAATGATCCTCAATTAAATTATAAATAGTGTCCCAGTAGGGTGTAGGTGGATTGTTCCAATCTCCATTGCTTGTTCCATGAAACTCATGACCTTGTCCATCGACAAAATATTTAGTATGAGGTATGTTTAAAGCGCTTAATTTATTTGTTATTGACCTTGAGCCATGAGTTATCGGTGTTGTTGGAACAGCAAAAGGATGTCCCACTCCAAAAGGAACGGTTCCATCAGCCTTTCCATGTATATGTAATCCTTTAGCTGTTTCATTAGCATTAATCCATGTAGAATCACCAATTGCTCCCCATAGGTTAACGTAACCAGAAATATTCATTCCATGAACATAGTTGTTACCTGTACAATCTAAACAACCTAATGCTGGATAACCAAACCCACTTGCTATTGAAGAAGGAGCTTCGTTTTGGTTCATATAAACTGTGTGAATAACTGCAAAAGCGCCTGCACTAGATCCACCAATAAAAGTATAATTAGTGTCAATTCCATATAAATTGTGTTTTGCTTTTAAAAATCTAATTGCTGAACGTAAATCTTGTGTCCCGCGATATACCGCTCTTTCCGCACTTGTGTTTGATAAAGGGTTGAATCCTTTTCTATAATCTATTGTTGCAGTTACATATCCTCTTTGTGCAAAACTATCACATAACGCCATCATATCTTGAAGTTCTTTGCTTCCATTTAAGAATCCACCTGGATGAACCCAAATCATTAATGGACGTTTTGACAGTGTATCATTATCAGGAGTAAAAATATTCATATATAGATCCTCATCATTATATGGAATATTCCATCTCTGAGCTTCACCATATTTCACATTGACATGTTGTGTAATAGAATTAAATAATGGTTTTTCATATCTGACCGTGTCACATTGTGAATAAACTGTCGAGAAAGTAGTAGATAAGATCAGTAATATAGCAATTTTATAAATCTTCATCATGTAGAAATAGTTTAAATCGGTGGCAATTTAGTTAAAAAAAGATTGATAATCTAAGATTTATTTAAAAACGACCTTATGAATTAAGTTTCCACTTAACTTCTTAGTTTGTTGTGTTTTAAAATCTGTTCTTCCCGCTGTTCATCTTTAAGATTAAAACACTACTTTTGGAGTATGGCAAAATGGGGAACATATTTTATTATTGGCGCATTACTGGCCATGATCTTTCCTTATATTTTAATGTTTTTTGATGCTTTTAAAATAAGTGATCACCCTGCTTTTCCGTTGTTTTCACTTTTCTCTGGTGGATTAGGAGTGGTACTCCATATAATTAATGCAGTTAAAACAAATACCATTAACGGGTCTTCATTAATACTTTTAACAAGTATTTTAATGATTATTTACGGTTTCTCTTTCAACGTTTTAGGAATCCCTAATGCAAAGTATCTATTACTTGTAGGCGCTTTGCTTGTTGCAGTATGGATAATGCTTCCAGGTAATAAAAAAGAAGTTTAGATTTCCCACCCCATTCTCTACTTTCGTATAAATATAACAGTGCAACTGACTAGTTAGGCTTTTATCATTGAGTGCTATAAAATAATTAGAGGAGAGAACTGGCGTCCTCTCCTCTAATTTACTAACACTACTATTTATGAAACCTAACTACTACTTAATCTATATAACCAGTAAGAAGTAGTTTTGTTGTGTAACAATAATTATTTTTTTGTTAAAATTTTATAAGCCTTTTTATAACTTGAATTCAACCCTATTTAAAATAGCAAGAGAGAAAACGGGCGTCCTCTCTCTTGCATTAACACTACTACTTATGAAACCTAACACTATTATAACGCTAGACTTTCTAATTTGTTTTATTCGAGTTCATAAAATACGTTAATAAAAAAAGAGGAGTCCAATTTGGACTCCTCTTCTTATAATATTTATGCTTTATGATTATTTGTTCACGATCATTTTACGTGTAACTTTTGAATCACCAGCATTGATGTTTAAGTAATAAACTCCATTAGCGAAAGAAGTACCATCGATAGTGATTTCATGCTCACCAGCCATAGTGTTTCCTTCATTAACATTAGCAACTACTTTACCAGTTAAATCAACAACTGTATAAGAAACATTTGAAGCTTCTTTTAAGTTGAAAACAACTTTTGTTTCGTTTGCGAATGGATTAGGGAAGTTTTGAGAAACATTAAGATTTGAGATCTCATTGTTTTCAATACCTACTTGTGGATCGAAGTTCATACGAACTACAGGAGCTCCGGCATCGCTTAAAGGAAACTAAAGTTCATATATGTTGTTTTCTGCAAGGGCACCGTATATAAATGTATTATACAGATTGTTTTCTCCTGAAGAAGCAACTGAGAAAGTTAAGTCATCACTTTTCGCAGAAACTATATATTTACCTGGAGTCAAAGTAATAGGTGATGCAAATTTCAATGTAAGGTATTTTCCTTTATCATCAGCA
>Ga0079223_10002785_pt1 | contig 10911 bp, 10 predicted proteins | sample Stecom2011_FD_75072 | JGI IMG/M metagenome (GOLD analysis project Ga0079223, IMG submission 75072) | Agricultural soil microbial communities from Utah to study Nitrogen management - Steer compost 2011 | ecosystem: Environmental > Terrestrial > Soil > Agricultural land | place: USA: Utah...
AAACGTCCGAAATCAGGATAGTTCGGGATTCCCTCAAAAATAACTGTTGTAGCACCGTTTAGTAGAGGACCGTACACAATATAGGAATGTCCCGTAATCCAACCTATATCTGCCGTACACCAATAAATGTCATTCTCTTCGTAACGGAAAACGTTTTTAAACGTATAGGCAGTATAAACCATATAACCTCCTGTTGTATGCACCATTCCTTTTGGTTTTCCGGTTGAACCCGAAGTGTAAAGAATGAACAAAGGGTCTTCAGAATCCATAATTTCAGCTACGTGATTTGAAGAGGCATTATCCAGTAGAGGTTGTAACCATTTATCTCTTCCTTCTTTCATCGGAATATTGGAATGGATTCTTTTAGTAACCAATACCTTTTCAATGGTGGTAGTTTTTTCTAAGGCCTCGTCAACAATTCCTTTTAAATCTATAGTTTTGTTCCCTCTGTAGGAACCGTCTGCTGTAATCAGGAATTTAGCACCACAATCTTCAATTCTTGAAAGCAATGCTGTAGCTGAAAAGCCTGCAAAAACCACAGAGTGAATAGCTCCGATTCTTGCGCAAGCCAATAAAGAAATAGCAAGTTCAGGGATCATAGGCAAATAAATGCAAACTCTGTCTCCTTTTTTTACACCTTGCTCTTTTAGTACATTCGCCATTTTACAAACTCTTTCATAAAGTTCGTTATAGGTAATGTGCTGTGCTTCTTCTGTTGGGTCGTTTGGCTCAAATATAATGGCCGTTTTGTTTCCTCTTTTTTTTAGATGTCTGTCTATGCAGTTTTTGGTAATATTCAATTTCGCATCTACGAACCATTTGATATTCGCTTTTGCCATATCGTATTCCAAAACTTTCTCCCATCTTTGATACCAAGTAAAGTTTTCATCTGCTATTTTTCCCCAAAATTTTCTTGGCTCACGAACAGACTTGTTATACATTTTGAAATACTGTTCTAGATTTTCTACATTATAATAACTCATAATTAATAATTGTTAGTTTTGATGATGTAAATATATCGTAAATATACTTTTGTTGATATGTATATTTGCTAAAATAATATACATATTATTTGTTAAAGTATTCTTTTAAAGTAGTTTGAATTTCGCTGATGATAGCTTCATCATCGATGGTTGAAGGGATTTGAAAATCTTCTTTATCGACAATAGCTCTCAATAATTTGCGAAGAATTTTTCCGGAACGAGTTTTCGGAAGCCTTTTTACAATGACTACATTTTTTAGTGATGCAACGGCTCCGATTTGCTTGCGAACGAGCTGGATGACTTCATGCTCTAACTGAAAATGTTCGATACTGTCTTCTGTTTTAAGTACTACAAAACCAAACGGAATTTGTCCTTTCAGGTCATCATTAATGCCAACTACAGCACATTCTGCCACAGAAGGATGAGACGAAACAATTTCTTCCATTTCGGCTGTTGAGAGTCTATGTCCGGCTACATTGATGACATCGTCCACTCGTCCTGTGATAAATACATATCCGTCTTCGTCGATATATCCACCGTCACCAGAGAAGTAATATCCCGGGAACTTTTTCAGATATCCGGCTTCGAATCTCGGGTGGTCTTTCCAGATATCCAATAAGGTTCCCGGAGGTAAAGGAAGTTTAAACACCACATAACCGGACTCATTTGGGCCTAACTGATTTCCTTCTTCATCCAAAATAAAAACATTAAATCCGTTAACCGGTTTTCCTGCCGAACCAAATTTAACAGGCAAAAGTTCAACTCCGGCCATATTTGAAATCATAGGCCAACCCGATTCTGTTTGCCAGAAGTGGTCGATGGCCGGAACAGGTATATGTTTTTTATACCACTCAAGAGTAGCAATATCGCATCGTTCTCCGGCTAAAAATTGAGTTCTTAACCCTGATAAATCGTATTGTTTGATAAACTCTCCGTTTGGATCTTCTTTTTTGATGGCACGAATGGCAGTTGGAGCCGTAAACATTACTTTTACGTCGTGTTCGCTAATTATTCTCCAAAAAGTGGAAGCATCCGGAGTTCTTACAGGTTTTCCTTCAAACAGAACAGTAGTATTTCTGTTCAAAAGGGGGCCGTAAACGATGTAGGAGTGTCCTACTACCCAACCTACATCCGAGGCAGCCCAAAACACTTCACCTGGATTTAATCCGTAAATATATTTCATCGAAAACATAAGCGCAGTTGCATAACCACCTGTATCTCTAACTACTCCTTTTGGTTTTCCTGTCGTTCCTGAAGTATAAAGCACATATAAAGGATGTTTTCCGGAAACAGGTACACAATCTACTTCTTCTGAACCGTAGACTAAAGCATCATAATCGACATCGTATTTTTTGAAAGGAATTTTTGCTCCGTATTTTCGGTTGAAAACGATTACTTTTTTAGGTTTATGCTCTGCAAGTTGGATAGCTTCATCAACAAGAGGTTTGTAGGCAATGAGTTTATCTACTTCGATTCCTGAACTTGCCGTAATAATCGCTTTGGGTTTACAATCATCAATACGGATAGCCAATTCGTTTGGTGCAAATCCTCCGAACACTACTGAATGTGTAATTCCCAATCTTGCACAAGCATACATTGCAAACAAAGCTTGTGGAATCATCGGCATATAAATAACGACCGTATCTCCTTTTTTAAGTCCTAAAGACTGTAATCCTCCTGCTAATTTGGCAACTTCTGTTTTAACTTCATGGTACGTATAATATCTCACGTTTTGAGTAACCGGAGAATCATAAATCACGGCTGTGTTGTCTCCAAATCCGTCTTCGATGTGTTTGTCTAAAGCTAAATAACACATGTTTAATATTCCGTCTTCAAACCATCTCGGGTAACCATGTTTGTTTTTACCTAAAATTGTTTCGGGAAATTTATACCATGTTAACTCTTGAGCTTGTTCTTTCCAGAATTCTTCGGGATTCTCAATGCTTTTTTTGTAAAATTCATTATAGGTCATTGTGTTGTGAGGTTTAAAATTTTTTGAATAAGTGACTTATCGTTCTAGTAAAAGAACGATTTAATTGGTTGAAAAATAATAGATTGTTATGTTACTGATTATTTAAAAGTTCATTCACTTGTTCGACTAATTTTTTGACAGAAAAAGGCTTCACCATATAGGCATCTGCCCCAAGCAGCATTCCTTTTTCTACATCAGACTCTTTGTTTTTAGCCGAAAGAAAAATGACTTTTGTGTTGTTGAGTTTTTCGTCTTTTTTGATTTGTTCCAAAGTGGCATACCCATCCACTTTAGGCATCATAATATCTAGAATGATTACGTTTGGAACTTCTGTTTTCAGGATTTCGAGAGCTTCTTCACCGTCTCGAGCAATGAAAACCTGAAAGTTGTTCTTTTTGAACGTATATTCCAAAGACATTACGATATTCGGTTCGTCATCAACTATTAAAATTTTATTCATCTCTGGTTTGGTTTGGTAATATGAAATAAAATGAAACTCCGTTGGTTTGGTTTTCTGCCCAGATTTTTCCTTTGTGGGCCTCAATGATTTGTTTTGAAATTGCAAGTCCTAATCCGCTACCGATAGGTTTTTTGAGATTCTGATTTGTAGACTGGTAGAATTTATCAAAAATAGCATCTAAGTCTTCTTCGCTTATGTTTTTCCCTTCATTAAAGATAGAGAACTTAAGAAAATCACCGCTATCTTGTACCAATATTTCGATATTTCCGTTTTCTACGCAAAACTTTATCGCATTTGAAAGCAGATTATGAATAACTTGAATAATTCTTTCTTCGTCATAAACAAAAGTTCTTATTTTAGTTTCAATCTGTAAATGAAGAGAGATGTTCTTGTTGGAGACTAGCTGCTGTAATGAGGTAACAACTGTATGAATAGTATTAATAAAATTGTTTTCGGATAAATAAATTTTTTGTTTTCCTGTTTCAAACTTTTCTAGGTCTAAAATTTTGTCAATCAATCGACTTAAGCGGTCAGATTCGGATATGATATTTTGTAAAAATTTCTTTTTCATATCACTCGGAATATCCTCATCATCGTGCAAAATCTCACTGGCTGCTCTAATTGCAGTAATCGGAGTTCGCAATTCGTGAGTAACCGTATTAAGGAATTCGTCTTTTTGCTTGTCTTTTTTGAGAAGTTCTTGATTGGCAATCTGCAGTTTTTCGGAAATATTTTTTAATTCATTAGATGTCTCTATCAGTTTTTTATTGAGAATAATATTCTCTTTTGACTCTTCCAAAATTTTCAAAACCTCAGGAAGTGTAATTTTTTCTTCCTTCACAACACTTGAGATTAGAATTTTAGCAGAAGCTGTTCCGATATGTCCCGTCAGAAGGTTTTCGGCAAATTTTATCAGACGGGAGTCTGCCATTTCTTGATTGATATCGACATTGTATTTCAAACGGAAAATATTCATAGCCCGTTTGGTTCTTTCTTCTCCTAAAAACGTTTTAGGATTTTTTCGATATCCGAAATATAAGCCGTTCCTCTCCAGATGAATGCATCTTCGTGGTTAGTAATGTATTTGTCAATGTCGACATACATTTCGGCATAATTTCGTTCTCTGTAATTTCCTTTGAAACTCACAGAAACAAACAAATATACAAGTGAGTTGATAAATAAACTCCAAAAAACAGCTTGAGGGATAGGATCTAGAAAATCTAATCCAAAAAGAGAGAAAGGTTTTAACCTTTCGATTCCGAGAAGCCCATTTGCTACAAAAGAGCTGTTATTGCCCAAAATATTCGGAAGAATCAAAGTATAAAAACAAATAAAAAAACCTGCTATAATACCCGACACAGCACCTAATTTAGAGCCTCTTTTCCAGAAAATAGCTCCAAAAAATGAAGGCCCCAACTGAGCAATGATTACAAAAGCGATAAGACCTATTGATACCAGGTTGTGTTCCAGAGCAAAAAACCTGTAAATCAGATACGATAAGATAATCATCAGGAAGATACCGATTTTACGAATATTGGTAATCTTTTTGGTATTTCGAGTCAGTTCTCCTGTTTGAAGAGATCCTAAGAATCCGTACGGAATCAGGATATTGTTACTGAACATAACCGACAGGCTTATCGAGGCAACCACAATCATGGAAATTGCAGCAGAAAACCCTCCTAAAAACACCATTACGGTTATGATTTGATTATCAAATAATTGAGGGATTAAAAGGGAATATCCGTCAGCATTTACTGTTTTTCCTTCAAAGAGAATATTTCCACCCCAAGCAATCGGATAAACGAAAATATTGAAAGCCAATAAATACAACGGAAACAACCAAATAGCCGTTTTGATGTGATGCTCACGGTTGTTTTCGATAACTCCCATTTGAAATTGTCTTGGAAGCAGAAAAATAGCCAACAACGACACCAAAATCATAAAGAACCAGTTGATGCCTTGGTTTATACCTCCGATGGTGTTTTTTTCGTGAAAACCTTCCATTAAAGAAGCTTTTTCGTAAATGGAATCAAAACCGTCAAAAACAAAGAAAGTAACATAAATTCCAACCAGCAGAAAGAAAAACAACTTGAAGACAGACTCCATAGCCACTGCTGTTACAATTCCTTTTCTTTTTTCGGACGCATCGACATAACGTGTTCCGTAGTAGGAAGAAAACAAAGCCAATATGATAGCTACATAAGTCGAAGTGTCATTTAAAATGGCTGTTGATGTTTCTGTTTTGGTTACGATATGAAAGGTTTCTGAAATAGCTTTGAGCTGTAAGGCAATGTAAGGCAACAATCCCAACACGCAAACCAAACTTACCAAAGCTCCCAAAAATCTACTGTTCCCGTAACGAAGTGAAATAAAATCGGCTATACTTGAAATTTTATTTACTCTTGAAATTCGAATGATTTTTCGAAGTATAATGACCCAAGTAGGAACTGCAATTACAGGACCTAAGTAAATTGTTAGGTATTCTAATCCTGAATTAGCCGCTACACCTATACTTCCGTAATATGTCCAGGCAGAACAATAAACGGCCAATGATAAAGTATAGATATATGGATTATTGGTTAATCTGTTGTTTCCTTTTTTTTCAGCCCAATGAGCTATCAAAAAAAGGAAAGCCAAATAAATTAGAAGGATAACCAATAATACTATACTATTCATAATATTTCTTGATTATAATAAACGAAATCAACACTAAGAAAATCCATATCGAAAATATATAAATGTAGATCATAGGAACTCCCAATACGGAATTACTACTGTCAAATATAAGTAGTAATGGTAGGTTAAATGCAAATAATAGCGATAAGGCTAAAATGATTAATTTTTGTTGATGACGTTTTTTCATTTCTCTGTACTAAATTGATATTTCCCGAAAACACTTTCGGGAAATATCACAAAGCTAATTTAGATGAAAGTCTAGATTAAGCCAAACCAAACCATAATTTAATTATTTACTCTTCTTGATGATATTCGCCGAGTAGAGCATAATATCCGAAAACTACTAGCCCTAATACAATCAGAGGCATTAGTACGAAGAGTATGATAATTCCGAATACCATTCCGTCTTGGGTTCCTGAGGTTAACTTTGGCCCGGCAAAACCTATCAGCCACCAACCTGCCACCAAAGCAAGTAAAATCCAAACGATTCCTAATATTTTTTTTATTGCATTCATATCTTTAAGTTTTTACATTTTTATTCTGTATATCGAGAGGTCATCTTTTGGGTAATATATATCATTCCTATAACGAAACAAATTGCTCCGATTATAATCGGATACCAGAGTCCTTCGAGATAAAAATCTTCTTTACCGTTACTTTGTGCGTTGGTTACGAAGTAAGTAGAAATCGCCGGAAGTAACCCTCCGAAAATTCCGTTTCCGATATGGTATGGTAATGACATTGATGTATAACGGATGTTCACCGGGAATAATTCTACTAAGAAAGCTGCGATAGGACCGTATACCATGGTTACAAACAATACCTGTATGAAAACCAACAGAGTAAGTTTCCATCTGTCTGAACTGCTGACTTCAACAACTTTTGATTTTACTTCAGCTCTTTTGCCGTCTACGACTTTAGCTACTCCGTTTACCAAATGTACGATTTTTGTTTCCTTTAGATACGTTCCGTCTTCAAAATATCTATGTGCCGTATAAACAGAATCTTGAACGCCATTTACGTCTTTAAATTCAGCTTTAAACTCGGCTTTATCTAAAATTTCAACTTTATTGGCAATATTGGCAGTTTGATACATTTTTTCATAAATCGGACGATAAGCTAAAATAGCAACCAGCATTCCTGTCATCATTACGGTTTTTCTTCCTATTTTGTCTGAAAGCCAGCCGAATAGAATAAAGAAAGGCGTTCCGAAAAACAGAGCTGTTACCAAGATAGAAATCACTTGCTCCGGACTGATAGACATAACTCTTTCGAGATAGCTCATGGCATAGAATTGTCCTGTATACCAGATAACTCCTTGTCCCATTGTCGCACCGAATAACGCCAGCAAAACAAATTTTAGATTCAATTTGTTCCCGAAACTTTCTTTAAGCGGGTTTTTAGAAATCTTGCCTTCTGATTTTGTTTTTGTAAAGGCTGGAGATTCGCTCATGTTTTTACGAATCAAATAGGAAACGTAAACCATCAAAATGGAAACCCAGAACGGAATTCTCCATCCCCAAGCATCAAACTCTTCAGGAGATAACATTGTTCTTGTCAATAAGATAACCAAGAGCGAGATAAAAAGCCCGACTGTTGCAGTTGTCTGAATCCATGAAGTCCAGAAACCTCTTTGTCCTTTCGGAGAGTGTTCGGCAACATAGGTGGCGGCTCCTCCGTATTCACCTCCAAGTGCTAGGCCTTGAAGTAAACGCATGATTAATACGATAACAGGAGCCGCATATCCGATAGTTTCAAAGCTCGGCACACAACCGATTACGAAAGTTGCTCCTCCCATAAGTAGAAGCGTAACCATAAAAGTGTATTTTCGTCCGATTAGGTCTCCGAGTCGTCCGAAAAATAAAGCTCCGAAAGGACGAACTATGAATCCCGCCGCAAAGGTTGCCAAAGTTGATAAAAAGGCTGCTGTTGGATTATCAGAAGGGAAGAATTTAGTAGATAGCACTACGGCTAAACTTCCGAAGATATAGAAGTCATACCACTCAATGAGAGTTCCCATGGATGAAGCAGTAATCACACTCCAGATACTGCTCTGTTTTTTGTCTTTTGTTGTACTCATAAGTTTTGATTATTGGTTAATGGTTGAATTTTACAGATATATCATTGCCTGAAGCGTGATTGTCCCTACTGCATCGGCACCAGCATATTTAAGGTTTTGATACTCAAGAGTAAGTTTAGAGTGGTGCCCGTTCATATACAAGTTGGTTCCGATACCAAACTGAGTAGCCTTATCATCAAGAGCTTCGATTTGTCTGTTAGCGAATAGTACATAAGGTTGAAACTTAGATTTTTTATCAGACGGAATCATATAACCTAGGTGTCCGTAAATCATAGAACCTGTTTCGTAGGTTGTTCCTAAAACAAAGTCTTTTCCGTAGTTTGAATTCTGATAAACCGCATAAGCTGTCAAAGCTCCTTTTGATGCATTTTCCCCGATTGGAGCATCATAAAATGCATCTACGGCAAAGATAGTTACGTCTTCTCCTTTTAGTTCTCCGGCTGTATTAGCTACTACAGAACCATTTGGATGAGTGAAAAATCCTGCTCCTATGTTGAAAACTTTTTTAGTTCCTAAATAAGAACCAACTTTAAAAGGGAGGAAATTGCTTTCTTCTTCAAAGAAACTATATTCAAAATAACCGGCATACGTTTTTCCTGCTTTAGCAGACCCTAAGAGTCTTCTTCCGGTATATGTAGCAGGACCGTCAGGGGTAGGGGTTACGGTTGCTTGTAAGTTATTAGTAACGGCTTCGTTAACAGATATTCTATATTGTAATTTTCCGAAGCTTCCTTTCGCATATATCCCGATTGGGCGGGCAAACTGATCAGAAAGACCAAGGGTTGCCCAACCTTGTCTGTGGTTATCTAATGTCATGAAATTGAGGGTGCTGTGGCTGTTCAGACGTGAAATCCCGTTCCAGTAATGTAATCCGGCTCCGACAGCATGTTTTTTGTCTTTGCTAATGTTATATTGAGCCCACACATCGTGGAAAAACAACTGAGAGCCTTCTCCTGTTCCTGTGGGACTCATGTTGTTTGCATTGAGGCTGTTTAGCCCGAAATGGGTCAAAATCAAAAAGTCAGGACTGATTTGTGCGTACATCAAAATACGTGCTCTTCGTACGCTGAAGTCTAAGTCAGCTTGTTCATTACCATTGGCATCAAGCGGTTTGTCGTCATTGTATTGTGCCCATACCTGAGCCCAAGAAATAATTCTGAAGTACTTTGAACCGTCTTCGTTGAGGCTTACTTTTATTCCACCTCCGTAATCGGGAGACCCTTGTGAATAACCTAAGCAGGATAAAAACGCCAAGGAAATTGAGTAGATAATTGTTTTCATAGTTATTTGTTTTGAATTGGTTAAACAATTTGCTGGGACGAAATTGTTTTTTTATTCAAAACAAAAAAATTCGCATATATTTTTTTGTAAAATATATATACGAACTCAACAATCTAATCTCTGAAACGCTCCCATTTTATGAGCATAAACTTGTCCCCAAGTTCAGTAATAACCATTCCGGCTCCTGATAGTTGTTCTTTATTTTTTAAGTATTCCACTAGCTCTGCGTGGTTAAAAATTTTGTAGGTAGGATGATAATCGTTGTGTGAAGGCTTTTTGACTTTAAATTCTTTCACCCAGTTACTTACCGTAACGTGCGAAACCCCAATAATTCGCTCGATTTCTCGATAACTTAACCCTTCGAGGTATAGCTGCAAAGCTTTGGTTATATAGTAATTATCAATCTTTTTCCCGATTTTATTTACGGTGAAATAATAATTACATTTCTTACACAAATATCGCTGTCTGTCTTTAATTATTCCACTTTTTACGATTTGTGTTTCATTGCATTTCGGACAGGAGGAAATCTTCATATATATAAATTTTGCATAAATATACTAATTTTGCAAATATATAGTTTTATATATCTAATAAAAAAACAAGTCTTTTTTTTTAGATATAAAAAATTAGTGCTAAATAATTTAGAGAAAGAGATTTTATAGTCTAAAAATTGTCAGCAGGTGTTGTAACTTCACCTTTCCATTCAGAAATCCCGCCTTGTAGATCATAAACTTTTTTGAAGCCCATGGCTTTAAGCTGTTCGGCAGCTTCATGGCTACGTCCGCCGGCTTTACAATATACATATACCGGTTTTTCTTTGTCTAAATAGCTAACTTGTTCTTTAAAATCTTTATCGTAGATGTGATGGTTTTTAGCTCCTTTCAGATGTCCTGATTCAAACTCTTTTGGTGTTCGGACGTCAATTAGTTGTACGTTACCTTCTTTAAGGTGAGACTCAAATACTTCTTGAGAAAGTACTTCAACCGGATTGTCTACTTCAACGTGTTGTTCTTTTTTACAAGAGATGAAAACGGTTAATAAAGCAAAAAACACAAATTTTCTCATAAAAGTGGCTTCTTATAATTATTACTACAAATATAGGAATTACTCTATCAAAACACTTTAGAATTAGAATATAAGTGAAAATTTTAATAGAAGTGCTGTTTAATAGTTGATATTGTATAAATTTGCGAGGTTTCTTAAGGATGTCTAATAAAAATAGGCTATATTATGGAGGATAGTTTTTTATGGAAATTTTTTACAGACGAAGCCACTATGGACGATGCTTTTATTATTGGTCTTATAGTTTTGGGAATCATAGTTATCTTAGCGATTAAGCCGGTCAAAAAGATGATTAGAAGAGCTAAGAAAAGAAGGAAAAAGAGAAAACATAGTAGACGCTAATTTTTAGTAGATAATTTGTCATACTTCATCACTATTTCGAGTCGGGATGACCTTT
>Ga0079223_10002787_pt1 | contig 10909 bp, 13 predicted proteins | sample Stecom2011_FD_75072 | JGI IMG/M metagenome (GOLD analysis project Ga0079223, IMG submission 75072) | Agricultural soil microbial communities from Utah to study Nitrogen management - Steer compost 2011 | ecosystem: Environmental > Terrestrial > Soil > Agricultural land | place: USA: Utah...
CCGTCATCACCAACCTTTTCTCGGCCATTCCATGGGGCATCGGTGATGCGCTCGTGACCTGGTTGTGGGGTGGCTTCTCGGTCGATAACCCGACCCTCAACCGCTTCTTCGCGCTGCACTATCTGCTGCCGTTCATCATTGTCGCGGTCGTCTTCCTGCACCTCTGGGCGCTGCATGCCTTCGGGTCGAACAACCCGCTGGGCATCGACGCCAAGGGCCCGCAGGACAAGATCCCGTTTCATCCCTACTACACGGTCAAGGACCTGCTTGGTCTCGGCGTGTTCCTGATCATCTTCGCGGGTTTTATCTTCTACGCTCCGAACTACATGGGGCACCCGGACAACTACATCGAGGCCAACCCGCTGGTAACGCCAGCGCATATCGTGCCCGAATGGTACTTCCTGCCCTTCTACGCGATGCTGCGGGCGATCACCTTCGACATCGGCATCCCCTTCACCGGGATCACCCTCATCGATGCAAAGCTGGGCGGCGTGCTGGTGATGTTCGGCTCGATCATCATCCTCTTCTTCCTGCCCTGGCTGGACACCTCGCCGGTTCGCTCCTCGCGCTTCCGGCCGCTGTACAAGCTGTTCTTCTGGGTGCTCGTGGTCGCCCTGCTTGTTCTCGGCTACGTCGGCGCCATGCCGCCGGAGCAGCCCTGGGTCACAATCGGGCAGATCGCCACGGCCTACTACTTCGCCCACTTCCTGATCGTCATGCCCCTGTTGGGCAAGCTGGAGCGCCCGAAGCCGCTGCCGGCCTCTATTGCGGACCCTGTGCTCAAGCCTGGTCCTGCTACCAACCAGTAGATGGAGAAGGCTGACCCATGAAGAAGCTGGCAATCATCGCTGCGGCGGCTGCCTTCCTCGGCCTGGCACAGGCGCCTGTGGTGCAGGCCGCGGAGGAGGTGGAAATCCCGTCGCATGACTGGTCCTTCTCCGGCATGTTCGGGACCTTCGACAGAGCAAAGCAGCAACGGGGACTGCAGGTATATCGGGAGGTTTGTGCGGCCTGCCACGGCTTGCGGCTGGTCGCCTTCCGGAACCTGGCTGATCTCGGCTACAACGAGGACGAAATCCGCTCGCTTGCAGCCGACTATCAGGTCGAGGATGGCCCCGACGAGAACGGCGACATGTTCATGCGCGATGGCGTGGCTTCAGATCGCTTCCCCGCGCCTTTCCCCAACGAGAATGCCGCCCGCATGGCGAACAACGGCGCGCTGCCGCCGGATCTGTCGCTGATCACTAAAGCACGGCAGCAGGGGCCGGATTATCTCTACCACCTGCTGCTGGGCTATCAGGATCCGCCGGCCGGCGTCGAGATGATGGATGGCATGTACTATAATGCCTACTTCCCCGGCCATCAGATCGCCATGGCCCCGCCGCTCATGGAAGGCGCCATCAGCTACGCGGACGGTACGCCGGCTACGACCCAGCAGATGGCAGAGGATGTCACCTACTTCCTGACCTGGGCCGCCGAGCCAAACCTCGAGGCGCGCAAGCAGATGGGCATGAAGGTGATTCTCTTCTTGTTGATCTTCACAGGCCTGCTCTATGCCGTGAAGCGCAAGGTGTGGGCGGATCTGCACTGATCCTTGCCGGAGCATACTTGGCAGAGGCCGCTTCTCTCTCGAAGCGGCCTCTGTCGTTTAAATGGAGCAGTTCAGGCTGGGGGGCGGCTGATTAAAGCAGCGACGCTAACCTATCGCATGGGAGGAAACAGCAATGGCCGAAGCGCCCGTTCCTCAAATCACCTTTGATGACTTTCTAAAGGTCGACATTCGCGCCGGCACCATAGTACGTGCCGAGCCCTATCCCGAAGCACGCAAGCCTGCGCTGAAGCTGTGGGTGGATTTTGGCCCCGAGATCGGAGAGCGGCGCACCTCTGCTCAAATCACGGAGCACTATGCGCCGGACAGTCTCGTCGGCCGTCAGGTGATCGCTGTCGTGAACTTTCCGCCCAAGCAGATCGGGAAGTTTGTCAGTGAAGTTCTGGTTCTGGGCCTGCCGGACGAGGAAGGCAGGGTTGTACTGGTGAGCCCCAGTCTTCCCGTCCCGAACGGCGGCAGGCTGTATTGATAGCCAGCCGCTTTAGCGGGCTCCTCTTGGTGACCACTATTCCTAGTCGCAGCAGTTCTGCCCAATTAGACACCAACGGACGCATAAGCTGGGCCAGGAGTCACTGCCCTCCTGCCTCCGGCCATTCAACAGAGATGACTTCAAGCTCCACATCGCCGGCCGGCCTTTGCCAGACAACAAGGTCGCCCGCGGAGGAATCCATGAGGGCACGGCCGAGGGGTGACCGCCATGAGATGGCGCCGGTCTTGGGGTCGGCTTCGACCTCGCCCACCAGTCGATAGCGTTGCTGCTCTCCCTCATCGTCTTCAACGGTTACCCAGGCGCCGAAAGCTATCTTGGACCCGGAGCCCGCGGCTGGCGTCGTGGCGGCTGCAAGCACATTCTCAAGCCACTTTCGCTCGCGCTGCAGGGATTGGCGTGCGCTTTCTGTCGCCAAACTCTCGTCTGTCTCTGCCAGCTCGGCTTCCGCGGCATCCAGTTCCGCAAGCTGCCGCTCGAGCCGCTTGCGGCCCTCTGCAGTGATCAAGATCGGACGAGGGGGAAGGGGCCTTTCCGGTCCCTCAAACTCCCCGCGAGATTCCAGGTCATCCTCACGGACGAAGGCACGGCTCATGCCGCCCTCCTTCTCTCCACTATTTAAACGAACATCGCCCTGAGCATAGTAAGCTCAGGGCGAAAGCGCAAAACGACTACCCCTTCGGGCTTGTCCCGATTAGCAGCTAGCCAGTCAAGCCGACTGAGCTGGTACCGGTGCTAGGCATTAAACGACGCTGGAGGTCGTTGCCGCTGCCGCATCGTTGCCCAGCACCAGAGCATCATAGTCGTTCAGGAGATTGCGGGTAATCTCGCCGGGGCTGAAGGTATAGGTCGCCTGCTGCATCGCAATCTCTCGAACAGGCGTCACCTCGACAGCGGTGCCGGTCAGGAAAACTTCCTGGGTTTTGGCCAGTTCTTCCGGCTGGATAGCGCGCTCGACCACCTCATAGCCGCGCTTGCGGGCAAGTTCCATCACGGTGCGGCGGGTGATGCCGTCCAGGAAGCAATCTGGGGTCGGCGTATGAATCACACCATCCTGCACCAGGAATATGTTGGCTCCGGTGGCTTCGGCGATCTGTCCCCGCCAATCGAGCATCAGCGCGTCGTTATAGCCCGCATCCTCGGCTGCGTGCTTCGACAGGGTGCAGATCATGTAGAGCCCAGCCGCTTTCGAGTGTGCAGGCGCCGTCCGCGGGTCAGGCCGCCGATAGCGTCCCTCGGCCATACGGATGCCCTGCATGCGCGCTTCCGGGCTGAAGTAGGCCGGCCATTCCCAGGCCGCAATGGCCAGGTGGATCTTCGAGCCTTGGGCGGACACTCCCATCATTTCGGCGCCGCGCCAGGCGATGGGACGCACGTACCCATCGGTGATGCCGTTGGCTTTCAGCACCTCCTGTGCCGCCGCGTCGATTTCCGCTACGCTCCAGGGAATTTCAAACCCCATGACTTCCGCGGAGCGGTGCAGACGTTCATGGTGCTCGACCATCTTGAAGATGCGGCCATTGTAGCTGCGTTCGCCCTCAAACACCGCACTGGCGTAGTGAAGCCCGTGGGTCAAAACGTGCACCTTGGCATCGCGCCAGGGAATCAGGGCCCCATCAAGCCAGATCGAGCCATCGCGATCATCGAAAGGAAGCATGGATATTGCGGGTCCTCAGGCCCTATACAGTTGCGTCTGCCGACCCGCCTTGATCGTGGGTCATCCTTTGCTGGGCGCCGTTACACGCCGAGAAGACCATGGTCAAGGCAGGATAGTGCTTCATTGCTGCGCAGCTATGGAAGTTATTACTTTCTTTCGCCCGCAACCATTTATCGGTAACGAAACGTGGTAGAAAAGTCAACATGGCTGACGTAAAAATCCAGGTCAATCCGCTCTTCCTGCGTGAGGAGGAGCTGCGCCAGGCACTGGAGCTTCTGTTCTTCGGCTACCGAGATTTCACCGCGGAACCAGACCGCCTGTTGGCCGAGAAGGGATTTGGCCGCGCCCATCACCGGGTCATTTATTTTGTGGGGCGGCATCCCGGACTTGCCGTTTCGCATCTGCTTGGCATCCTCAAGATTACCAAGCAGAGCTTGTCGCGCGTCCTCGGGCAGCTGGTAGAGGAAGGCTATATCAGTCAGCGGCCAGGCGAACGCGACCGGCGGCAACGCTTGCTGGAGCTGACCGACAAGGGCCGAGATTTGGAACGACAGCTCACGGCCGCGCAGACGGAGCTTGTCGCGCGAGCCTATCGAGCAGCCGGAGCGGAGGCGGTGGAAGGCTTTCGAACCGTGCTCTTGGGTCTGATAAACGAGAAGGATCGCGAGCGATTTCTCGATCCTGGGCGGGGCTCCTTTGAGTAGGCAGCGCTACTCGTAGAGTCCACCGGATCGCTACTGAAAGGTTGAGGCTAGTTTTGACTGTCGTGCTCCCTGGAGAGGAAAGACCGCACGTTCTGGTGGTCGATGATGACACCCGTTTGCGCGAGTTGCTCAAGCGCTATCTGTCCGATCAAGGGCTTCGGGTGACGGTCGCGAGCGACGCCGCCGACGCGCGCGCGAAGCTCGAGGCGATCGACTTCGACCTGATCGTGCTCGACATCATGATGCCAGGTGAAGATGGGCTTCAACTGACGCGCTGGCTGAGCGCTCACCGTCAAATTCCAGTTCTTCTCCTGACCGCCATGGACGAGGTGGATCATCGTATCGAGGGCCTGGAAAGCGGAGCTGATGACTATCTTTCCAAGCCCTTTGAGCCGCGGGAGCTGGTTCTGCGTATCCAGGCGATCCTCCGGCGCTTCGCGCAGGCGGCAGAGCCCAACCCTCAAAGGGTATTCTTTGGTGAGTTCGTTTACGATCTGGATCGCGGAGAACTGCGGCGCGGCGAGATACTGGTGCGTCTGACGGCAGCGGAGGAACAGCTGCTGACAGCCTTGGCGCGCAGCCCCGGCGTTCCGGTGAGCCGCGAGGAACTGGCATCGATCAGTCCCGAGATCGGCAACCAGCGCAGCATCGACGTGCAGATGACGCGGCTTCGCCGAAAGATCGAACGTGACCAGAAGGCGCCGCGCTATCTTCAGACGGTAAGAGGAACGGGCTACGTTCTGATGCCCGACTGAGTGAGCGCATGGCCAATCAGGAAGCAGAAAAAGGCATCGAGCTGGCAGCCAGCCGGTCGGCCGCTGCTGAGCGTCCCTATGCCCCGGCTCCGGGCGTTCGGTGGCGTCCCCGCCGCAGGTGGCGCCTCAAGCGGCTGATACCCCAGAGTCTGCTGGGGCGTTCCTTGATGATCATCATCCTGCCGCTTCTCATCCTGCAGGTGATCTCGACCTGGGCCTTCTATGACCGCCACTACGAAAACATCACGCGGCGCTTGAGCCAGGCGGTGGCTGGCGAAATTGCAGCGGTTGTTGACATGTTGCTGACCGACCCCAGCAACACGGAAGAGGCGGAAGCCTTCGCGCTCGCCAACCGGCATCTCGGCTTGAAGATACAGTTGCTGGGGCCTGAGCGCATCGTCGAGTACGATCCGCCATTCTGGCCTTCACTGATCCACGACCGCCTTGGACGTGCGCTGGAAGAGCAGCTCGATCACAACTTCTCGATCGATACCCACAGCTATGGCAGCGATGTGGAGGTACGGGCTGATCTGGGCGCGGAGGGTGTACTTCAGGTTCTCGTGCCCCGCAATCGCCTCTTCAGCTCTACCATCTACATCTTTCTCTGGTGGATGTTCGGCAGCTCGCTCGTTCTGTCGGTTATCGCAACTATTTTCATGCGGAATCAGGTTCGCCCCATCCGCCGCCTGGCAAGAGCGGCCGACGCCTTCGGGCGAGGCCGAGACGTTGGCGATTTCCGCCCAGAAGGGGCGGCGGAAGTGCGTCGCGCGGGCCGCGCCTTTCTGGTGATGCGCGATCGGCTGCGCCGCCAGGTACACCAGCGTACCGAGATGCTTGCGGGGGTGAGCCATGACCTCCGCACGCCCTTGACCAGGATGAAGCTTGAGTTGGCGATGCTGCCGCGTTCCCCGGAGATTGAAAGCCTGGAGACAGATCTGGTTCAGATGGAGCGCATGATTGAAGGCTACCTTGCCTTCGCCCGGGGGGAGGGGAAGGAGCTTGCCCACGAAATCGAGGTGGGAGAACTGTTGCGGGAAGCCGTGAGTGAAGCTCGTCGTTCCGGCCTGCGCGTCAATCTGTATCTCGCTACTGATCTGGTGTCGGTGCTGAGGCCACAGGCGTTGCACCGGGCGGTGGCAAATCTGCTTGCGAATGCGGGACGCTTTGGCAAAGAGGTAGATGTTACGGCCCACCGCCGCAGCAAGGGTATCGAAATACTTATCGATGACGATGGGCCTGGTATCGATGCCGATCAGCGGGAGGAGGTTTTTCGGCCCTTCGTGCGGCTCGAACGGTCGCGGAATTTTGATACCGGAGGCACCGGCCTTGGGCTGACCATTGCACGCGACATGATTCGCGGACAAGGCGGGGATTTGACGCTCCATGACGCGCCGGGAGGCGGCTTGCGCGCTCGTATCTGGCTTCCAGCTTAGGTATTGGCTCTCTTACTCAGGCACGGATAGTTTTCCGCTTTCATTCGAGTGGTGAACAGCCCAGATAGTCTTCTTGCACTCTTTCCTTGCACCGTGAGGAATGGCGCACCAAAATTCGAACCCTTTGAGAGGCCGTGGATAAAGGGGCCACACGTCTGACCACGGCCCGATCCTGAGTCACAACCGCGTTCGGAGCGCATGGGCCTTCATGGGCAATGCTAATAGCCTGTTTTTTCAGCTCTGGCTCGAGAGTCTTCTCACGATTGCCGCAGTTGTTCCCAGCAGTGCCAGACTCGCCCGAGCCCTGGCGGCGCCAGTACCACTCGATGACCCAGAAGGATGGGTCGTGGAACTGGGGCCGGGCACAGGTGTGGTGACGCGAGCGATCCTGAAACACGGCGTGCGGCCGGACCGGCTGCTGGTAATCGAGCGGGAGCCACGGCTGGCCAAACTTCTGCTTCAGGAGTTGCCCTCAGAGGTGCAGGTCCTCACCGATGATGCCTTACACCTGGGCTCGCTTTTACGCGCCCGCGGTATTGGCAAGGTGAGCGCGATCGTGTCGGGCATCCCGCTTGTTGCCATACCGGCCCCGGACCAGGCGCTACTGCTCAATCAGGCGGCTGAGCTGCTGAAACCGGGCAATCCGTTTCTTCAGTTTACCTATGGCCCCGCAGCGCCGGCCCGCCGTTCTCTCCTGCAGGCAGCCGGTTTGAGCGCCAGACGCGAACGTTTCGTGCCGCTTAACGTGCCTCCAGCCTCAGTCTGGAGCTTCCGGCGTGCGCCAGCATCCTCTCCGGCGATTAGCAATTAGACAGTCAGAAGCGGCTCTTGGCATCAACCTGAACCGCAAGAGGAGCAATGGCTTCAGTTCGGCGTGCCACCTTTTCAGCACGCCGCTGTTCGGTGAGTTGAGGCCATGATCCACATCAGGCCATCGGTGCACGACGATGCTGCGGCTCTGCCGGAGCTCGAGCGCAGTGCGGCGGTGATCTTTCGCAACTGGCCGGGACTGGAGTGGATCGCCGACGATGATGTGCAATCGGTCCACCAGCACCATGCACTGATTGCGACGGGTGTCGCCCTGGTTGCCGAGCTGCCTGGCCGCGGTGTTGTCGGATTCCTAAATGGGGAGTTCGCTGCCGATGCCGTGCACCTATGGCAGGTGGCAGTCCATTACGACTACCAGCGGCGAGGTATCGGGCGGCAGCTTATCGACGCGGCGAAGCTGTGCGCATCGCAACGCCGACTTCCTGCCCTCACCTTGACGACATTCCGACAAGTGCCGTGGAACGAACCATACTATCAGCGCTTGGGCTTCAAGACGCTCGCGGATGACGCGCTGACTCCGCGGTTGGCAACAATTCTGGAGGTTGAAGCCCGAGCGGGACTATCTGCCAGGAACCGCTGCGCCATGGTGCTTTCCGTTTGAAACGCCAAAAGTCGCGGGCTATCCCTTTCCCTTCCGGCTGACGTGCCCCCCCGGTCAGGCTCCCCAATGGAGATCAGTCAGAACGAATGTTCGTGGCGCGGCCACGCTGCAGCTCATATCAGGGCCGTCACTGCCAACGGTCTGCCGCTTCCTCATCGCTCTCGCGCGCCTCGACCCAAGTGGCATCGCCCTGGCTGTCTTCTTCCAGTTTCCAGAAGGGTGCCTTGGTCTTCAGCCAGTCGATGAGGAAACGGCAGGCCTCGAAGGCGGCGTCGCGGTGTGCGCTAGCGGCGGCGACCAGGACAATGCGGTCACCGGGTTCCAGCCGGCCGTAGCGGTGGATAATGAGGCTTTCCTCCAGCGGCCAGCGCTCCCGCGCCTCAGCCTCGATGCGCTCCAGCATTCTTTCCGTCATGCCGGGATAATGCTCCAGGGTCATGGCCGAGAGAGCGCGGGTCTTGGCCATCTCCCGCACCAGGCCGACAAAGACGGTGAGGCCGCCGATCGTCTTGTTGTTCGCGGTCAGCGCGGCGATCTCCTGACCGGGATCGAAATCTTCCCGCTGCACACGTACCGCCATGGCGTCAGCCTCCGGTTACAGGCGGAAAGAGCGCGACCTCGTCACCATTCTGTACCGGATCTGCTGGTCGTGCGTACTCCTGGTTGACGGCTACCCGCACGCTCTTGGGGTCGCTGAGCGCTGCGGCATAGTTGTCACCGCGCTGCGCCAGCCATGCCAGGAGCTGTTCGACATTGGTCACTGCTTCAGGCAGCGTGACCTCCTCCTCCGCATGGCCGACCTTTTGTTTCAGCCAAGCAAAATACAGCAGCCGCAATTACTCTCTCCATAGTCAGCGTTTGAAGCTGGTCCAGGGGGACAGCTTAGCGGAAGAGTTCGCTAAACGGCAGGAAGTCTGCCATCTGCCCCTTTTCCAGCCTCGTCACCTCTTCCGGCAGCTCTACGAGGCCATCGCATTCCACCAGCGAGCTGAGAATGCCCGCGCCTTCTCTTGGGAACTTGGTGGCAATGGCTTGCCCTGCCTCGTTGCGGCGTAGAAAGACCCGAACCCACTCCCGACGCCCCGCCTTCTTCTTATAGTCAAATCCGAGTGTGACAGGGAAGGAAAGAGGGGGCAGGGCCTCGCCCCCCATCAAGAGAAAGATCAGGGGGCGCACCAGCATGACGAAGGTGACGACGACTGCGGCCGGGTTTCCGGGTAGCCCTATGAAGGGGACGCGTCCCAGCTGCCCCAGCGCGATCGGCCGCCCCGGCTTGATCGCGAGGCGCCAGGCGTGGACGGCCCCATGAGCCTCCACGGCTTGCTTGACGTGGTCTTCATCCCCGGTCGAGACACCGCCTGAGGTCATGATGAGATCATGCTGTGCCGCTGCCTTCGCGAGCGCCTTGGTGATCACCTCACGGCGATCTGGCAGGATCCCCAGGTCCTCCACATCACAGCCGATGCCGCGGAGCAGCCCGATCAGGGTGTAGCGGTTGGAATCGTGGATTCCGCCGGTGGGGAGCGGCTCCGACGGCTCATAGAGCTCGTCGCCTGTGGAGAAGAGCGCGACCCGAAGCGGCCGTGAAACCTTCAGGTGGCTGCGCCCAGCGGAGGCGGCCTGTCCCAGGTCCGGCGCCCGAAGCTGGCGACCAGCGGAGAGAACGCGGGTCCCGGCCGCGATGTCTTCGCCGGCCTGGCGCAGATTGGCACCGCGCTTGATACCCGGCAGGATGACCACGTCATCCTGCTCTTCGCGGCAATCCTCCTGCATCATGACGGTATCCGGCCCATCAGGAATGGGCGCACCCGTGAAAATGCGCACCGCGGTGCCGCGCGGCTGTGTCCCGGCAAAGGCCTGCCCTGCCGCGACGCGGCCGGCTATGGGCAATCGCGTCTCGCGGTCTGGGTGTAGATCCTCGAAATAGACGGCATAGCCGTCGACGGCTGCATTGTTGTGAGGGGGAACGTCATGTGGCGCGATTACGTCTTCCGTAAGGATGCGGCCCAGGCATTGCGCCAAGGGGAGTTCCTCGTCCTCGGTGATCCTGACGAGGCGTGCCCGCAAGAGCGCTAGTGCCTCCTCGCATGGCATCAAGGGGCCGCCGTGGGCAAAACAGTCGTCAGTGAGCTGTGCCATGGTCAGACGGCGTCCTCAGTCGCGCTTAAGGCTTTCAGGCCGAGCTCTTCGACCAGGAAGTCAACGATGGCTTCGGTATCGTTCAGGTCAAGAACCGGGCGCGGTCCCTGGGGCAGCTTGTCTGCCTCCGGGACAGGCCCATCACTGCAAATGGCGAGGATCCTGGGATCCTCCGTCGCCAACAAAGGTTTGCCCACGGAGCGCCGCCAAACCTCCAGCTTCTGATGGCCTTCGCGCTTGAACCCCTCGATGATCACGAGATCGACTGGCGCAAGCTTCTCGAGCAACGCGTCGATGCCGGGTTCGGGCTCGTCTCGTAGCTCATGCATCAGCGCCCAGCGATTGCCAGAGGAGACCAGCACCTCTGTGGCGCCCGCCTGGCGGTGCTCGTAGGAATCCTTCCCCGGCGTGTCGACGTCGAAGTTGTGGTGTGCGTGCTTTACGGTGGAGACGGAAAGGCCGCGCCGCCGCAGCGCCGGGATCAGCTTGCACACCAGGGTCGTTTTCCCCGAGCCGCTCCAGCCTGCCAAACCAACTATCTTCATGCTGCCCATCCTCACGCGCACCTGAACCCGGCCCATGGAAGGCAGCCGGGCCCCGTCGTGTCAACCACGCTGGTTCTAAGGCTTTCCCGCGTGATTGCGGACAGAGCGAGCCTTAGCCTAGGCGATCTGAGAGTGCGCTGTAGGCCGCCAG
>Ga0079223_10002788_pt1 | contig 10908 bp, 12 predicted proteins | sample Stecom2011_FD_75072 | JGI IMG/M metagenome (GOLD analysis project Ga0079223, IMG submission 75072) | Agricultural soil microbial communities from Utah to study Nitrogen management - Steer compost 2011 | ecosystem: Environmental > Terrestrial > Soil > Agricultural land | place: USA: Utah...
GCAGACCTTTTTGTAGGCCAGCGACTGGCCGATACCGTAGTACTGACCTTGCTGCTGCTCCAGACTGGTACGCAACGAGCTGAGTTGTGATTGCAGATCGTAGAGCTCTTCGATGATCGGGTCGGCACGAAAATACTGCTTGAATTCGGCAGCATCCTCCCACTCTTCGGCCGGCTTGCCGACGATCAGACATTTTTCATCGCCGCAGCCTTTGCAGCTCACTTCGCGGAAGATGATTTCCCGGCCCATGAATGAGGAGGTATAGGCGCAGGCATAGCCAAGCAGTGACCAGCACACCGGTTCGTCCATCATGCCCAGCTCGGTCTGACAGATTTCCACCTCGAACGAATCGATCCACTCCAGCTCGCCATAGAAGTGGCCGGACTGCTGATCGATGTCGATCTGGATCGGCCGGACCTTGACCATGCCCTTGAGCGAATGCAGTTGCGGGCCAGCGAGGAATATGTCGAGCTCGCTGCAGTCCGGGCGCAACTTGCGCGTCAGCTCGGCGTCCTTGAGCCCAGACTGGTAGCCCAGGCGCAGAAAGAAACCCTTGGCCCGTTCGATGCCCAGGCTGTTGACCAGCTCACGGCGGAAGTTGGCCATGGCCGAGACCTGCAACAGCAGCATGCGCTGTTCTCCGAACCAGATCTTGCCATCTGCGCTCTGGAAACGGATCTGTTCGCTCAGATCCTGGAAATCCGAATACTGCAGCTGTGACTTATAGCTGATCGTCATGGCGTCGGGCCCCTATTGTTGTTGTGTGGGGTGGTGATCAGCCTGTCTTGGCTTGAGACAGTGATCACAAGGGTGCGTTTTCCATCATCGCCTTGATCGTGCTCAAAAATCAATCAAACGATCAATCGCGCAGAGGCTCATTAACCATGTTAGGTCGCGCCTGAGCATTTGCTCAGATGCTTTGGTGGATTTGATCAAATCATCAAAGTTCGGCTGCCGGCAATCATCCGCAATGACTGGAAGAACGTCGCCAGTAGCATGGCAGAAAATAATTTTCCCCTTTTATATCAGTGTGTTGGTCTTTGGTCTGGGTGTGTGATGGCAACTCTGGCACAGCCGTTGCTTTATCACTCGTAGACAACAACGAGCGCAGGTTAACGACCATGAGCCAACCCCAGCAGAGCTTTGATGAGATGACCCGCTACATCCGGGTTCGTAGTGAACCGGGTGCCCGCTTTGTCGAATTCGACTTTGCCATCGGTCATCCCGATCTGTTTGTCGAGCTGGTACTGCCACAGGCGGCTTTCGAGCAGTTCTGCAAGCACAACCATGTGGTGCACATGGACGAGGAAATGGCCCGTCAGGTCGATGAAGAGATGGTCAAGTGGCGCTTCGGCGAGAAGGGCCATCGTTGACCCCGGTACTGCACACCCCTCTACAAAAACAAGATGGTACGGTTGCTATGAGCATTGAAATCAAAACCCATGCGGTGGAGCCGATCCGCCACACCTACAGCAATATTCAACGCCGCTTCGGCGACAAGCCAGCTTCACGTTATCAGGAGGCCAGCTACGACATCGAAGCGACCACCAATTTTCATTACCGGCCGTTGTGGGACCCCCAGCATGGTCTGAATGACCCCGGCCGCAGCGCCGTACGTATGGCCGACTGGCACGCGGTGACCGATCCGCGTCAGTTCTACTACGGCGTCTACGTGCAGAGCCGGGCCAAGATGCAGGAAGCCACCGAGTACAACTTCAGCTTCTGCGACAAGCGCGGACTGCTGACCCGCCTGCCTGATGCTGTGCAGGAAAACCTGCTGCGTCTGCTGGTGCCGCTGCGTCATGTCGAGTTGGGCGCCAACATGAACAACAGCAGCGTGGCCGGTGACTGCGTGGCCGGGACCATGACCCAGCTGCATATCTATCAGGCCATGGATCGCCTGGGCATGGGCCAGTACCTGTCGCGTATTGCCCTGCTGATCGATGGGGGTACCGGTGAGGCGCTGGATCGATCCAAAACCTACTGGCTGGAAGACGCCTTGTGGCAGCCGTTGCGCCGGCTGGTCGAGGACAGTCTGGTGATCAAGGACTGGTTCGAACTGACCCTGGTGCAGAACCTGATCATCGATGGTCATCTGTATCCGCTGATGTATCAGCACTTCGATCAGTGGCTGGCTGAACAGGGTGCCGAGGATGTGTCGATGCTCACCGAATTCATGCGCGACTGGTTCAGCGAGTCCAGTCGCTGGGTCGATGCCATGGTCAAGACCGTGCGCGCCGAGAGCGAGGCCAATGTCGAGCAGTTGCAGTCCTGGATCGAGGTCTGGCAGCCGCGGGTGGTCACCGCGTTGGCACCGCTGGCCGAGGCCAGTGTTGGTGCCCCGGCGCTGAGCGAGGTAGCCGCCCAGTTTGCGGCGCGCCTGAAGAAACTGGGTTTCGCTGCACAGGAGATCGCCGCATGAGCCAGCTCGCTTTCATAGTGTTTCAGGACAACGACAACGCCCGCTATCTGGTCGAGGCGATTGCCGAGGACAACCCCCACGCCGAAGTACAACACCACCCGGCCATGATTCGCATTCAGGCCGAGCAGCGCTTGGTGATAAACCGTCACACGGTTGAAGAAAAGATCGGCCGCGAGTGGGACGTGCAGGAAATGCTCCTGGATGTGATCAGTATCGGCGGCAACGTGGATGAGGATGACGATCACTTCATCCTCGAGTGGAAAAACTAGGAGATTCGTCATGGCGACCAAGAACAAGAAACTCAGTCTCAAAGACAAGTACCAGTACCTGACCCGCGACATGGCCTGGGAGCCAAGCTATCAGAAGAAGGAAGATATTTTCCCCTATGAGCGCTTCGAGGGCATCAAGATCACAGACTGGGACAAATGGGAAGACCCGTTCCGCCTGACCATGGACGCCTACTGGAAGTATCAGGCCGAGAAGGAGAAGAAGCTGTATGCGATTTTCGACGCCTTTGCTCAGAACAACGGCCACCAAAACATTTCCGATGCCCGTTACGTCAACGCGCTGAAGCTGTTCCTGACCGGGGTATCACCATTGGAGTATGGTGCCTTCCAGGGCTACGCTAAGGTTGGCCGGCACTTCAGTGGCGCCGGCGCGCGAGTGGCGTGCCAGATGCAGTCGATCGACGAACTGCGTCACGTGCAGACACAGATCCACGCCATGAGCCACTACAACAAGCACTTCAACGGCCTGCATGACTTTGCCCACATGCATGACCGGGTGTGGTTCCTGTCGGTGCCCAAGTCGTTCTTCGACGATGCCCGCTCGGCCGGTCCGTTCGAGTTCCTTACCGCGATCTCGTTCTCCTTCGAGTACGTACTGACCAACCTGCTGTTTGTGCCGTTCATGTCTGGTGCCGCCTACAACGGCGACATGGCCACCGTGACCTTCGGTTTCTCAGCCCAGTCCGACGAGGCCCGGCACATGACCCTGGGTCTGGAAGTGATCAAGTTCATGCTGGAACAACATGAAGACAACGTGCCGATCGTCCAGCACTGGATCGACAAGTGGTTCTGGCGGGGTTACCGGCTGCTGAGCCTGGTCAGCATGATGATGGACTACATGCTGCCGAACAAGGTGATGTCCTGGAAGGACGCCTGGGAAGTCTATTACGAGCAGAACGGTGGTGCGCTGTTCAGGGATCTGGAGCGCTATGGCATCCGTCCGCCCAAGTACCAGGACGACGCCAATAAGGGTAAGCACCATATCAGCCACCAGCTGTGGTCGACCTTCTACCAGTACAGCCAGGCCACCAACTTCCACACCTGGATTCCCAGCGAGGCGGAAATGAACTGGTTGTCCGAGCAGTATCCGGACACTTTCGACAAGTACTACCGGCCGCGTTTCGAGCACTGGCAGAAACAGCAGGAAAAGGGCGAGCGGTTCTACAACAACACCTTGCCGCAACTGTGCCAGGTCTGCCAGGTACCGACTCTGTTTACCGAGCCGGATGACCCGACTCAGCTGAGCCATCGCAGCCTGGTGCACGACGGTGAGCGCTATCACTTCTGCTCAGATGGTTGCTGCGACATCTTCAAGCACGAGCCCGAGAAGTACATCCAGGCCTGGCTGCCGGTGCACCAGATCTACCAGGGCAACTGCGAAGGTGCGGATCTCGAGACCGTGGTCGCCAAGTACTACCACATCAATATCGGCCAGGACAATCTCGAGTACCTCGGCTCGCCCGATCACCGGCGCTGGCAGGCGATCAAGGGTAATAAGCCGCTGGGTGCCGATGACTCCAAGGATGCCGCCTGAAGCCACAACCTGAACTGCCGCCCCGGTCACCGGCCGGGGCCACTACAAGAACAAGGTGACACCCCATGAGTGTAAAAGCCCTTTATCCCTACAGTGCCGAACCCAAGGACCTGCAGGCCAACTTCAACGGCATGCAACTGGTCTATGTCTACTGGCGCAAACACCTGATGTTTTGCTCGCCGTTCGCCTTTCTGGCGGCGCCGGACATGCCTCTGGGTGACTTCTTTGAGCAGGTCCTGCGTCCGGCCATTGCCGCGCACCCGGACAGCGCCGTTCTGGATTTCAGCCGCGTCGAGTGGCAACTGGATGACCAGCCGTTTACCCCGGATCTGGCGGCCAGCCTCAAGGACAGCGGCATTGGCCACAAGAGCATGCTGACTTTGACTACCCCGGGCTTGGATGGCATCGGCGGCAGCGCAACCTGAGGGTATTGTCATGAGCTACACAGTCACCATCGAGCCCACCGGCGAGCAGATTGAAGTCGATGACGGCCAGACTATTCTTCAGGCTGCCCTGCGTCAGGGGGTCTGGCTACCGTTTGCCTGTGGCCACGGTACCTGCGCCACCTGCAAGGTCCAGGTGCTGGACGGCGATGTGGATATCGGCGAAGCCTCTCCGTTCGCGCTGATGGATGTTGAGCGTGACGAAGGCAAGGTGCTGGCCTGCTGCGCCACGGTGCAGAGCGATGTGACCATCGAGGCCGACATCGACGTTGATGAGGATTTCGAGGGCTATCCGGTCGAGGACTACCAGGCCACGGTCAGCGAACTGGTCGAGCTGTCGCCGACCATTCTCGGTGTCCGCCTGACGCTGGACCGGCCCATGACCTTCCAGGCCGGGCAGTACATCAACCTGGAGCTGCCGGGCATCGAGGGTAGCCGGGCGTTCTCGCTGGCCAACCCGCCGAGCCGGCCCGACGAGGTCGAGCTGCATGTGCGCCTGGTCGAAGGCGGTGCCGCTACCACGTATATCCATCAGCAGCTCAAGGTTGGTGACAGCCTCAAGCTGTCCGGCCCCTATGGCATGTTCTTCGTGCGTGGCTCGCAGCCCGGCGATCTGATTTTTATCGCTGGCGGTTCCGGGTTGTCCAGTCCGCAATCGATGATCCTCGATCTGCTGGCGCAGGGCGATACGCGTCAGATTACCCTGTTTCAGGGCGCGCGCAATCGGGCTGAGCTGTACAACCGCGAGCTGTTTGAGCGCCTGGCTGCTGAGCATGCCAACTTCACCTATGTCCCAGCACTCAGCCAGGCCGCCGAAGACAGCGACTGGCACGGTTTCCGCGGCTATGTACATGACGCTGCCAAGGCTCATTTCGATGGCCGTTTTGCCGGCCACAAGGCGTATCTGTGCGGGCCGCCACCGATGATCGATGCCGCCATCACCGTCCTGATGCAGGGCCGGCTGTTTGAGCGCGACATTTTCATGGAGCGCTTCTACACCGCCGCCGATGGCACCGGAGAGATCCAGCGCTCGGCTCTGTTCAAACGCATCTGAAAACAAAGCTGCGCGGGAGCGCAAGCGCTTGCGCAGCCGCGATAACCGCCGGCACGCCAGCTTTCGCAGACTGGCGTGCCAACCATACGAACGGCAGTCGAGAACAACAACCATGACTGACACATTCGAAATGATCGAGCTGGTCAAGGGGCTGCACTTCAGTTGCTCACGTGAGCAGTCCCTGCTCAAGGCCATGGAACTGGCCGGCAAGCGCTGCATCCCGGTCGGCTGTCGCGGCGGTGGTTGCGGCCTGTGCAAGGTGCAGGTGGTCAGCGGTGAGTTCAGTTGCGGCCCGATGAGCAAAAAACATGTTGATGAGCAGTCCCGCCGCCGTGGTCAGGTGCTGGCCTGCCGGGTCTACCCGTTGACCGATTTGACCTTTGAATATCGGCCGGCCGCCGAGCTGGCCAGCACCCAACAACAAGTCTAATGAGGTGATGTCATGAAAAAAGGCGTTATGCGTCCCGGCCACGTACAGCTCCGGGTGTTGGATATCGATGCAGCGGTCCGCCATTACGCGGATCTGATGGGGCTGATCGAGATGGACCGCGACGACCGGGGCCGGGTCTACCTCAAGGCCTGGACCGAAGTCGACAAGTTCTCCGTGGTACTCAGTCCCGATGATGAGCCGGGCATGGATTTCATGGGCTTCAAGGTCGTCGACGATGCCACCCTCACCCAATTGGGCAAAGACTTGCAGGCCTGGGGTTGTGCGGTGGAAGACATTCCGGCTGAAGAGCTCAAGGGCTGCGGCCGCCGCCTGCGCTTCCAGGCCCCGAGCGGGCACTTCTTCGAGTTGTATGCAGACAAGGAATACACCGGAAAGTGGGGCGTCTCCAACGTCAATCCGGAAGCCTGGCCGCGCGATCTGGGTGGCATGCGGGCGGTACGTTTCGACCATTGTCTGCTGTACGGCGATGAACTGGCGGCCACCTATGACCTGTTCGTCAATGTACTGGGCTTTCATTTGGCCGAGCAGGTTCTGGACGACAACGGTGACCGCATTGCCCAGTTCCTTACCGTGTCGATGAAAGCGCACGACATCGCTTTCATCAAGCATCCGGAGAAGGGCAAGTTCCACCATGCCTCTTTTATCTGGATAGCTGGGAGCAGGTCCTGCGTGCCGCTGACCTGATCTCGATGACCGATACTTCGATTGATATCGGCCCGACCCGCCATGGCCTGACCCACGGGCAGACCATCTATTTCTTTGATCCCTCCGGCAACCGTAATGAGGTCTTCTGCGGTGGTGACTACTACTACCCCGACCATAAGCCGGTGACCTGGATGGCCAAAGATCTCGGCAAGGCGATTTTCTACCACGACCGTCAGCTCAACGAGCGTTTCCTCAGCGTGCTGACCTGATACACCCCTGTTCGACGAGACTTGCGTAGCCATGAAAGAGATCAAGCATTACATCAACGGTGAATACGTCGGTTCGGCCAATGGCCGGCTGTTCGACAACGTCAACCCGGCCAACGGCAAGGTCATCAGCCGGGTGCACGAAGCTGGCCGTGAAGAGGTCGACGCTGCCGTCAAGGCTGCGCGTGACGCGCTCAAGGGCCCGTGGGGGCGGATGACGGTGGAGCAACGCACGGCAATCCTGCACAAGGTGGCTGACGGCATCAACGCCCGTTTTGACGAGTTCCTCGAGGCCGAATGTCGGGACACTGGCAAGCCCAAATCGCTGGCCAGCCACATCGACATTCCGCGTGGTGCGGCCAACTTCAAGGTGTTTGCCGACCTGATCAAGAATATCGCCGCTGAGGCCTTCGAAATGGCCACTCCCGATGGCACCGGGGCCCTCAACTATGCGGTACGCCGGCCCAAGGGCGTGATCGGGGTGATCAGCCCGTGGAACCTGCCGTTGCTGCTGATGACCTGGAAGGTCGGCCCGGCGCTGGCCTGCGGCAACACTGTGGTGGTCAAGCCGTCGGAGGAAACCCCGACCACCACTGCGCTGCTGGGCGAGGTGATGAAGCAGGCCGGCGTGCCTGATGGGGTCTATAACGTGGTGCATGGCTTCGGCGGCAACTCGGCCGGCGCTTTCCTGACTGAACACCCGGATGTTGATGCCTATACCTTTACCGGCGAGACCGGCACTGGCGAAACCATTATGAAGGCCGCCGCCAACGGCGTGCGTCAGGTATCGCTGGAGTTGGGTGGCAAGAACGCTGGCATCGTGTTCGCCGACTGCGATATGGATAAGGCCATCGAGGGCACCCTGCGTTCGGCGTTCGCCAACTGCGGTCAGGTGTGCCTGGGCACCGAGCGGGTGTACGTGCAGCGGCCGATCTTTGACGAGTTCGTCGCCCGCCTCAAGGCCGGCGCTGAAGAGTTGGTGATCGGCCCGCCGGACGATGAGCGCAGCAACTTCGGCCCGCTGATCAGTCTCAAGCACCGCGAGAAAGTGTTGTCCTACTACCAGAAGGCGGTCGACGACGGCGCTAACGTGATCACTGGTGGTGGCGTGCCGGACATGCCAGCCGAACTGGCGCATGGCGCCTGGGTACAGCCGACTATCTGGACCGGTCTGCAGGACGACTCGGCGGTGGTGACCGAAGAGATCTTCGGCCCCTGCTGCCATATCCGCCCGTTCGATACCGAGGAAGAGGCCATCGAGCTGGCCAACAGTCTGCCCTACGGCCTGGCTTCGGCGCTCTGGACCGAGAACGTGACCCGCGCCCATCGCGTTGCAGGGCAACTTGAAGCCGGCATCGTTTGGGTCAACAGCTGGTTCCTGCGTGACCTGCGTACCGCCTTCGGTGGCAGCAAGCAGTCAGGTATCGGTCGTGAAGGCGGTGTGCACTCGCTGGAGTTCTACACCGAACTGAAAAACATCTGCGTGAAGCTGTGAGGCGCCCATGACCGTACCTGTCAACAGCCCGGAAGTTGGTCGCAGCATCACTGCTGCCGGCTTCCAGACCAACCTGCACGACAGCGGCACAGGTTTTCCGCTGATGCTGATTCACGGCTCTGGCCCCGGCGTCACTGCCTGGGCCAACTGGCGTCTGATCATGCCGACACTGGCAGAGTCGCGCCGTGTCATTGCCCCGGACATGCTCGGCTTCGGCTACAGCGAACGCCCGGAGCAGCCTGACTACCGCCGCGATGTCTGGGTCGAGCACGCCATCGGTGTACTCGATACCCTGGGTATCGAACAGGCCGATCTGGTCGGCAACTCCTTCGGCGGCGGCATCGCCCTGGCGTTGGCGATCAAGTACCCCGAGCGTGTGCGTCGGCTGGTACTGATGGGCAGCGTTGGGGTCAGCTTCCCGATTACTCCCGGCCTGGATGAGGTCTGGGGCTATGAGCCGTCGTTCGAGACCATGCGCCGGCTGATGGATACCTTCGCCTACGACCGCAGTCTGGTCACCGACGAGCTGGCCGAGTTGCGCTACCAGGCCAGCATTCGCCCGGGCTTCCAGGAGTCCTTCGCGCAGATGTTTCCGCCCCCGCGCCAGCGCTGGGTCGATGGTCTGGCCAGTGCCGAGGCTGATATCCGCAACCTGCCACACGAAACCCTGGTGATTCATGGTCGCGAGGATCAGGTGATCCCGCTACAGGCGTCACTGCAACTGGCCGAGCTGATTCCCAACGCACAGTTGCATGTATTCGGCCATTGCGGCCACTGGACCCAGATCGAACATGCCGGTCGCTTCGCGCGGCTGGTGGAAGATTTTCTCAGCGAAGCCGACAGCGCTTCAGGAGCACACTGACCATGGATCAGACCCAGATCAACCAACTCGGCGACGAGCTTTACCAGGCCATGCTCAAGCGTGAAGCAGTCAGCCCACTTACCAGCCGTGGCTTCGATATCAGCATCGAAGACGCCTACCACATTTCCCTGCGCATGCTGCAAAACCGGCTGGATGCTGGTGAGCGGGTGATTGGCAAGAAGATCGGTGTCACCAGCAAGGCAGTGCAGAACATGCTCAATGTGCACCAGCCGGACTTCGGCTATCTGACCGACGCCATGGTTTACAACAGCGGCGAAGCCATGCCGATCAGTGAAAAGCTGATGCAGCCCCGCGCCGAAGGCGAAATCGCCTTCATCCTGAAAAAGGATCTGACCGGCCCGGGCGTGACCAACGCCGATGTGCTGGCCGCCACAGAATGTGTGATGCCGTGCTTCGAGATCGTCGATTCGCGCATCCAGGACTGGAAGATCGCTATTCAGGACACAGTCGCTGATAACGCCTCCTGCGGCCTGTTCGTGCTCGGTGACCACGCGGTCTCTCCGCGCCAGGTCGATCTGGTCACCTGCGGCATGGTGGTGGAAAAGAACGGCCAGATCATCAGCACTGGTGCCGGCGCTGCAGCGCTGGGTTCACCGGTCAACTGCGTCGCCTGGCTGGCCAATACTCTGGGTCAGTTCGGCATTATGCTGAAGGCCGGTGAAGTCATCCTGTCCGGTTCGCTGGTGCCGCGGGAGCCGGTCAAGGCAGGTGACTTTATGCAAGTCAGCATTGGTGGCATCGGTACAGCCAGCGTGCGCTTTACCTGACTGGATTGCCACGGGCCTGCGGCCCTCGCAATGACGAGCTAGTGCTACCGGCCTCTCCGCCGTCATTGCGAGCGCAGCGAAGCAATCCATGTTGCAGGCAATGCCAGCCACCAGAACAGAACAAGTGTTACCCCAACGAGGGCATAAACATGAGCAAGAAACTGAAAGCCGCGATCATCGGCTCGGGCAACATCGGCACCGACCTGATGATCAAGATCCTGCGCAATAGCGAGCATATCGCCATGGGCGCGATGGTTGGTATCGACCCCGAATCCGATGGCCTGGCGCGCGCTGCGCGCATGGGCGTGGCTACCACCCACGAAGGGGTGGATGGCCTGGTCAAGATGGCGGAATTTGCCGACATCGACTTTATCTTCGATGCCACCTCGGCCGGTGCCCACCGGCACAACGAGGTGTTTCTGCGCGGCCACAAGCCGGACCTGCGGATCATCGATCTGACCCCGGCGGCCATCGGGCCCTACTGCGTGCCGGTGGTGAACCTTGAGCAGCATATCAACGAAGCCAACGTCAACATGGTCACCTGTGGTGGCCAGGCCACCATCCCCATGGTTGCCGCGGTCTCACGCGTGGCCAAGGTGCACTACGGCGAAATCGTCGCCTCGATTTCCTCCAAGTCAGCCGGCCCGGGTACCCGCGCCAA
>Ga0079223_10002790_pt1 | contig 10908 bp, 16 predicted proteins | sample Stecom2011_FD_75072 | JGI IMG/M metagenome (GOLD analysis project Ga0079223, IMG submission 75072) | Agricultural soil microbial communities from Utah to study Nitrogen management - Steer compost 2011 | ecosystem: Environmental > Terrestrial > Soil > Agricultural land | place: USA: Utah...
ATGAGGATAATCTGAATGAGTTAAAACTTGATGAGTTAAAAGGACTCTTAAGTAAAACAAACCAAGAATTATTAGAAAGACAGTTATTTCGTTACTATCCCAAACTTGAGTATGAATCAGTGGCCATTAAACCAGATGGGGCGTTGGACTTTGAATTAGACTTTAAAAGGAATGCGACTTTACCTCCTCCAATGAAAGGAATAGAGGTCCATGAGGATCTGGCCGGTAAGTTTCGAAGCCTTATCACTCAAATAAATATCAAAAGAAAAATTAAAGCTGATCCTAAACTGAAGAAGAATAAACTAGGGGAGATGACTTTCTATCCATCGGAATTGAAATGGGAAATTTATCTTCCTTATAAAGATAAGGCAGATGCTTTTTTATTTGATTCAGAAGGTAATGCTTACGAAGCGATCGGAGGAACTTTAAGAGTTTTCTTAATCCAACTTCAGGATTATTGGGATAAGAAAATCATCCCTCCTTCTGAGTTTAAAAACTTTGACTCTCTTAACGTGACTTTTTATCAGGGACCTGAAGAACTAAGTATTACAGTAAAGAATCGAGAGCCTCTGGAATTTATAAGTGAGCAACCCTTGAATGAAGAGAAGGTTCAGGAATTATTCCAGGTCATTTTTAATTTATCTAACTATGATCAAGGTCAAAGGGTCTCAAATCTTACAACCAGCCAACTAAGACAGATCTTATCTGAGGATAATCTGCGACTGGATGTTATGGGGCAGGAGTTATCCATAGTTTCCTATGGGCAAGAGATCATTGTGGCCAATATTACTCACGAATATAAGGTTCATTTCCTGAGATCGGAAAATTTTCCATTAACCCTCAAGGATATGTTAAAATAGCATGATGAATTCATTTAAAGATATTTTGGAAACTTACTTCACCGTCCTGGTTCACCCTTTTAAGGTGCATGGACAATTTCGTTTCCAAATGCCTTCCACATCAGAATTCTCTCTTAAGCCGCTTACTTTAGCAGAAGCCATAGGAGTCTCATGGGTTTTTTCTATCCTGCGAGGTTTTTTAAAGATTCTTATTCTTAACTTTTTTATTATCGGCGTAGGAAGCTCATTTTCTGGAGTAGAACTGGGAGGTCTCTTTTCTCGTTCTATGTCCAGTGGCTATGCTTTCTTTGTGCTTTCAACCGCTCTGGATATCTTATTCTTTCCCATTGCCGCTCTGATCATCAACAGTTACTGGGCATGGGTTATTCGCTTATTTATTAGATGGCTTAATCCTAAACTGGATCGAGAAAAAATAGCTGATGAAATCACCACTCATGCTCTCAGTTCTCACGTTCTGGGAATAATCCCTTTTATTGGGGAGTTTTTTCAGTTTCTTTACTACTATTTTCTTCTCTACGCAGGTCTTCGTGGAAATCTGGGGGCAAGCCGATCTTTTAGTTTAGTGGTGCTGGTTTCCCCATTATTAGTGATTTTTATGATACTAACTTTATTGACCTTGCCATTTTTTATTTAGGTTCAAAGGAAAGTTTTCCTTTTTTTTTCTTACAGGATGAGAATTCAGTCATTTAAAAAATTGGCTTACGTTGTCTTTCCGCCCCTTTTTTGAAATTATCTAAGACACACACAAATCGTAACTTAAGGAATTTGAGACATGACACACATGTATCGTGCTGGGGCCATTGAGGTCATCTGCGGGCCTATGTTTTCTGGTAAAACTGAAGAACTTATTCGTTTAGTGAAAAGAGCACAGATTGGAAAGCAAAGGGTTCAGATCTTTAAGCCGGCCATCGATGTTCGTTACGATAAAGAAGATGTGGTTTCTCACTCATCTCAATCTATTAAAGCTGAGCCTGTTGAAAATGCAGTTGATATCCTTCTACGTCTTAAAGATTCAACTCGTGTTGTTGCTATTGATGAAGTTCAGTTTTTTGATGAGTCTGTTATCACTGTTGTCAAAAAACTTGCAGCTCGTGGTTATCGTGTGATTTGTGCTGGACTTGATCTGGATTATAAGGGGCAACCTTTTGGCCCTATATCTGATCTTCTGGCCATGGCTACTGATGTAAAGAAATTAAAAGCAGTTTGCACGGTTTGTGGAAGTGAGGCAACTCGCTCTCAAAGACTTTCTAATATTGAAAGCCGTGTTCTTCTTGGTGAGACTGATCACTATGAGGCACGTTGCTTAGGCCATTACTACTATGATGAAGATAGTGATCAGGCCCTTCTCCCTCTGGAAGAAGAAATGGGGCCACTGGCCAATTCTTTAGGTTGTTAGTACCGAAATAAGAGACATTTCTTTTTTTGCCATGTTATCCTTTCACAAAGAAGGATGATTTATGGCACAGGACTCTCAACATCAGAAGTTACAATTTCTACCTAATGAAATTAAACACAATTATGGTACAAACGTTCATATCGTTTCTTCACCTCTTATGCTGTCTTTGCTGGCAAAACTTGGACACCCGGAGACCTATCAGCCACAAATCAACGAATTGACGAGCATGCTTTATTCTTATCTGATGGATAATGTGATTGACCTTTTTTTTCCTCGTAAAATGGTCAAACTCGATACTCGAATGAAGGACTCGCACTCAGAAGCTGTTTATGAAGGGGAAATTGTGGACCCGGATGTTCGATGTGTGAGTGTCGATCTTGCACGTGCTGGAACCTATCCCTCTCATCTCTGTTATAACAAGTTGAATTACTTAATGACTCCAAGCCTGGTTCGCCAGGATCATTTCTATGTAGCAAGACTTACTGACGAGTTAGGGAAAGTGACAGGTGTCAACGTTTCCGGCTCCAAAATTGGCGGAGATGTTGATGATGCGATTGTGCTTTTTCCTGATCCCATGGGAGCCACAGGTGGAACGATTGTTCAGGCCTATGAGCACTACCAAAATAAAGTCGGTGGTAAGGCCAGAATGATGATTGCCATGCATCTTATTATCACTCCAGAATATCTCAAAAAAGTCACTGCTACTTGCCCTGAGCTTCAAATAGTGGCCTTAAGACTTGATAGAGGACTTTCAGAGCAAAAAGTTTTAGATGCTATTCCTGGTCTTTATTGGGATGATGAGAAAGGGCTAAACCCTAATCAGTATATTGTCCCTGGCGCTGGTGGGCTGGGCGAAATTTTGAACAATTCTTATTGTTAAATATGAGGAATATTTATGGAACTATTTAGTCCTGAAGCTTTAATTACTGAAGAAGAAATTAGTCATCGAATTCAAGAATTAGGAGCAAACATTACAAAAGATTTTGAAGGACAAGACCTTGTGGTTATTTGTGTCCTGAAAGGCGCTTTTATCTTTTGTTCAGACCTCATTAAAAAAATTAATTTACCACTTAAACTAGAATTCATTTCATTATCTTCTTACGGAGATGGAATAACCAGTTCAGGAAATGTTCGCCTGGATATGGATATTACGGCCAATCTGGAAGGAAAGAACGTTCTTATTGTAGAGGACATCGTTGATACTGGTTTGACGATTAAGACGTTAATGGAAATGTTAGAAGTGAGAAGACCAAAAGAAATTCGTCTTGCCTCTCTTCTGTTTAAGCCTAGTAAGCTTAAGCACCAAGTTAAGATCGATTATTTAGGTTTTGAGATTGAAGATAAATTTGTGATTGGGTATGGCCTGGATTATGCTGGTCGATATCGTGAACTCCCTTATATTGGAATTTTAAATGCAGGTAACTAACAGTGGAAGTGTAAGAGTCGACCTCGTTGGAGGAACTCTTGATATAGAACCGATTAATTTAATTTTAGAAAATGTTATAACTCTTAATGTTGCGACCTCTTTAAAGGCCAATGTTGAACTCATTAAAACTGACTTTGATGGAATTGAAATTCATTCAGAGGATTATGGAAAAATCTATTCCTGGAGGTCCTCAGAACTGACTCGTCACAATGTTCTTTACACTGACATGTTTAAAGAGATGACGTTCATTCTGCAAATTCTCACTTTATTTAATCTTAACTCTAATCTTCGCATTAACTTATCATCCGGAGCTCCGGCCGGTTCTGGACTAGGTGGCTCTTCAGCTATGGGAGTTACTCTTTATAAGGCCCTTTGTGCTTTTACTCACTCTGACTTTGATGTCTCTATGGCCGTTCAAAGAGTAAAGGGAGTGGAGAGTCGAATTCTTAACCAAGGTGTTGCTGGCTATCAGGATTATTATCCGGCCCTTACTGGTGGGATTTTAGGCATCGTTGGTAAGGAAGGTTACATTGAAGTGGAGCAGCTCTTTACGCCAGAGTTAAAAGATTATCTTGAAATGCATCTTTCCCTCATTTATTCAGGTCAATCCCGTGCTTCCGGGATCAATAACTGGGAAGTTTATAAAGGCTTCTTTGATAAAAATCCTCGAATCATTAATGGTTTAAAAAAGATTGCAGAGATCTCTCATCAGACTTATCAAGCAATCAAAAATAATCGTTATGAAGAAATCGCTCCCTTAATTGCTGCTGAAGGAGTTGCTAGAGAAGAGCTGTTTCCTGGAATTACTACAGAAAAAATCAAAGACTTTGTTAAAGAAGTGAAACTTGAGTCCGATGTTTTTGGTACTAAGATGTGTGGTGCTGGAGGAGGTGGGTGCTTTCTGCTTGTTCATAATGGAGAAGCACGTTCCGTCATTCAGCAAAAAGCAGAAAAATTTGGAATGACAGTTCTTTCTTTTGAAATAGAACGTCCTTTATAAGGTTTATTTTGGAAACAATAAGAAACATCGCAGGTTTAAGTTTTGGCGGTGGAAAAAAAGAGAACTTCTTTCTTTCCCTCCTTGAGTATTATCCAGATAAAAAGCGCTGGTTCCTTAAATCTCTTCATCAAGTTAAGGATGAGGAAACTGATGATCGCGATGCGATTATTACGGCATGGATTACTCAATATGGACTTAAACAATTAGTCGTTGATTTCCCTCTCAGTAGACCTTTATGTGAATCTAGTTGTCTTTCAACTTGCACGAGTGCCAAAAGTTGTCCCCGTGAACAAGTAAAACTCATTCGTGAAGAAATGCAAAAACTTTTGGATGAAGATGCCAAACGGTATCAGGAAAATCCTAAAAAGTATGAGCAAGATAGAGAACAGTCCTTGGAGTTTGATTATTCTCGAAACTTATTAGGAAAGAACACGGATCAGCATCTCTTATCAAGATCCTTTAAAAGAAAGCTTAAAAAAGGTTTTGTTCCTTATTGGCATAGACCAATTGATTTTTGGGTTTGGAAAAACTATTACGACCAACTTCTTGAGGTCTTCAAATATAGCTATGATTCTTTTGGAAATGTTTCGGTGATGCTGTTATCGAAGATGAGCTATCTATTAAGACACCTTCCTAAAGATCTCTGTATGTATGAATCAAGTGTAGAAATCGCATTGCTTGAGTTATATCGGGCCAGAGTTGTTTCTAAACGTCACCTGGTCCAGCTATTTGATCTTGATCTGGGAGTAAGTGCTAGAGAGCAGATCATCTTGAATGTTGAAAAAGAGATGCAGATTTTTATCTATGAAAATGATCTAGACACTATTGTTAAGAATCCTGGAGCTTTTGATTCCTTTATCCTTTCAGTGGTAGGGCAGAAGAAATTAAAAAATCAATTACGCCAGATCCCTGAATGGGCCAGTTCAGATGCTAACTTTATCGTCCCTTCTTTTCACCTGCAGGGATAGTTGTCTCACTCTTTAAAACCTTAACTCCTAAGAATAAATAGAGATAAAAGGGAATAGAAAGAACGTTATAGACCTTCCAGGCAGGGGAGAGTCCAGCATCATCAAAGATAAAAGTAAGAGCAAAAATGGCGGCCGTTAGGGTGTAAAAAAGAATAAAACCCTGGGCCCACAGCTTTTTAAGATAATAAAATAAGTAGAAAAAAAGATTATTTACAAGAATTAAGAAAAGAAAAAAGTAGAAAGTATTATCCACAAAGCCTGTCATTTCATTGATGGTATCAATTGAAAAATCCTCAATGATCATTCCGCCTTGAGCAATTGATTGCCTTACCAGATTTTGTGACATCCCTTTATTGCTCCAAAAGAGCTTTAAATAATATCCATTAATAATATCGGTGATGATTAAAGAGATAATGGTAAAAATAACGAAATATCGGCAATTCCAGCTTTTAAAATGGGCCTTAAATTTTTCTTTCATGCCCCATAGATTAACTTAAAAATTGAAGCTTGAGAATCAATGCAGAAATAATTTGTTTTCTGGATATTCCCAAAGATATTGACCTTCTTCGCCTGGTATTCTGACTTTACAAAGGGCCACGGGAACAGCTCCAAGTCGTCTTACTTTTTCAGACCAGTTTTGTAATACGTGATTAATTTGTTCCTGCAACTCAATGGCGCGAGGAGAGTTATTTCTAGCAAAAGAGAGTTGAGAATTAAGAACACTCAGCTCTTTTTTAGTTTTAGAGGAAATACGCTGAAGTAATGGAATAAGATCCAAGGCTTCCTGATGTGTGAAGGTCTTGGAGTAGTTTAAGGGATATATGTTATGGACATTTTCAAAGCTAGGTTCCATTAATCGTACTGTCCTTGTCTGAGTTTGCGTTCAACGTCTCTTTTAGCCGCAGTGTCACGCTTATCGTAGAGTTTTTTACCTTTGGCCAGAGCGATTTCACATTTTACACGGCTATCTTTAAAGTACAAGGCCAAGGGAATCAATGTATAGCCTTTCATACTCATTTTTTTTTCAATCTGACTAATTTCTGACTTATTGAGAAGTAGTTTTCTGCGTCGCGTCTCAGGATGGTTGTGAATGTTTCCAAATAAATATTGTGGAATCGTACAATTCTGCAGCCAAACTTCATGGTTGGAGTCGATAGTCACAAAAGCTTCATTAATAAGGGCCTTGCCTTCTCTGAGAGATTTAACTTCTGTCCCTACCAGAACAACACCACACTCATACTTATCTTCAATAAAGTAGTCATAGTGAGCACGTGAATTTTTAGTAATGATTTTTACGCCCATATTTTCTTCTAACACAAATGATGTGTTTTGGCCTTATTTTGATTGTTTATAAGCTTGATAAAGAGAGATGACATCCTCATAGCTCAAAGCTTCGGAACGAATTTGAGCAGAGACTTTCGCTGTTTCAAGAACCTTTTGAGTTAATTCTGCACCCCATTCACCTTTAAGAATTCCGGCCAGTTGCTTTCGTCTTTGTGAGAAGAACAGACGAATCATTTTTTCAAAAGCATCTATTTCATTAAGTGCAATATCAGGTGTTTCTTTTCGGCTGAAATGAAGAACGGTGGAATCCACTTTTGGGGGAGGCACAAAAGCACCAGGAGGAGCATGCACCACATGTTTCAATTCAAATTGGCCTTTACACATGACATGAAGTGAATTCATAGAATTCTTGATGTCTTTAGGAAGAATTTTATCTGCGACTTCTTTTTGATACATCAGAGTCATGTTTTTTATCTGAGGTATACGGAGAAAAGAAAGAGTCAAAGGAACACTCACGTTATAGGGAAGATTAGATACCAACCAAATGTTTTGCAGATTGGTTTTTTGAAGAAATTCATTCCAGTTAAATTCCAAGGCGTCCTGATTGAAAACATTTTCACTGCCCACAATGGGGGAGAGAAGTTCTACAAACCTTGTGTCCATTTCAATGACATAAAACGGTAGATTGTATTCTTTTAGCTTTGGTGTCAGCACAGCAGGTCCGGGTCCAACTTCCACAATGCCATCTGTTCCTTCAGGGAGTGGAGAAGTGATCTTATTAATAACTGACGGAGAACTTAAAAAATGCTGTCCGAAACTTTTATTGGCCAGGGGAAAACGAGACATTATTTTTTCTCCACAAAGCGAGATCGAGGATCAATGGTGAGACATTCTGGAAAAGAAATTTGAGTCTCCATCACACGGCTTGCCCAGTTAGCAACCATGGCCGCATTGTCGGTACTATAAAGTGGTTTTACTGCATGAACATTTTTAAAGCTTTCTTTCATGACCTTTCGCAGACGGGAATTACAGGCCACTCCTCCTCCTAGAACAATAGGAGTAGTGAAGGTTTTAACTTTTTGATCGAGAATCTTAGTAATAACTTCTTCTGTTTTAATTCTTAGAGTTTGAACAATAGCTTCCTGATAGCCGGCACAGATGTGAGGGAGTTCAGCTTCAATTTCGACCTTATCCATCTTTTCTAGTTTCACTCTAAGAGCTGTTTTAAGGCCGGAAAAACTCATTTTACCGGGACGGTCTCTCAAGTAACTGATAGGAAATGGGAATTTTTTAGGATCACCGTTAACGGCAATTTCATCAATGATTTTTCCTGCGGGATAACCAACTCCTAAAAGTTTTCCACCTTTATCAAAGGCTTCTCCGGCAGCATCATCAAGAGTGGTTCCTAAAATCTCCATATCGTTAGGACCTTTCACCCACATAAAGGCTGAATGTCCACCGCTCACTAAGACTCCCAAATAAGGGTAACTCACTTCTTCTGTGAGGTGGATAGCTTCTAGGTGAGCATAAAGATGGTTTACCGGAATAATAGGGAGTTTGTGAAGAAGCGAAAATGTTTTAGCAAGATTGATTCCCGTTAATAGTGAACCAATGAGACCAGGATGGGTTGTTACAGCAACGGCAGAGATGTCAGTGGGCTTAACACCTGCTTCTTTAAAAGTAATATCCAATAGAGGAGGGATGGCCTTAACGTGGCTTCTAGCGGCCAGTTCTGGAACAACACCGCCCCATTTTTCGAGAATAAAGTCTTGATTGAAACTATTAAGCGCCAGGATACGAGTCTCATTCTCTTTCACTTCTACAATAGAAAGAGAGGTATCATCACAACTTGTTTCAATTCCTAAAATATACTTCACAGTTCTTTCTTGGCCCTTGTTGCATCTGGAGAGTTTGGATAATCAGTCACCAGCTTTGTAAATGCCTGACGGGCCTCTTCTGTTTTATTCAATTTTTGGAATGATTTTCCAATGAGGTAGAGGCTGTTAGGGGCCAATGATGATCTTGGATACTTCATTACTATTTTTGAAAGATAAACTAAAGCTTTATCTGGATTATTGGTATAAAGCTCTACTCTACCAAGTCCATGATAGATCTTATTATGGTCGGCAGCGTTTAAATCTTTGTGATCAATAAGAGATTCTAGAATGACTTTAGCAGAAATAAATTTGTTATCGACTACCATTTGTAGAGCTTCATTCATTTGTTGCCTAGGAGTTTTAACGGCAGGAGCGGCCTTAGCTGCATTCGCTTGCTGCTTGGAAAGAGTTTTAAGACCCTCCGTTACTTTTTCAGCAAAAGCTTTTTGAGTTTTAAGTTCTTCTTGAAGTAGTAAAATTTGATTCTGAGTAGCATCAGACTGAGTTTTTAAAAGAATAATATCCTCACTGTTTTCTTTTATTTTTTCTGGATGAATGGAGGCTTGTTTATGTTCGAGCTCTTCAACTTTTCCAGTGAGGATTTCCAGTTGATTTTGCATGCTTTGCATCTGATTCATGAGTTGCCCAACAAGATTCTGTGAATCTGATAGTTGAGATGACATATTTGTTATCTGACGCTCGCGATTGACTTGCTCTGCAGTCTTGATACAGGCAGTAGTAGACAAAAGAAGAACTAAGAAGATCACATTTTTTTTCATAACCAATCAACCTTTAAATAAAGTAGGGATGATTGATTCTAGCTTAAATGCGTCTATTGTGCATTACCTTCGAGGGCTTTTTTTCTAATAGCTGAGTACTCAGCTTGCTCAGAGAATTTTTTAGAATGAAGAGCATACTCTTTGGCCTTATTAAAGTATTTTCTGCGGTAAGCAGACTTAGCCTTTAAGTAATAATCTTCAGCTTGGCGATAAAGGTTAGAAGCGTGAACGTCGGCCCCAGCTTCTTTAGCAGCAAGAAAAGCTGCCTGGGCAAGACTCATTTCAACTTTGGGTCTTGTAGTAGCAAGACCACAAGACCCAAGTAAAACAATACTTATCAAAATAAGTACTAACTTCATTAATTACTTAGCAGTGATAACAAAATTAGCACGACGGTTTTTTGACCATGCAGACTCATCACTTCCTTCTACAACCGGACGCTCTTTTCCGTAAGAAATGATAGAGATACGGTTAGAAGAAATACCACGAGCAACCAGATAGTCGCGAACTGACTTTGCACGTCTTTCACCAAGAGCAAGGTTGTACTGAATTCCACCGCGCTCATCTGCGTGACCTTCAATTTGAACATCAACAGTTGGGTTATTTTGAAGGAACTCAACGTTGGCATTTAGTTGGTCAGTTGTTGTCTGGCTAAGTTGAGAAGAGTTGAATGCAAAATATACTGTTACTAAACCACCAGCGGTATTAGAGTCAGAATCACCATTGAGTTCAAGGCTAAGGCCAGTGTTGCTAGCATCGAAATCAGTAGCAGCTGCATTGTCTGGAGTATTGGCCGGTTTTTTCGAAGCACAACCTACAGCAAAAAAACTAATTAAAAGAAGGGAACATAGTGCGCGACTAAACATATAACTTCTCCTTTGAAGTCACTAAGTAAAAAGATATCTCCTATTATGCTTCTAAACTTCTGATTTTAGAAGATAAAACTCGGCTAAACGACTGATAGTTATTTGACACAAACTAATTTGATACGTCATTTCCTTGACAGAAACTAAATGTTTGCCGCGCATTAAGTGTGTGAAATAAAAAAGATGCAAAAAACTCTTTTTTTGGCATGGTTTTTGCTATAAGGTATATATGTGTGTGTGTTTGGAGTTAGAAAAGGATTTTTTAGCTTCAATGTCTCTCGAAAAAAAAAGCCCATCTCCCGATGGGCTTTTTTTTTATATTTGAGCATTTTCTTTCCCCCCTTAGAATAAATATTAAGAAAAAGGAGAGGGGTTTTGAATGATTTTCCATGGACGGATAAGTCCTCTGATAAGTGGTACATAATTTATTCTCACGGTCATGAAGGACCTTA
>Ga0079223_10002794_pt1 | contig 10899 bp, 8 predicted proteins | sample Stecom2011_FD_75072 | JGI IMG/M metagenome (GOLD analysis project Ga0079223, IMG submission 75072) | Agricultural soil microbial communities from Utah to study Nitrogen management - Steer compost 2011 | ecosystem: Environmental > Terrestrial > Soil > Agricultural land | place: USA: Utah...
GCGTTGCGAGCGACTTCCGACATGCCTTTTTTGTTCGCATCGAGTTCTTCGAGCGTCATCATCGGCACATAGAGGTCATGTTCCTCGAAACGGAACAGGCTGGTGGGGTCGTGCATGAGCACGTTGGTGTCGAGTACGAACAGCTTGGTGGCTGCGGCTTGGGAGTCGGCGCGTCGGGTCATGGATGCGGCTTTCCTTACATGCTCTGGACAAGTGCCAGCACGGCTTGTGCGTGACCCGGAACCTTGACGCTGCGCCAAGCCTGGACGATGTTTCCTTCAGTGTCGATCAGGAAGGTGGAACGTTCGATGCCGCGCACTTGCTTGCCGTACATGTTTTTCAAACGGATCACATCAAAGGCGCTGCACGCGACTTCATCCACGTCGGAGATCAGGTCGAAAGGCAAACCGAGCTTTTCCTTGAAGCGTTCGTGTGATTTCAGACTGTCGCGCGAGATGCCAAAGACCTTGCAGTCGGCTGCAACGAATTCGTAGTGCAGATCACGAAAGTCGGTGCTTTCATTGGTGCAGCCGGGGGTGTTGTCTTTTGGGTAGAAATACAACACAACCTTGCTGCCGCGCAGTTCCGCGAGGCTGATGGTCTGACCGCCGGTAGCGGGGAGGGAGAAATCGGGCGCCGGAATCGCGCTTGTTTCATTCATGGGTGGGATCCCTTCGTTCTTATGTGGGTTCAGCGTAACGGACAATGTGTTGGATTGACAATCTACGAAGAGATTGCGCCGATCAGCTATTATGCGCCGCTAACGTGCTGCCAGAGGCTTCGTTGTTCGTGGATGCTGTTCAAATCGTAGTGCTTGCGCTCGTTCAGGGCGTAACCGAATTCCTGCCAATTTCCAGCTCTGCCCACCTGATTCTCGCGCCCGCGATATTGGGGTGGCCTGATCAAGGGCTGGCTTTTGATGTGGCGGTGCATGTCGGGTCGCTGAGCGCGGTCATGCTGTATTTTCGCCAAGAAATCGCCCGTATGACAATAGCCGGCCTGGGCTCGTTTGCGGGGCGCTGGTCGCCGGACGCCAAGCTGGCCTGGGCGGTTGTGTTGGGCACGCTGCCGGTGGTGTTCGTCGGTCTGTTGGGTAAATCCTTTATCGAAACCGCCTTGCGCGGCCCGCTGGTGATCGCGATTTCGACGATTGTGTTTGGTTGTGCGCTCTGGTGGGCTGACGTGACGGGACGGCGCGACCGCAGTGAATACACGGTCAGTTGGCGCGATGCGCTCTTCGTGGGGGTTGCGCAGGCGATTGCGTTGATTCCGGGGACTTCACGTTCGGGCATCACCATCACTGCGGCACTGTTGCTCGGCCTGTCGCGTGAAGCCGCCGCGCGGTTTTCCTTCCTGCTGTCGATTCCAACACTGATGGCTTCGGGCGTATTGGTGGGGCGCGATCTGCTTGAGTCGAAGGTGCCGGTTGCGTGGGGAGAACTGGCACTCGGCATGCTGGTGGCCGCGGTGTCCGCTTATGCGTGTATTCATCTATTCATTACGCTTGTGGCGCGCACCGGCATGTTGCCGTACGTGATCTATCGTCTTGCGTTGGGCTTCCTGTTGCTCTGGATCTTCCTGTAAACAGGCTGGAAGGGCGATGCGAGAACGGTTCCGCTCTCGACTGCCTGCGATCCCTTCGGTACCATTAATTCCTTTTGTCCCTGCGTATTTTGTGCGCAGGTGAGGCTTTTTCCGAGGACGGGCAAGATGTCTGTGACCAGCAACCGCACGCTTGCGCCGGCTTTGCCCGTGGCGGCGAAGCCGAATGATGGCATTACCGAAATGCGTCTGATTCGAAAATCCGACAAGCTCGCGGATGTTTGTTATGACATTCGCGGTCCGGTGCTGGCCCGCGCGAAACAAATGGAAGATGAAGGGCAGCGCATCATCAAGCTCAACATCGGCAACCTCGCGCCATTTGGTTTCGAAGTGCCCGAGGAAATCGTCGTCGATGTCATCCATAACTTGCGCGAAGCGTCGGGCTACTCGGATTCAAAAGGCCTGTTTGCCGCGCGTAAGGCGGTGATGCATTACACCCAGCAAAAGCAGATTGCCGGCGTCGGTATTGAAGATATCTATATTGGCAACGGCGCTTCCGAGCTGATCGTGATGTCCATGCAGGCGTTGCTCAACAACGGCGATGAAGTGCTCGTGCCGGCCCCGGATTATCCGTTATGGACCGCCGCCGTCAGCCTCGGCGGAGGGCAGCCGCGCCACTACATGTGCGACGAACAGGCGGATTGGTATCCGGATCTCGACGACATTCGCAGCAAGATCACGCCGACCACGCGGGCAATCGTCGTGATCAATCCGAACAACCCGACCGGAGCGCTGTATTCCGACGAATTGCTGCAGGGCATCATCGAGATCGCGCGCGAACATCAGCTCATTATTTTCGCTGACGAAATCTATGACAAAATGGTGTATGACGGAGCGCGTCATACGTCGATTGCGTCGCTCGCGGATGATGTCTTGTTCGTCACCTTCAACGGTCTGTCAAAGAACTACCGAGCCTGTGGCTATCGTGCCGGCTGGATGGTGGTGTCGGGCGAAAAGCGTCATGCGCTGGACTATGTCGAAGGGCTGACGATGCTCGCCTCGATGCGTCTGTGTTCCAATGTGCCGGGTCAGTGGGCGATTCAAACTGCGCTGGGTGGTTATCAGAGCATTGAAGAATTGGTCGCCCCGGACGGTCGTCTGACCCGTCAGCGAGACCTCGCTCACAGCATGATGACATCCATCCCGGGTGTCAGTTGCGTCAAGCCCAAGTCCGCGCTCTATCTTTTCCCGCGTCTGGATCCGAAAATTTACCCCATTCAGGACGACCAGCAGTTCATTCTCGAACTGCTCGAAGAAGAGCGCGTGCTGTTGGTGCAGGGGAGCGGTTTCAACTGGGGAGCGCCCGATCATTTCCGACTCGCCTTTTTGCCGTACGAGGAGGATCTGGAAGATGCCATGGGCCGGATCGAACGTTTCCTTGATCTATATCGTACACGTCACGCCTGATTGCGTGATCCTTCCGAACCCCAAATTCAGAATAGAACATGAGACCCATTAACGTTGGCCTTCTTGGCCTCGGTACTGTCGGTGGGGGCACCTTCGAGGTGCTCGCGCGCAATAGCGAGGAAATCGCCCGCCGCGCAGGGCGTGCGATCCGCATTTGTGCGGTCGCTGACCGCAATCTTGAGCGCGCTCGTGAGAAGGTTGGCCACTCCGTTCGGGTGACCGATGACGTCTTCTCGATCGTCAACGACCCCGAGATTGATATCGTCGTTGAACTGATTGGCGGCTGCGATGTGGCCAAAGAGCTGATACTCGGCGCGATCGCCAATGGCAAGCACGTGGTGACTGCCAACAAGGCCTTGCTCGCTTTACATGGCAACGAGATTTTCGCGGCCGCACAAGAACGAGGCGTGATGGTGGCGTTCGAGGCTGCCGTGGCGGGTGGTATCCCGATCATCAAGGCGTTGCGCGAAGGTCTTTCGGCCAACCGCATCGAATGGTTCGCGGGCATCATCAATGGCACGACGAACTTCATCCTTTCCGAAATGCGTGAAAAGGGCCTGGCTTTTGCCGACGTGTTGCATGAAGCACAGATGCTCGGATATGCCGAGGCCGATCCGACCTTCGACGTTGAAGGGGTGGATGCCGCGCATAAAGCTGCGCTGATGAGTGCCATCGCGTTCGGGGTGCCGATGCAGTTCGAGGCCGCGCACATCGAAGGCATTACCAATCTGCAAAGCATTGATATTGCCTATGCGGGACAGCTCGGATATCGGATCAAGCTGCTTGCATTGTCGAGTCGTCGCCCGGAAGGCGTAGAGCTTCGCGTGCATCCGACGCTGATTCCGCGCGATCGTCTGCTTGCGAATGTCGAAGGCCCGATGAACGCCGTGCTCGTGCAGGGGGATGCGGTCGGCCCAACCATGTATTACGGCGCGGGAGCCGGAGCAGAGCCCACGGCCAGCGCGGTCATCGCGGATCTTGTAGACGTCACCCGTCTGCACACCGCCGACCCGGAACATCGGGTGCCGCATCTGGCTTTTCAGCCGGATCTGCTGCATGACGTCAAGGTCTTGCCGATCGAGGAAGTGATCACTTCCTACTATCTGCGCATGCGCGTTGATGACAAACCCGGTGTGCTGGCCGAAGTGACCGGGATTCTCGCGCAGCGCAGCATTTCAATCGAAGCCATGTTGCAGCGTCAGGCTGAAGTGGGTGAATCCCGTACCGACATCATCATCCTGACGCACCGTACGGTCGAGCGAAACGTCAATGCGGCAATCAAGAGTATTGAGGCGTTGCCGGTCGTGCGAGGTGAAGTGGCTCGCTTGCGCATGGAAAACCTGAAATAACCACTTCTGGCGCAGCGTTTTGAAACGGCCGCAATGGAAACGTTGCGGCCGTTTTAGGTCAGGGTTTGCTGTCTGACCCGCATTCCGCAATGACAAGTGTGCAAGCGCTGGCACAGGATGTGGTCTTTGGGCGCGGTGCTTTGCACAGGCCGTCGGGCAATACGGGATACTGCGAAGGTGGGGGCGGGCTGCCGGCCGAGTAAGATGGAAGAGGTTTGTTGCCTCGTTCCGGCTCGTCCGGAGGAAACTCGCCAACGAGCGGCCGAGTCCAAACTGATACCGAATCTATCCGTCAGGTGGCGCATGCACCGCGTTACGGCCATTTTGCTAGGTGGAATGTTTTTGGCGCTGACCGCTTGCGATCCATTGTCGCAACCGGAATCAATGCTGGAAACCTATGTGGAGCGCGCGGCGCGCGTGCTTGACGAAACGGCCGAACTGACCCCCGTGATGGCGGTTCCGCAACTCCCGCGCAAACGTGACCGCGTGCGGGAATTGCCCGATCTCGACCTCGGCATGCTGGACTTTCTCAGCCTGTACGGGTGCGAATTGCAACACGTCATCAGCGAACGAAATTCAATTCTGGGTCGGGTGATGCATCCGGTAAACCAGCTCCACTATGAATTACGTTTTGTCCGCTCGGCACAAATCTGTCTGGAGGAGATCGACAGCGAACGACGTGCGCGCGCCATTGCCGAGGCGATCGAGATCAAGCGCGCAGCATTGCCCGACGTGATCTGGAATGCGGTGTGGAGTTCGAGCGAAATCGAGGCGTTTCTGACCCGTTCGAAAGGCCCGTTGCGAATCGATGTGGATCGCGATCTGGCGAGCGTGCTGGCAGCGGATCTGTACGCATTGGAAAGCGTGGCCGAACGCATCCGGCACGGTGAAGTGCCGGATCTTGAGGTCACTGCGTTGGACGGTATTTATCAACGCTGGCAATCGCGTCCGTTGGCCGGACAGGTGATTCGCAGTGCAGTGCTCATTGCGGCGCGCCTGGACGACGTCTCGCGATTAATCGAACCGCGACTGAAAGACCGCCCAGTTTGCGCCCGGCCCGATCATCAGCCCCGCGCAGCGTTAAACATGCAGGGCATGTTCATGACCGTCTATATTGGTCATGTCCAGCCGTATCTGGCCGCGGTTCAACGTGTGCGGAATGAATTGATGCCGACACTGCAAAGTCTTGCCGCCATGGGGGCTGAAACGCGTACGCCTGCGATGACGGAATACGCTCACATGATGTTCCATGGCGAGGTCGAAGGCAGCGTGTGGTGGAACTTCGATCGTGCCGTGGCGCGTCACACCGAACTTTGGCAGAAACTGCTTGAACAATGCGGCATGCGACCGCAAAGTTGATGGCGTCCGAACCCACGGCCTTTCTCCAGTTCAACCTGTGGCTGTGCTCTCCGTTAGAATATCCCTTTTTGCCTTGTCAGGACTTTCTCCCGTGAAATACCTTTCCACGCGCGGTCAGCCGGCCGGCCCCGAATTTTGCGACATCCTGCTCGGCGGTCTGGCCGCCGATGGTGGTCTGTACCTGCCGGAGAGCTACCCGCAGGTGACGCGTGACGAACTCGATGCGTGGCGTGCGTTGCCCTATGCCGACCTGGCATTCGCGGTCTTGTCGAAATTCGCCACCGACATCCCTGCGGACGATTTGCATGCGATCTGCAAAAAGACCTACACCCCCGAAATCTATCGCCATCCGCGCGCCGGAAGTGACGCGGACGAGATCACTCCGCTTGCGTGGCTGCAACCCGGCAAGCTCGCATTGCTCGAACTGTCGAACGGCCCGACGCTGGCGTTCAAGGACATGGCGATGCAGTTTCTGGGCAATCTGTTTGAGTACGTATTGGCGAAGCGCGGCGAGGAAATCAATATTCTCGGCGCAACTTCGGGCGATACGGGCTCGGCGGCCGAGTATGCGATGCGCGGCAAGCACGGTGTGCGGGTGTTCATGCTTTCACCGCACGAACGCATGAGTGATTTTCAGCGTGCGCAGATGTATTCGCTGACCGATGAAAATATCTACAACATCGCGGTTACCGGCATGTTCGACGATGCACAGGACATTGTGAAAGCGGTTTCGAACGATGCTGAATTCAAGGAGAAACACCGCATTGGTGCGGTCAACTCGATTAACTGGGCGCGCGTTGCGGCGCAGGTGGTGTACTACTTCAAGGGGTATTTTGCCGCGACGAAGAGCAACGACGAGCGCGTTGCCTTCTGCGTACCCTCGGGCAATTTCGGCAACATTTGCGCCGGCCACATTGCGCGTCAAATGGGTTTGCCCATTGGCCGTTTGATCCTTGCAACGAATGAGAACAATGTTCTCGACGAGTTTTTTCGCACGGGCGTTTACCGTCCGCGCGCGTCTGCCGAAACCCATGTCACATCGAGCCCGTCGATGGATATTTCCAAGGCGTCCAATTTCGAGCGTTTCATGTTCGATCTAGTCGGACGCGATCCGGCGGTGGTTGCAGATCTGTGGCGCAAGGTGGATGCTGGAGAAGCCGTCGACCTGAACGAAACGCCGTATTTTGCGCGTGTGCCGGAATTCGGCTTCGTTTCTGGCAGCAGTTCGCACGCGGACCGTCTTGCCACCATCCGCAAGGTGTGGGACGAATACGGCGTCATGATTGATACGCATACCGCCGATGGCGTGAAGGTGGCGCTGGAGAACCTGCCGGAAAATATGCCCACCATCGTGCTGGAGACGGCCCAGCCGGTGAAATTCGCCGAAACCATCCGCGAAGCCCTGGGGCGGGAACCGGCTCGGCCGGCGGATCTGCAAGACATCGAGAACCTGCCGCAGCATGTCGAGGTGATGGCGCCGGATGCGAAGGCTATCAAGCAATACATTGTCGATAACATCGGCTGAGTACAACGCTGCGAAAAACAAAAAAGCGCCTTGAAACGGCGCTTTTTTGTGTGTGCCGGAAGGGGGTTATTTCTCTATATGGCGCAACGACAGATCAATCGCTTGCAGGTTTTTAGTCAGGCCCCCGATCGAAATGCGATGCACGCCGGTTTCGGCAATTGAACGCACCTGTTCAAGGCTGACGCCGCCCGAGGCTTCCAGCTCTGCGCGTTCCTGGGTGAGCTCGACCGCGCGATGCAGGGTGTCGAGATCCATGTTGTCGAGCAGCAGCATCTTTACGCCACAATCCAGCGCTTGTTCCAGCTCTTCCAGGTTTTCCACCTCGACCTCGATAAAGGCCTGCGGCGGCGCCAGCCTCCGCGCGGCCTCGACCGCTGCACGGAGGCTCCCGGCGGCGATGATATGGTTTTCCTTGATCAAAACGCCGTCGAACAGGCCGATGCGATGATTGTGCCCGCCGCCGACTGAAACCGCATATTTTTGCGCCATGCGCAAGCCCGGCAGCGTCTTACGGGTATCCACGATTTTGGCTCGTGTGCCCGCGACCGCTTCGACGAAACGTTGAGTGGTGGTGGCGGTGCCGGATAAGGATTGGAGAAAATTCAGTGCGGTGCGTTCGGCGGTGAGCAGCGTGCGGGCGTCCGTGGCGATGTCACACAACGGCTGGTCGGCCGTCACGGTTTCGCCTTCACGGACGTGCCACGACACGGTTGCGGTCGGGTCGAGCGCGTGAAAGGTGGCGTCGACCCAGGCGGACCCGCACAGCACGGCAGGCTCACGGGTGATGATCCGGGCGCGCGCGCGGGCGTCTGCTGGAATCAGCCCAGCGGTGAGATCGCCGCTGCCAACGTCTTCGGCAAGTGCCGCTGCAACCGTGCGTTGAATTTCGATGCGAAGTGGGTGAGGGATAAGCATGGTTCGAGTGTACAACGAGCGTCGTTTTTCAGGCGTCTGGAACAGGCGGATTGCCGGCTTCGCGCAGCCACGCATTGAAAATTCGGCGGGCGGCGGTAATGACTTCGCTTGCGGTTAAGCCGATGGGGCCGACGTTGTCGGCAGCGAGCTGTTCGGCCGCCGTGCCGTGCAGATGAACCGCGGCGGTCAGCGCAGCTTCGGGCGGCCAGTGTTGCGCGAGTAATGCGGTAATCAGGCCGGTCAGTACGTCGCCCATTCCGGCACTGGCCATGCCGGGATGGCCGGTGCAGTTGATGTGCCAGCGCCCGTCGGGCAACGCGATGATGGTGCCGCAGCCTTTGAGTGCAACCAATGCGTTGAAACGCTGTGCCAGCTCGGTCGCAGAGCGGATGCGATCGGTCTGGACTTCCTCGGTTTCTCGACCGAGCAGACGTGCAGCTTCCGCCGGGTGGGGTGTAAGGAGGGTCGGTGCCTGGCGTCGGGTGCAAAGTTGTTCGAGAACATCATGAGCGGCGATCAGATTGAGGGCGTCGGCGTCCAGCACCAGCGGTACAGGCGTGGGCAGGACGCGTTCCATCAGGCGACGTGCGTCGTCCGAGGTGCCTAAGCCCGGGCCGACGGCAAGGACACTGGCGGCTTTGATCACCACGTTGGGCATGCGCAGCATCAATTCGGGTTGCATCGCATCCACGCTGGGGGCGTCGCGATCCATCATGCCAACGAAAATACGGCCGGCGCCAAGGTTCAAAGCCGCGCGTCCCGACAGAAGGGTGGCGCCGATCATGCCGCTTGCGCCGCCGAGAATTCCAGCATTGCCGAAACTGCCTTTGTGCGTGTTGAGACGTCGCGGCGCGAGATGTTCGTGGAACATGGAGGGACGTACGCGCACCCCGTTGGGCGAGGCGATTTCCTGAACCGCCACGTCGAGAGGATGAACGGATACCACCCCGGCGTGATCCGGCCCATCAAGGGTGAGCAGTCCGGGCTTGAGTGCGATGAAACTGAGCGTGTGGGTCGCGTTGAACGCGATGCCGAGAACGCGGCCGGTGTCGGCATCAATACCACTCGGTACGTCGAGCGCCAGACGCGGGCACGCCAGGGCATTCAGGTGTTTGATCCAGTCGCGGTACGCGTTTTTGATCGGGCGTTGCAGGCCAATACCGAACAGGGCATCTACGATCAGTGCCCAACCGGTGTCGGGTTCGGCGGGCAGGGCGTCCAAGGTGCTTCCGCCCGCTTCGTGCCAGGCATTGAGTGCGGTACGTGCGTCGGCAGGCAAGCGCTCCGCATTGCCGGCAAATACAACCGTTACCGCACGGCGCGCTTGCAGCAGGCGACGTGCCATGACAAATCCGTCACCGCCATTGTTGCCTGGACCGCAGACAATAAGAATGGTGCCGGGGCGGTCGGCAGTCAGTCGTACGGCTGCTTCGGCCGCAACCCGGCCGGCGCGCTCCATCAACGATGGATCAGCGCTGTCGCTCACCTGGGATTCAAGAATGCGGATTCCTGCTACGGTGTAGATCGGTTCAGGGGGCGAGAACATCGAGTTCGCTCTGTTGTGACCCGGAACAAGGCAGTATATAGGCTAGGCGCGTGCGTGTTTACGCCGGATATTGAACGAAGCAGGGTTATGGGTCTGCCGAGCGTATCGTCAAGGCTCGCCACCTTGCTGGGCGGGTGTGCAGTTCCAAGCCGTGAGATTCACTCTTCTTGCGTATTGAGCGGCGTGTACAGATCGCTGAAGGGGCTGCATTTGTCTACACTTCGTGGCAGACCGTACTGAATGCAAAGTCGAAAAGCGCTCATTACAGACGTGTGGATGTGAATTCACGGATTCTTGATCGCGTTTCGGGGCGTCCGGAATCAGGTTGGACGCTGTTTCAGGCTGGAAGGAAGGGCGCGGGCCTGTGGTAGAATTTGCGGTTAGCACAAACTCGGCGGAGCCGGCGGGACAGCAAGGAAATCTTGCTTCGCCGCCTCCGCTTCAACCTCTTTTGAACTTGTCGGGAAGCAATTGATGGAGAACAACCAGGAAACGCCGAGCGCGCTGGAGCGCCGTATCGACATGGCTGTATCGATGGCTGATGTTGAAAAAGATGTCGAAGCCCGTATCAAGCGCATGGCCCGCAGCATGAAGATGGCCGGCTTTCGGCCGGGCAAGGTGCCCCTCAAGATCGTTGAGCAAACGCATGGTGCACAAGTGCGTTCCGAAGCGATCGGCGCAGCGGTTGAAAAGGCTTTTGGTGAAAAGGTGCGGGAGCAGGAACTGCGTATCGCCGGTCAGCCGAGCATCGAACCGGGTGACGCCACCGAAGACGGGAAACTTTCCTTTACCGCTGTGTTCGAAGTCTATCCTGAGGTACAGCCGGGCTCGCTCGCTGACAGCTCATTTGAGCGCCCCACGCTGGAAATCGGTGACGCTGAGGTTGAGAAAACGATCGAAGTGTTGCGCAAACAGCGCACTCAGTACGAAGTGACGGATCGTGCCGCGCAGGATCAGGATCGGGTGGTCATCGACTTCATCGGACGGAAGGACGGCGAAGTGTTTGAAGGCGGTCAGGCGAGCGATTTTCCGTTCGTCCTCGGCGCCGGCGCGATGCTGAAGGATTTTGAAGAAGCGGTTGCCGGACTCTCCCAAGGCGAGTCAAAAACCTTTGAAATGACCTTTCCGGAAGATTATCAGGCGGAGCATCTCGCGGGTCAGAAGGTTGAATTCGAAATCACCGTCAAGGCCGTCGA
>Ga0079223_10002796_pt1 | contig 10896 bp, 11 predicted proteins | sample Stecom2011_FD_75072 | JGI IMG/M metagenome (GOLD analysis project Ga0079223, IMG submission 75072) | Agricultural soil microbial communities from Utah to study Nitrogen management - Steer compost 2011 | ecosystem: Environmental > Terrestrial > Soil > Agricultural land | place: USA: Utah...
GCAACACCCCACGCTCTCGCGCAATGTCGCAGAGATCGTCAACAAATCCTTGAGCATTCAGGAGCACTGATCAATGAAGAATAAATCCCTGACCCAGTACCTGGTCGAACAGCAGCGCCAGGAAGGTGTCGTCTCGGCCGAGCTGCGCCTGCTGATTGAAACGGTGGCGCGTGCCTGCAAGGCCATCAGCCATGCCGTCGGCAAGGGCGCGCTGGGTGGCGTGCTGGGCAGCCTGGATTCCGAAAACGTCCAGGGCGAAGTACAGAAAAAGCTCGACGTGCTCTCCAACGAGATTCTGCTCGATGCCAATGAATGGGGTGGGCACCTGGCCGCCATGGCGTCCGAGGAAATGGAAACCATCCACCTGATTCCGAACCGCTACCCCAAGGGCGAATACCTGCTGCTGTTCGATCCGCTTGACGGCTCGTCGAACATCGACGTGAACGTGTCGATCGGCACGATTTTTTCGGTACTGCGCGCACCGGCCGACGCATCGGGCCGCGAGATCGAAGAACGCGACTTCCTGCAACCGGGCACGCGTCAGGTTGCCGCCGGCTATGCCGTGTACGGGCCGCAGACCATGCTGGTGCTTACCGTGGGCAACGGCGTGGTGGGCTTTACGCTCGACCGCGAAACCGGCGCCTGGCGTCTCACGCACGACGATATCCGCATTCCCGAACAAACGGCCGAATTCGCCATCAACATGTCGAACATGCGCCACTGGGAAATGCCGGTGCGCCGCTACATTCATGAATGCCTGGCAGGCAAGGAAGGGCCGCTGGGCAAGAACTACAACATGCGCTGGGTGGCTTCGATGGTTGCCGACGTGCACCGCATCCTGAGCCGCGGCGGCGTGTTCATGTACCCGCGCGACGAACGCCCCAGCGGCAAGGCCGGCAAGCTGCGCCTGATGTACGAGGCCAACCCCATGAGTTTCATCGTGGAACAGGCCGGCGGCGTCGCGATCGACGGCGAACACCGCATTCTCGACATCGAACCCACCGCACTGCACCAGCGCGTCGGCGTGGTTCTGGGCTCACGCGAGGAAGTCGAACGCGTGCAGCGCTACCACCGGGAAGCGCAGCAGAATTAATCACCGTTGCAGCATGAGTTCACAAAAAGGCCGGCGCGATGCCGGCCTTTTCGTTTGGGGCGCCGTGGCGATCAGTCGAGCGTGAAGATCGTGGCGCCGGTGGTTTTGCGTGCTGCAAGGACTTCCTGCGCCTGCGCGGCTTCCGACAGCGGAAAGCGCTGACCGATGGCGACCTTGATGCGGCCGTCGGTGATCAGGCTGAAGAGATCGTCGGCCGCCGCCTGCATGGTTTCCTGCGTGGGTACGTAATCGCCCAGCTTCGGGCGCGTGACATACAACGAACCCTTGTTGTTCAGCAGTGCCAGATCCACCCCTTCAACAGGCCCGGAGGCGTTACCGAAGCTCACCATCAGGCCGCGCGGGCGCAGGCAGTCCAGCGAAGTCATCCAGGTATCTTTGCCCACGCCGTCGTACACCACCGGCAGCTTGGCGCCGTTGGTCAGTTCCTTCACGCGCTCGGCCACGTTCTCGGTGCTGTAGTTGATCACTTCCCAGGCGCCGTGCTCTTTGGCCAGCGCGCACTTTTCATCGCTGGAAGCCGTACCGATCAGCTTCACGCCCAGTGCACGCGCCCATTGGCAGGCAAACAGGCCCACGCCGCCCGCGGCCGCGTGAAACAGGATCGTTTCGCCCTCCTGCAGGCGGTAGCACTGACGGAACAGGTACTGCACCGTAAGCCCCTTGAGCATGGCGGCGGCCGCCTCGTCGTAGCTGACCGAATCGGGCAGCTTCACCACCCGGTCGGCCGGCACGTTGCGCAGGTCGGCATAGGCCCCCAGCGGGCTCTGGCCGTATGCCACGCGGTCACCCACCTTCAGGTGCGTGACACCTTCGCCCACCGCCACCACATCGCCCGCGGCCTCGAACCCCAGGCCGTGCGGCAGGGGGTGCGGGTACAGGCCGGTGCGGAAATAAATGTCGATAAAGTTCAGGCCGACCGCCTTCTGGCGTATAGTCACCTCGCCCTTCGCGGGGGCCGGCACCTCGACCGTTGCAAGCTTGAGTACTTCCGGGCCTCCGTGGGCTTCGATGCGTATTGCTTTAGCCTGGTTCGTCAATTCCGTCTCCATGCACAATTAAAGTATGAATCGCTCACCGCGTTCTTTGGCGCGGCAACCCGTTTAGTTTAATACGTCCTTGGCATGCACCTTTATACGACGTCGATACCGGATTGATCGACCCGTCTCAAGAACTCCAATCAGACACCGGCCCTACACATCGCAGCAGCTCAATGACACGCCAGCACGCCCTCGTTTCCATACACATCGCCGCCGTACTTTTCGGCCTCACCGGCATTTTCGGGGAACTCATCCAGGCTAACGCCCTGGTCATCACCGCCGGACGCGCTGCCTTTGCGGTGGCGGCCCTGTATGCGTTCATGCGCTGGCAGGGCTCCTCGGCGCGCGCCGGGCTCGACGGGCGCAGCGCGGCCGTACTGACCATCGCCGGCATCATGCTGGCCATACACTGGATCACGTTTTTCATTGCCGTGAAGGTGGGCGGCGTGGCCATTGCCACGCTGGGCTTTGCCAGCTTCCCCGCCTTCATTACGCTGTGCGAATGGCTGGTGCTGCGCGAACGGGTGAGTTCTGCCGAATGGGTGATTCTGGCGCTGGTTACCGTCGGTCTGGTGCTCGTCACGCCCTCGTTCGACTTCCGCGACCAGGCCACCGTGGGCCTGGCCTGGGCGGTGGCGTCGGGGCTGTCGTTCGCGCTGTTCACGCTCATCAACCGGCGGGCGGCCGCACACATCTCGGCATACCAGGTGGCATGCTGGGAAAACCTGGTGGTGGTTCTGGTGACCCTGCCCTTCGGGCTGGGCAGCCTGGGCGAGCCCGGGCTGCTCGACTGGTTCTGGCTCGCCCTGCTGGGCATCTTCTGCACCGCGCTGTCGCACTTTCTGCTGGTTTCCAGCCTGATGGTGCTCAAGGCCCGCAGCGCGGGCATCGTCATCGCGCTGGAGCCCGTTTATGCGATCGCGTTCGCGGCAATTCTGTTTGCCCAATACCCCAGCCTGCGGGCTTTGGTGGGCGGGGCGATCATGATCGGCGCAATCGTGTGGTCGGGGCTGCGAAAGGCGTGATCGGGCACACGCGTTTCAATAGCCCGTTGCCCGGTTCACCACGCCACTGACCGCTTCGCCCCGCTCCAGGCGCTCGATACGTTCGACGATCTGCCGCAAGGCGTCGTCTTCCAGGGTCGCAGCCGCCACGTGCGGTGTGACCCGCACGCGTGGATGCGCCCAGTACGGGTGATCTGACGGCAGGGGCTCCTGATTGAACACGTCGAGCACCGCCGCCTGTACGTGGCCCGCATCGAGCGCGACCAGCAGGTCGGCATCCACCACATGCGCGCCCCGCGCAATGTTGATCACTACCGCTTCGGGCCGCAACTGCCGCAGCAGTGCCGCATCGATGATGCCGGTGGTCTGCGGGGTGAGCGGCAACAGATTCACCAGCACGCGCGTGCGCGCCAGGAACGCGCCCAGCTGGTCGTCTCCCGCGTACGTGCTGACGCCTTGCAGCGTGTGCGGGCTGCGCGCCCAGCCCGCCACGGGGTAGCCCAGCGCCGCGACCGCACGCGCCACGTGCGCACCCAGCTGGCCAAGCCCCATGACGCCCACCGGCCACTCGTCATAGCGTATGGCGGGCAACGGCGCCCACTGCGCCGCGCGCTGCTGCTTCGCATAGGTTTCCAGCCCGCGCGACAACCAGGCCAAATGATGAATGACGTATTCGGCCATTTGCGGCGCCATGCCGGCGTCTTCCAGACGCAGCACGGGCAGTTGCGGCGGCAGGCTGGGCAGCGCCATCACGCCATCGACGCCCGCGCCCAGGTTGAACACCGCTTTCAGCTCACGCTCGACCTGGAACAATGCATCGGGCGGCGACCACACCACGGCATACTGCGCACCCACCGGCGCATCCCCCGCCTGCCATGCCCGCACGTCGTGCTGAGGCAGGGCATCTTGCAGTGCCCGATGCCAGCGTTCAGTACTGCCTTGGGCCGCAGTGGCGACAACGATTCTGACCACGTGTATTCCTTTCCTTGCTTGCACTTCATTGAGTTCAACCGGGCGAGCTGCGCGCACCCGAACGGGCCCGTCTCACTTGTTATGGCAGGCCTCGTGCGCGTGAAACCCGGTTCGCCGTCGCGCAGCCGCGGGCCGGACAGTCTCACTAGCCACGGCAGGCCTCGTGCGCGCGAAACGGCCGGCCTCGTGCGCGCGAAACCGAAGCGCACGAACCCGGGTTCAGCCATTCGACGCCTAGCGCCGCCGGCCTGTCAGTGACCCCAGCACGCCGCGCACCATTTCGTTTGCCGCGCGCCGCACCATGCTTTTGGCCACCGATTGCACCACGCCGTCGCGGCGCCCGCCGCGCGGCCCGGTCGAGCCGAACAGGAAGTCGCTGACAACCCCCATCAGCCCGGCGTCCTTTTCCTGGCCGGTCGCAGCCTTGCCGTTTTCCTGCACGGGCAGGCTCTCGGCGCGCTTCTGCAGAATCTCGTAGGCCGATTCCCGATCGATGGCCTGCTGATATTTCCCCGCCATGAGGGATGCGGCCATGAGCTGCGCGCGCTCGGCCGCCGTGGCCGGCCCGATGCGGCTGCCCGGCGCGGCGACCCAGGCGCGTTCGGTGGGCGAAGGGCGCCCCGCCTCGTCGAGCATGGACACCAGCGCCTCGCCCACGCCCAGTTCGGTAATGGCCGCTACCAGATCGAGCCCCGGATTCGGACGCATGGTTTCGGCGGCCGTGCGCACCGCCCGCTGATCGCGCGGCGTGAAGGCGCGCAACGCGTGCTGCACGCGGTTGCCCAGCTGCCCCAGCACGGTGTCGGGAATATCGAGCGGATTCTGCGTGACGAAGTACACGCCCACACCCTTCGAGCGAATGAGCCGCACCACCTGTTCAACCTTGTCGACCAGCGCCTTGGGCGCGTCGTCGAACAGCAGGTGGGCCTCGTCGAAGAAGAACACGAACTTCGGCCGGTCGAGATCGCCCACCTCGGGCAGGTTTTCGAACAGTTCCGCCAGCAGCCACAGCAGGAACACCGCGTACAGGCGCGGCGACTGCATCAGGCGGTCGGCCGCCAGAATGTTGATGACGCCCCGGCCCGATGCATCGGTACGCATCAGGTCGAAGATCTGCAGCATGGGTTCGCCAAAGAAGTGCTCGGCTCCCTGCGCCTCCAGGTGCAGCAACGCACGCTGAATGGCGCCCACCGATGCCGGCGCAATGTTGCCGTAGCGCCCGCGCAGCTCGGCCGCCCGGTCGCTGACCGCCTGCAGCATGGCACGCAGGTCTTTCAGGTCGAGCAGCAGCAGACCTTCTTCGTCGGCCACCCGGAAGACGATGTTCAGCACGCCTTCCTGCGTATCGTTCAGCTCCAGCATGCGCGCCAGCAGCAGCGGCCCCATGTCGGAGATGGTGGCACGCAGAGGGTGGCCCTGTTCCCCGAAAATATCCCAGAACTCGACAGGGGCGGCACCCCACGCGGGCTCGGCAAGGCCCAGGCGTTCGAGCCGCTGCTGCAGCTTGGGGCTGGGCACCGCGGCCTGCGACAGGCCCGACAAATCGCCCTTTACGTCGGCCACGAACACCGGGGTGCCGATGCGGCTGAACGCTTCGGCCAATACCTGCAGCGTCACCGTCTTGCCCGTACCGGTGGCGCCCGTGATGCACCCGTGACGATTCGCCAGCCGGGGCAGCAGCGCAACGGGGCCGCCTGCCCCCTGCGCCATGATGATGGGTTCAGCCATGACTTTGACCCCCGCGTGTAAATTGGACACAATGGCCCGGAGTGTAAATCAAGGGGCCCCCGTTCTGGGAAGCGCCGGATAACCCGAAGAACTCGCAGGCGCTTTCGCAGCATCCGAACGATGCTCGGGGGTAAAATTCACGTTTTCCAAGCGTTTTATCAGACAATTATGGCCGGACACAGTAAATGGGCGAACATCCAGCACCGCAAGGGGCGTCAAGACGCCAAGCGCGGCAAGCTCTGGACAAAGATCATCCGTGAAATCACCGTCGCAGCACGAGACGGCGGCCCCGACCCGGAATCCAACCCGCGTCTGCGCCTGGCCTGGGACAAGGCCACGGCCGCGAACATGCCCAAAGACAACATCCAGCGCGCCATTCAGCGTGGCGCCGGCGGTGGCGACGGCAACAACTACGAAGAAGTGCGCTACGAAGGCTATGGCCCCGGTGGCGCCGCCATTCTCATCGACTGCATGACCGACAACCGCACCCGCACCGTGGCCGAAGTGCGCCACGCGCTGAACAAGCATGGCGGCAACCTGGGGCAAGACGGCTCGGTCACCTTCCTGTTCAAGCACTGCGGCCAGTTCCTGTTCGCCCCGGGCGTGTCTGAAGACGCCGTCATGGAAGTGGCGCTCGAAGCCGGTGCCGACGACGTGATCACCGACGACGACGGCATGATCGAGGTCGTGTGCGAACCGTCGGCCTACGAGGCCGTGAAGGCCGCCTTCGAAGCCGCCGGCCTGGTGCCGGAAGTGCAGGACGTGGTCATGAAGGCACTGAACGAAACCGAGCTCACCGGCGACGACGCCGAGCGCACCCAGAAACTGATCGACATGCTCGAATCCCTCGACGACGTGCAGCAGGTCTACACCACCGCCGTATTCGACGAATCCGCGCAACCCTCGTAAGCTCCCCGAATCCCGTTTCCCATCGCCCGGCCCGCCGGGCGGGCCAACTCCTCATACGAAAAACATGAAACTACTTGTCATCGGCAGCGGCGGACGCGAACACGCGCTGGCCTGGCGCCTTGCCCGGTCGCCACGCGTACAAACCGTGTATGTCGCACCGGGCAATGGCGGCACGGCGCGCGCCTCGCAAATCGAAAACGTCGCACTCACCGACATCAACGATCTGATCGAATTCGCGCGCACCGAAAAAATCGCCTACACCGTGGTCGGCCCCGAAGCACCGCTTGCGGCCGGCATCGTCGACGCCTTCCAGGCGGCGGGCCTCAAAATCTTTGGGCCCATCCGCGAGGCCGCGCAGCTCGAAAGCTCGAAAGACTACGCCAAGGCCTTCATGGTGCGCCATGGCATCCCCACGGCCGGCTACGAAAGCTTCACCGAGGCCGGGGCTGCGCACCGCTACATCGATGAGCACGGCGCGCCCATCGTCATCAAGGCCGATGGCCTGGCCGCGGGCAAGGGTGTGGTGGTGGCCGCCACCCCCGAAGAAGCCCACCGTGCCGTCGACGACATGCTAGGCGGCAATGCCTTTGGCGAGGCCGGTGCACGGGTGGTCATCGAAGAATTCCTTGAAGGCGAGGAAGCCAGCTTCATCGTAATGTGCGACGGCCACAACGTGCTGCCGCTGGCCACCAGCCAGGATCACAAGCGCCTGCTCGACGGCGACCACGGCCCCAACACGGGCGGCATGGGCGCGTATTCCCCCGCACCCATCGTCAGCCCCGCGCTGCACAACCGCATCATGCGCGAGATCATCCAGCCGGCCATCACCGGCATGGCGCGCGACGGCGTGCCCTACACGGGCTTTCTGTACGCCGGGCTCATGATCGGCCCGGGGCCCGACGCCACGCGTTCGATCAAGCTGCTGGAATTCAACTGCCGCATGGGCGACCCGGAAACCCAGCCGATCATGATGCGCATCAAAAGCGATTTCAGCGAAACGCTCGAACTGGCCATCGCGGGCCGTCTCGACGAAGCCGAAATCGAATGGGATCGCCGCGCAGCGCTGGGCGTGGTGCTGGCCGCGGCCGGCTACCCCGGTTCGCCCCGCACGGGCGACCCGATCACCCGCCTGGCCCCCGACACCGACGAATGCGTGGTCTTCCACGCCGGCACCACGCTCGACGGCGACACGCTCAAGACTTCGGGCGGGCGCGTACTGTGCGTCACGGCGCTGGGTGATTCGCTCAAGCGCGCCCAGGCCACCGCCTACGACGCCATCACCCGCACCCATTTCGACGGCCAGCAGTACCGCCGCGACATCGGCTGGCGGGCGCTGCCCCAGTCGGGCAACGCAGCAGGCGCCGCGCGTAACCCGGGTTCCGGCAGCGCATGAGCATTCAGGAAGACACCGCACGCAACTGGTTCACCGGCCTGCAGGCCGACATCGTTGCGGAACTCGAAACCGTGGGCGGCGCGCCATTCATCAGCGACGCCTGGACACGCACCGAAGGGGGCGGCGGCCTGAGCCGCTACGTGGAAGGCGGCCCGGTGTTCGAGCGCGGCGCCGTGCTGTTCAGCCACGTGCAGGGCACGCGTCTGCCGCCTTCGGCCAGTGCGCATCGCCCGCACCTGGCCGGGCGTCCCTGGCAGGCCATGGGTGTGTCGCTGGTGCTGCACCCGCGCAACCCCTTCGTGCCCACCGTGCACATGAACGTGCGCTGCTTCGTGGCCCAGGCCCACGCGGCGGGCGAAGAAGACGTCTTCTGGTTCGGCGGCGGGCTCGACCTCACGCCCTATTACCCCTTCGAAGACGACGTGCGCCACTTTCACCGGGTGTGCCACGACGCGCTGACGCCGTTCGGCAGCCACCTGTACCCAGAATGGAAGAAGGCGTGCGACGAATACTTCTACCTGAAACACCGCGGTGAAACGCGTGGCGTGGGCGGGCTGTTTTTCGACGACCTGAACGAAGGCGGCTTCGAGCCCTGCTTTGCCATCACCCGTGCCGTGGGCGAATGTTTTGTGCCGGCCTACCTGCCGATTGTCGAGCGGCGCATGAACACGCCCTACACCAACACGCATCGCGACTTCCAGGCCTACCGGCGCGGCCGCTACGTGGAATTCAACCTGGTGTACGACCGCGGCACACTATTTGGCCTGCAGTCGGGCGGGCGCACCGAATCGATTCTGCTTTCCATGCCGCCCGTGGCCGCCTGGAAGTACGACTGGTCGCCCGAACCGGGCACGCCGGAAGCCGCGCTATACGACTACCTGCGGCCACGGGAATGGATTTGAGCAGACAGGGTTTGCTGGGCGGCAGCTTCGACCCCGTGCACCGGGCACACATCGCGCTGGCGCGGCATGCCCTGGAACATCTGCGGCTCGGGCGCGTCACCCTCATTCCTGCCGCCCAGCCCTGGCAGCGCCAGGCGCTGGGGGCCAGCGCCGCGCAACGCGTGGCCATGCTGCGCCTGGCCGTGGCCGACGAACCGGGGCTCGATATCAGCACCATTGAAATCGATCGCGGCGGCCCCACCTACACCATCGATACGCTGCGTGCCCTGCCCCCGGGGCCGGAATACTTCTGGATACTGGGCGCCGACCAGCTGGAAAACTTCTGCACCTGGCGCGAATGGGAAGACATCGTGGCCCGCGTGCAACTGGCCGTGGCCGCACGCCCCGGCTCGCAACCACAGCCACCGGCCGCGCTGCGGGCCCGCCTGCAGCAGCTGGGCCGCACGCTGCACCACGTGCCCATGCCGCCCAGCACGATCTCGGCCACCGCCATACGGGCGCGCATCGCCCGGGGCGAATCGGCCGACAGCATGCTGCACCCTGCCGTGGCACAATATATTCAACGCAACGCACTCTACCGAAACCCTGCAGCCTAGGCTGCAACACGGGCCCTTATGGACATTCAAAAACTGCAACGCCTGGTCATTGACGCGCTGGAAGACGTCAAGGCCCAAGATATCAAGGTCTTCAACACCTCGCACATCACCAGCCTGTTCGACCGGGTGGTGATCGCCAGCGGAACGTCGAACCGGCAGACACGGGCGCTCGCTTCCAGCGTGGCCGACAAGGCCCGCGAGAACAACATCCCGATTCTGGCCTACGAAGGCGAAGAATCCGGCGAATGGGTGCTGGTCGACCTGGGCGACATCGTGGTGCACTGCATGCAGCCGGCCATCCGCCAGTACTACAACCTGGAAGAAATCTGGGGCGGCAAGCCGGTGCGCGTGAAGCTGCTGCCGCAATCCACCATTCCTGCCGCACCCGAAACCTACGCCTTCGATCAGAACGACGAAGACGAGGCATGAAGCTGATCGTGGCCGCCGTGGGCGCGCGCATGCCCGGCTGGGTGGATGACGCCTGGAAGGACTACGCCAAGCGCCTGCCCGCCGACTGCGCCCTGGAACTGCGCGAAATCAAACCCGAACCCCGCAGCTCGCGCAAGACGCCGGCCCAGCTCATGGCCGCCGAGGCGCGGCGCATCGAGGCCGCCCTGCCCCCCGGCTGCCACCGCGTGGCACTCGACGAACGCGGCAAGGATCTTTCCACCGTACAGCTTTCGGCGCGCCTGGAACACTGGCGCACCCTGGGCAGCGACGTGGCCTTTCTGATTGGCGGGCCCGACGGCCTGGATGCCGACCTCAAGCGCCAGTGCCCCGAGATGCTGCGCCTGTCGGCGCTGACGCTGCCGCACCCCATGGTGCGCATTCTTCTGGCGGAACAACTGTACCGCGCCTGGGCTATCATGACAGGCCACCCCTATCATCGGGCCTGAACCACGTTGCTTAACAAGAAGGCGGAGACCCATGAAGAGACGGCGTACCAAGATTGTCGCAACCCTGGGGCCGGCCAGTTCCAGCCCTGAAAACATCGAGCAGCTGCTGCTGGCGGGCCTGGATGTCGCCCGGCTGAATTTTTCGCACGGCACGGCAGACGAACACCGCGAACGCGTGCGCATGCTGCGCGAGATTTCGGCGCGGCTGGGCCGGCACACCGCCATCATGGGCGACCTGCAGGGGCCCAAGATCCGCATCGCGCGGTTCCGGGACACCCAGGTGGTGCTCGAAAAAGGCCAACCCTTCACCCTGTCGAACGTACATCCTTCCGACGAAGGCGACGC
>Ga0079223_10002797_pt1 | contig 10895 bp, 11 predicted proteins | sample Stecom2011_FD_75072 | JGI IMG/M metagenome (GOLD analysis project Ga0079223, IMG submission 75072) | Agricultural soil microbial communities from Utah to study Nitrogen management - Steer compost 2011 | ecosystem: Environmental > Terrestrial > Soil > Agricultural land | place: USA: Utah...
ATAAGAGCATGCTCATGCTCAACTCACTTTTATGCCTAATATAATAGCATACGCGTGATCCACATGATCCGTTTACTTCTTTAGTGATTTCTAAGCACGAACCTCCTGGGTCAGCAGGCGCGTATCATAACCCTGTCCTAATTCGGAATCACGAGGCATAGAATATTGAAGTAACCGTATTTTATTTTGCTTCCGGAACCCGGGCAAAACGGAATCCGGAACGCTTAAGGAGTAATAGTCATGAAAATCGGCAGTCAACAAATGCCATTTTTCCGCAAAGGTGGTTACTCGCTTTTTCTCGCGGCCTGCCTGATCCTGATCTCCCTGGGTGTCGGGTTAGTCCTTGCTATTTTGGATTTTAATAAAGCCGGATCCGACTATGCCAGTCCGGTGAATCTGGTCCGCCGGATATTTCACCTAGACTCCCGGTTGGGAAGGACCTTTTTTGAACAGGTCATTCCCAGCCTGAAACCAGACATCCTGGAAGAAGATACGGATCTACTGCTGGAAGCCGATGCCATGGACTTATTCTTTCGTTATTTCTTGGATATTCGGTATCAAAGCCCCCAGGAGTTACTACGCGTCCAGATCCCTCTCCTCTCACTCCTACAGACAAAGAAAGGGTACTTAAGTACCGTCTCTCAGACTAGACCACTTCCGGAAGTTGCATCCTCGGGGGATCCGCCGCGTCAACCTGCTCCGAATAATGTATTGCCTGAGCAGCGCCTCCAACCGGAAAGAGCTCCTGCCCCGCCTGTGCAGGAAGAATCCCCCAGAATCCTGCTCTACCATACCCACACCTCCGAATCCTTTATTCCCGTCAGCGGTCAGGAACACAACACCAATGGTAAAGGGGATATAGTCCAAGTCGGTCGACGTCTGTGTGAAGTTTTGAATGAAAAATACGGAATCAAGACCATTCATTGTGAGACTATTCATGACTATTATCCGTTTCGTGATTCTTACCAAAGGTCCGAAAAAACAATTAGGGAATATCTCAAGAACTATCCCAAACTGGAGATCCTCATCGACATGCACAGAGACGCCACGCCCGGAATCGAACACCGGGTGCAGATCAAGGGAAAGAACGCGGCCAAGCTCATCTTGGTGGTAGGAAGCGACCGGATGGGACTCGCCCACCCCCACTGGAAAAAAAACCACCGGTTCGCACAGGAACTGGTGGAAGCGATCGACCGGTTCTATCCCGGTCTATCCCATGGGGTTATTCTCTCAGATGCCCGGTATAATCAGCATCTCCATGAAAAAGCGCTCATTATCGAAGTGGGAGACCATAACTCCACACTGGACGAGGCCCTTTATTCCGTAGAACTCTTGGCGGAAACCCTCGCCGCCTACTTGAATTCCTCTTTTCAAAGTTACTCTATATAACCGGAGTCTTGCGGTTGAATGGTAATCCGGTAGCGGTCCCTCCCCCGCAGTGACCGGTCATAACGGTTAAGTCCCAGATAACTCAGGACCAGACAAAGCAGACCGCTCAGAACACCGCCGCCTTCTCCCCGCGCCGGGGAGAGATACATAGTAAAGAGCTGTTCACCCAGGAGATAACCGCAGAAAAACAGGGCCAAAGGAACCAGGTAGACCAGGAGAACCGCACGTAAAAAATCACTCCCGTTTATGGTCAGTGTCACCCGGTCGCCGGGGTTTAATGCTCCTTCTTTTAGTCCAAGGGGTCTCTCCAATTTAATCTCGGTCTCCGGATTCTCTCCCATGGTACAAGCCCCGCATTTAGCGCAAGCGGAATGCCTCAGTAAACGCACGCGGACGGAATCTTCCTCTATAGCGACAACATAAGCGTTTTTTTTCATCTGAATTCATCATCCTCGTTAGTAATAAGCAATCAAAAGTTCATTCAAGAGTAAAGAATTAAAAGTAAGCGCGGTTGGTCTGGATGAAAGCGAAAACCCTACTTAAAACTGCCATGATAAAATAACATAACAATAAAGTATTGTTATGTTATTTTATCACTTTACCATGTTTTAATATAGTCATGTCATAAATTATTATAACATACTACCCAGACGTCAGTGGGGGTGAGCTTTTCTTAATACGAACTTTACCAACTCGCCAAAGAGGATGGGGGAGAGAATTAACAAGACCACTATTCCCAGGTCAAATAAAGTAAGCCTTGCCACTCTGAAAACTTCCATAAAGAACGGGAGAAAGAGCACGACCAGCTGGAGAAGGAAGGAAAAAACCGCCCCGTACACCAGATTTTTGTTGCCTAAAAAACCCCGGACGAACGTGGATTTATCTAAAGATCGGAAGTTAAAGACATGGATCAATTGACTCAGACCCAGAGTGGCAAAGGCCATAGTCCGGGCTTTGTCCACTGTTTCCCTGAACCCAACTTGGAAGGCGATCAGTGTAATCAGGCTGATAAATATGCCATAGCCGACGATAAGCATCCCTACTTTACGGTGAAAGATCCCGGCCCGCGGATCCCGGGGCGGTCTGCTCATGGTATCATCCTCCGGCGGGTCCACTCCCAGGGCTAAGGCAGGCAAGCTGTCCGTAACCAAATTAATCCAGAGAATCTGGATGGCAAGCAGGGGAATAGGCCATCCAAGCAGGATCGCCGCCATGATGGTGATTACCTCTCCTAAATTACAGGAGAGCAAGAAATAAACGGCTTTTTTTATGTTGTCAAAGATGATGCGCCCCTCTTCCACTGCCCTCACCACAGTGGCGAAGTTATCATCAGCCAGGACCATTTCAGCGGCTTCTTTCGCCACATCTGTACCGGTTTGACCCATAGCCGCCCCGATATCAGCCTTTTTTAATGCAGGAGCGTCGTTCACTCCATCCCCGGTCATGGCCACAATCTCCCCGTTGGCCTTGAGCGCCTGTACGATTCGGACCTTGTGTTCAGGAGAGACCCGGGCAAAGACCGAGACTTCAGATACTATGTTTTCCAATTCTTTCTGCTCAATCCCATCCAATTCACGACCGGTCATGACCGCGCTCACCTGTGAACGCGCACAGGAAGTGCGCGCGCTCTCCGCGGAGATTAGACCCATTTCCTTCGCAATGGCCAGGGCGGTATCCCGGTGGTCGCCGGTGATCATCTTTACCTTGATCCCCGCTGCCTTACAAACCCGGATGGCCTCGATCGCCTCGGGACGCGGAGGATCAATCATCCCCATGAATCCGAGGAAAATCAAATCCTCCTCCGCCACATCCGGTCCGGCGGAATACAGCTCCTTGTCAAAGGGGCGTATGGCAAAAGCCAAGACCCGTAAGGCCTCTTTCGCCATAGTGTGATTGGTCTCAAGCAACTCCACTTTTCGTTCCGGTGTCAACTCCACAACTTCGTCCTGGTCTAAAAAACGAGAACATTTCTCCAGAACCAGGTCGGGGGCGCCCTTTACCAAAAGCCAGTCTGCAGCCGAGGGAAACCCTTTAAGCCGGGCAAAAACATCCCCGCGGTGAACAGCGCTCATCCGCTTGCGTACGGAATCAAAGGGATATTCTTTCACTCTGGGGAACCGCTTCTCTAGATCCTTCTTGCCCAACCCGGCCTTTTCGGCGGCTACCACCAAGGCCCCTTCTGTGGGATCGCCGATAATTCGCGTGCGCATGCGCGCATGCGGACCACTTTCCCCTACTTCCTCATTTTTTTCTCCAGTTTCTCCAGTTTCTCCAGTTTCTTCAGGTTCTCCAGGTTCTCCAGTTTCTCCAGTTTCTCCAGTTTCTCCAGTTTCTCCAGTTTCTCCAGTTTCTCCGGGTTTGGAGAGTGTGGCGTCGTTGGCTAAAGTCCCTACCGTTAAGATTGCGGCCAGGTATGGATCGGACTGGGGAGTAATCTTCTGTCCGTCCTGTAGAAATTCACCCTCCGGTTCATACCCTTCACCCGTCACCTCAAAATCACCCGCTCCAGTCAACACTCTCCGGACAGTCATGGCGTTTTGGGTCAGGGTTCCGGTCTTATCGGAGCAGATCACCGTGGCCGAACCCAGAGTCTCCACAGCCGGAAGTTTGCGAATAATCGCCCGCCGTCTGGCCATTCTCTGCACACCAAGGGCCAGGACGATGGTGACGATCGCCGGCAACCCTTCAGGAATAGCGGCTACGGCCAGGCTGACCGAGGTAAAAAACATCTCGTCAATTTGGTTCCCCCTGACAATTCCCAAGAAAAAAATGATTAGACAAAGAAAAACAGCGACCAGACCTAACTGACGGCTGAAGACGGCCAGATTCTTTTGTAGTGGAGTCTTTTCGACCTCCGCGTCTTGAATCATCCCGGCGATCTTTCCGATCTCCGTCTCCATCCCGGTAGTAGTCACCACAGCCCGCGCTCGCCCGAAGGTTACCACTGTGCCCATAAACATCAGGTTTTTCCTCTCCCCCAGCGGGACTGCGTCTTGGGCGGTGAAACCCGCGTCCTTCTCCACAGGCACGGATTCGCCGGTGAGCGCCGACTCATCCACTTTTAGGTTGGCTCCGTCGATTAACCGGGCGTCTGCGGGAATAAAGTCCCCGGCATCCAAGAGAATAATATCGCCCGGAACCAGATCACGGGCAGGAATCTGTTGGGTTCTTCCCGCTCTTAATACCTTAGCGTGGGGAGCGGAGAGTGTTTTCAAAGCGGCCAAAGACTTTTCGGCCTTAAATTCCTGCACAACCCCGGTGACAGCATTAACCAAAACCACTATAAAGATGACGATCGCATCTGTAATTTCCCCCAGAAGTAAAGAGATGACCGCAGCAGCCAACAAAAGCAGGACCAAAAACTCAGTACACTGTGACCAGAGCATCTGCCAAACCGTCTGTCCCGGCTTTTCCTGAAGTTCGTTCACTCCCGCCTCCGCCCGTCTCCGCTCTATTTCAGCAGGAGAAAGTCCCTGTGCAAGATCGGTTTGTAAAATATTGATTGTCTCATCCGGGGTTTTACTATACCAATCAGGCATACATTTCACTCCTTACGCCAAACTTGCCGCACCCAGTAACCGCTTGATCACCCTGTATAACCCACGTATACTCTCTTTACACCACAGGCCCCGGCTGGGCAAGGATCTAAGGCGTTAATCAGCTCTCCAGTTTATTAATAGTCTACGATGCCGGGGCCCGTCAAATTCGCACAAATATATCCCCTGCCATCTGCCTAGGGCTAACCTTCCCTGGCTAACCGGAACAGTAAGAGAGAAACCCATAAGCGATGCTTTTAGGTGGGCGCAGGAATTGCCCTCCAGATGGCGAAATGTCGGCAGATCAGGAACCATCCGCTCTAAGGAAAGCTTGAGATCATGGACGACATCGGGATCGGCATTCTCATTAATGGTCAGTCCGGCGGTGGTATGAGGAATAAAAAAAATCCCCTCCCCGTTTTTTATCCCAACCTTACTCAGTTCCTCTTGTAAAGCTCGAGTGATCTCCAGAAAATCCACGGTTCCACCAGTGGAAAACGTCAGTTCCTTCCAGATTGCAATCACTTCCTTTCTAAATATTTTAACCGTTATAAATAAAAAACTTTAACCTGTTAAATATAGGGGAAATAACATGGTTAAAGTCACGGTTGGCGTTACGATTGTGCTCGAGTTCATTTTGAAAAGATCCTAAAATCTCAGTCTAGACTCTTTACAATCTGTGTCTCAGGATTCACTTCGAATATTTGTTTTTCTCTCGGACCGGCCAAAATCTGCACCATAGTCATCTCTTCGTTAACCTTGATCACCGCCGCCCGCTCTCCGTTTTTTAACTGAACCTTACTCCCCACCGGATAGATGGCCACCGCCTGACGCAGCGCGGCTACCACTTTCTGATCGTAGCGGACGGGCGCTTCTGCGGTTAATTCCCGGATGGCGTCGGCGTTTTTCAAGACCACCTTTTTATAGATGCGTTTTGACGTCATGGCCTCGAATGAATCGGCGACCGCGGCGATCTTGGCGAAGATATGAATCTCTTCCCCAGGAAGCCGTCGCGGATATCCGCTCCCATCTTCCCGCTCATGATGCTGATAGGCCACGTGGGCCGAGAGGATGCTCATATCCGTTAGACTACGCAAAATTTCAAAACCGAATTTGGTATGTTCTTGAACCTGCTTATACTCTTGATCCGTTAGGGAGGAGGGTTTTTTTAAGACCGATTGGTCTATATACACCTTCCCCAGGTCGTGCAGGAGGGTGCCCACGGCCAAATGCTTAAGTTTATCTCTGGCCATCCCAAGTTTCTTGCCGATAATCGAAGCGATAATGCAGACGTTTACTGAATGCTCATAAAGAAATTCGTCTTGCTGCTTCAGATCAATCAAATTATACATGACCGTTGGGTTATCCATAATCTCGTCAACCACATAATCGATGACGTTGTTGATCTCTGCCAGATTAATGCTTTTGTTCTTGGCCGCTCTGGTCAAAGACTTCTTCACCACGTTCATGGTTTCACTGTATGTATAATCACTAAGCGGCCCTTCCAGCGACCATTCTTTATCCAGATTCGGTTGAAACACATACAGGTGTGTATACCCAATCGCCTCAATCTTCTTTAAATAAATCTTGGTTAACTTCGTCCCCTTGACCAGGAGCACCCTGCCGTCATCGCCAAAGATCGTCTTTCCTAAGTGCATCTCATCGGTAATATCCTGAAGACTTAAAAACCTCATCACTTTCACCCACTCTGTAAAAAACTGCTGGCTTAGATCCTCCAATACTTGGTGCATACTCTAAAAAGAGCTATCTATGGTTATTCACCCTGGCCTACGCACTAAAGTTTCCAATAATATCCGACAATTCTACAAAAAATCTAAATTTCCTGCTAATCTTAGGCGCTAACATGTTATATGGAAAGATATTTTTCGACAATATCAGCCCTTCATCTTCTCCAAAAGATACGCGCCCATTTTCAGATCAACCTGTCCGATATGTTTAATTAGCCATTCTACAACAGTTTTGTTAATATTGGTGACAAAACTCAAGGTTGGGCCTTCCGCCTCAAATCGCCGTTTCAAATCGCCGAAAGCTGAGATAAAATCGTCATGGAGTTTTTTATGACTCTGAAAACCGGGATAGTCGTACCTTTGCTGCAGTTCTTCTTCTGTGCTAAAATGCTTAATCACATACTCGCTCAAAAAATCCATAATCTTATCTACCTCTTGTTTTCCTCTTCCCTCACTGCAGGCGTTCAACAATTGATCGATGGCGCGGAAAAGGCCTTGGTGTTGCTCATCTACGATGGCTATCCCTGTGGCGTAAGTATCAGACCATTTAATCGCCATATAAACATACCTCCTTGCTAAGTGTAGATCTGTTCACAAATTTGCACTACCCATAATCTGTATAAATAAACTACTTCTGCCGACAAAAAAGAAAACCCTGCCGTTAATCGAAAAAAAACTGCAAAATTCATTTTGCAGTCGATCCGATCAGCAAATACTAATGGCTTCAGCTTAACCAAATCATGTGTTTTCCCCCTTACTCCGGCGGACCCTGGCGCCGCCAACACCTTCCCCCACAAAACTTTTTACCGCGACCGTGTTGACAGACAATCTCCTTAGAGTCACACTTTGGACACGCATAGTTGCCCTCCAGGATCTGGCGATAGTTCTCAAAGCTCTCTTCCCATTCGTATCCGCAGTTCAGACAGATCACCGGACAGATATTACTGGTGAAATTACCCCCCTCGATCCGGATGGCCTTTCCTTTGATTAAGGCATCGGCCACCTTCTCTCGGGCGGTATTTAAGATCCGCTGAAAGGTCGGGCGGGAGACCTGCATCTGTGCGGCGCAGGCCTCTTGTTCCAAACCTTCAAGATCCTTGAGTCTGATGGCCTCCAACTCTTCAATTTTTAGGATAACCTCAGCCAACTCATATTGGGGAACACCAGTGGGTAAAAAATAGCGCACTCCCGGGATGAAAGAAACCTTTCTCCATTTCACCGGCCTGGACATGATTTTTCACATCCCATCTCTTTTACTATACCTATAAGGGCTATACTTAGCGGTTAAAATCGCTGCTTTGCTTAGTGACTACATGTGCTGCCGGAGGTCTGAAGCCGACCGGTGGCATAGTCCCTGATCACTGTGCCGACTTCTCCGCCGGCGCCGGTAATTACGTTAATACCATTTGCCTTAAATAGTTCTATGGCCCTGGTCCCCATTCCTCCAGCGATCACCAAATCGACCCCAAACTTTCCCAAAAACTCCGGAAGAAAGCCCGGCTTGTGTCCGGGGTTTTCCACCCGCTCCAACTCTTTAACTTCTTCCTTTTCCACCTCAAAGAGGATGAAGGCGGCACAGTGTCCGAAGTGTTCCGTCACCCGGCTCTCACCCGTACCTTCTCCCTCGGCGGCAATTGCTACTTTCACCATGATCGACTCCTTTTTTATTTTTTTTATGAAACATTCTTAATGCATTACGATTCCAAAATTAATCTTCGTTTACTATTTACAATACACACCCTCCACACACACACGTTCTCCAAAAAATTTACGACCGGAGTATGCCTGTGGCCTCCTTTTAGCCGTTCAATTCACCCCCAAAACCTCCGCGGTTTTTCGCCAGATCCTCCTAATTGCCTGGGCGGCGGGAGAATCCGAAAACTCGATAATGGATTTCCCACTGTTTAAGGCTTTAGCAACCAAAGGATCATAAGGAATACGGCCCACCATGGTAACTCCTTTTTTTCGACAAAAATTCTCTATCTCCCTGGTCAAATCGGTATTAAGATCATATTTATTGATGCAGACCAACGCCGGCACTTTAAAAAGGCCGATCGTCTCCACAATCCGCTCTAAGTCATGCAGGCCGGAAGCTGAGGGTTCAGTCACAACTAACGCCAAGTCAGTACCGGTGACCGAGGCCAACACCGGACAACCGATGCCCGGGGAACCGTCAATCAAGACCAGCTCCCATTGTGTCCCCGTGGGCGCGGGCGCGCTCTGCTTAGCTCCTACCCGCTCAAAATCGCCGTTCGCCTCATCCGCTAATTGTTTTCGCACCTCGGTCACGAGTTTACCGGAGGCGCCGTTTCCCATCTTTAAAACGGCATGGGAAAAAACTTCCCCTTTGACTTCAGAGCGGAAGAGCCGTCCGGAGACATTATCCTGAAGGGTGATCGCGGGTTTCCCCCCATCTTCCCCTACCGGGCAAAAATATGCACACACCCCGCAGCCCTCACATTCATAGATGTTCACCTTTCCGTCCCGGATGGCGCCAAATTTGCATAACTCTTCGCACAACCCACAGTTCAGGCAGAGGTCTTCATCTTTAAAGGCCTTCTTAAACCCATAATAATCCCGGGTGGAAATCTCCGTGCGCTCCCCGCAGATCAAATGGAGATTGGGCGCATCCACATCACAGTCGGCAAAGGCCTTCTTGCCGGTCAGACGGAGCAAAGCCCCGGCCAAAGTGGTTTTACCGGTTCCGCCTTTACCGCTCAGAATGACCAGGTGTTTCATCTTGCGCCACCTCCTTTATGGTCTGGTATAAATTGGAAAAAAATTTCTGGTAATCCCCGTTCTCCTCCACCAGCAATTTTCCTTGGGAAGCGATTAAAGAAATATCACGGTTAAAGGGAATTTTCCCTAAAATCGGCACACTATTCTCCTGACAGAATTCTTCAATCAAACCGTCATCGGCGTCAGATTTATTAATCAGGACTCCGTTAGGAATGCCGAATAATTCCACCAGTTCATAAACAAGACCTAGATTATGCAAGCCAAATCGGGTCGGCTCCGCCACTAAAAGACAGAAATCACTTCCCTTTATACTCTCCATTACCGGACAGCCGCTTCCCGGCGGGGCGTCGATAATGACCGTCCGCTCTTCCGGTAGATTCCCTAACAACTCCTTGATAATGGGAATACCGGCGATCTCACCGACCTCCATTGTTCCGCATCTGGTTTCAACTGCACCGCTCTTTCCGTATTCCACCTGCCCCACCGGGCGTTGCACTTCCTTTAAGGCCTGATTCTTGCATAAGCGAATACATCCCCCGCAATCGTGACAGAGTTCAGGAAAGAAAAGAAGCTCTTTGCCATAGGCTAAAGCGTTGTACTGACAAAAGCGCACACACTCCAGACAACCGTCGCAGCGCTCGTGAATGGGTTCCGGGTTGGTGACATGAACCTTGGTCACCAAATTTAGCTCTGGCCGGAGAAAGAGGGCGCCATTGGGTTCTTCCACATCGCAGTCAACATAGAGACTCTCTCCGGCGCTCCGGGCCAGATTAACCGCGACTAGGGTCTTACCGGTTCCCCCTTTTCCGCTCAATACCGAAATTCTCATTTTACCACCTCATTTCATACCGAAATGGGACGGGCGGTTGGCTTCATCAATCATGGTCAGTTTATCCTGTTTATAGTCCTCGATCAAGTCCTGCGCCTTAGCGGTTTTCCCTAGATAAACCCGGACTCGGCAGACTGTAGGACCCGCATGGCATTGGGGCCGATATTGCCGGAGATGACAGCCTCGGCGTGGTGATCAATGACGGTCTGTGCGGCTTGAATTCCTGCGCCACCGCCTGCAGAAACAGCCGGGTTCTCCAGGGCTTCGTACTCCATAGTCTCCGGATCGACCAGAATGAAGTAGGGCGCTCTTCCGAACCTTAACTCAAGTTCACTATCGAGGGCCGGTTCTACTGCGGTAATCGCTATCTTCATTTTTTTACCTCCGTTTCTTTAAATACTAAACCTTGTGATTTTACTGTTTGGCTCAGGCTTGTTCGTCCATGTTCTTCAGGAAATTTTCGATAGTCTGTGTAAAAAAGCCCGGCACGTTTGCGTTAATGGCTTCAATTCTTCCGGCGTCGCTCAAGGCGGCCACTTCCGGAATAACGGAAAGAGCGCCGAGGAGACTAATTCCGGATTGGGCCGCAACCTCCTCCGCCTTGCTCTCTCCAAAGAGATCAATCCTTTTCCCACAATCCGGGCAAAACAGATA
>Ga0079223_10002798_pt1 | contig 10892 bp, 8 predicted proteins | sample Stecom2011_FD_75072 | JGI IMG/M metagenome (GOLD analysis project Ga0079223, IMG submission 75072) | Agricultural soil microbial communities from Utah to study Nitrogen management - Steer compost 2011 | ecosystem: Environmental > Terrestrial > Soil > Agricultural land | place: USA: Utah...
AAAGGAGGTTACTCGACTAAAAATGGTTTTGTGTAGTTCGTCTTATCAAGCAGAAAATGCTGGCCTAGCTCCACCAGCGAATGTTGGTCCGAGCTTCGCTTAAGCTCTTTGACAATTAAATATCAGTTCAAAGTTCTGCCGACGAAACTACGGGCACACCGCGAGGAGAACTATTGCACGGAGTTCTCCTTCAGAGGACAGAGGATCGTGCCTCTGACTAAAAATGAGGTCCTAAGGAGGATAGTTGCGATGTTTTTTGCCATAACAGGCCTGTGAAGGGAAACAGGTTTGGGATTTTTTGTGACGGACTTGTCACAGGAATTGGTTTGAAATGCTTAGTGAAGGATTTGGGTTTTAATGGTGCGCCCGACAAGATTCGAACTTGTGACCCCTACCATGTCAAGGTAATACTCTAACCAACTGAGCTACGGGCGCGAGGAATATTATTTTAAACAGGGCCAATATGGTTTGTCACTAGATAAGTTCATGACTTTGGGCGGAAACTTCGCTAGACTTCCATTTCTATGATGAGACTGCAGAGACGATTTTTTCCTTGGATTGCTCACCATGCTTGGGAGTTTAAGTGGTTCTATTTAGGGGCCTTTACTTGCTTGGTGTGCTTGCAGTTACTTCAGGCCGAGATTCCTCAAAGAATCCGGGTCCTGACGGAGTATATGCAGGATGGCCGCTTTGGAGAAATCTCTGTCTGGATTTTTGTGGGATTGGCCATCGGAATCCTTTTTTTCAGAACATCCTCTCGTCTTCTTTTTTTCTTTCCCGCTCGGGTTCAACAAAAACTTCTTCGCATGGAACTCTTGAGTCAAATGGAGAAGGTTCCTACGACTCGTTATGAGAATCAGGAACAAGGGCAACTCTATCAAGTGCTTTATGATGATATTAACCAGTTGAGGGCCTTTATTGGCTTTGGTTTGTTGCAAATAAGTAACATCATTATTGCTGCCGTGGTGTTGATCCCTAAGGTTAACCAAACTGATAGTTACCTCTGGCCTGCTTTCTCACCGCTCTTCTTTAGTATTGTGATTTTTACGATTGTGACTTTTTTCAATGAACGTCTTCTGGAAAAGATGGTGAAAAAGAAGGCACAGGTTCAGCAATTCATCATCGAGTCCTATGAAGCCAAGCAAAGTATTAAAAACTTTCATCAGGAAGAAAATTTTATTCAAGGCTTTAAAAAAATCTCGGCAGAAGAGTTAGGCTATTTTTTTAGAGTAGGGGTAGGGTATTCCTTTGCCAGTCCTTATATTAAATTTGGTTTAGGCTTAAGTCTTTTATGGGCAAGTATTCTCATTCGTCAAAATGGGGGAACTACCTCTGATTTGGTTTTCTTCTCAGGGTTCCTATTTCTGTTCATGGAACCTGTGATGTTTTTATCATGGGTAGCTATTGTTTTTGTGGATGGGATAGTGGCCTGGAAACGAGTAAAGGGTTTATTCACAACACTTGTTTCTAAAACACCAGCTGAAAAAGAATTTAAAGAACTTTCTTTAAAAGAAGATGATGAAGGTTATCAATCGGAATTGGTATTTTGGAATAATAAGGTTCGACTAAACTTCAAGAAAGGGAAGTGGACTTGCTTGATTGGAGAGACCGGTTGTGGAAAAACTTATCTTCTTTCTAAGGTCGCAACTCAGTTTATATTAAAGAATAAAACAGTCTCCATGGTTCAGCAGGAGCCTTATTTATTTAACGATACCATCAGAGAAAATATTTTCTTAGGAAGTGAAGACGATGAAAAAAGAATGGAACTTGCTAAGGAGCTTCTCAAGGTCTTTCAGTTAGATAATCTTGAAGCAAGCCTGGATGAGGTTCTCGATTTAGAGGTTGGGGAGAATGGTAAAAGACTATCTGGAGGACAGATGAAACGTGTGGCCCTGGTGAGATCCCTTCTTTCCAGTGCTGATATTCTCATTTGGGATGATCCCTTCTCTTCCGTTGATATCATCCTGGAGAAAAGAATTATTTCTAAAATCAAAAAGATGTTTCCAGAAAGAACATTTCTTATTTCATCACATCGTTTAACAACAGTTAAATTATCTGATGAACTAGTGTTCTTGGAGGCGCATAAAGATATCGAAGTATTTGGTACAGTTAGTGAAAAGTTAAAGGATAAAAAAATTGAAGAGTTCTTCAAAGAACAATTGGTGGACTTATCTCTATCTTAGAGAGAAGAGAAGTCTTATCATTGTTATTTTTTTTAATATTATAATTACAGCAGTCCTTGGGTATTTTACTCCCCAAGTGATTTCTGATTTTTATAATAATCTCAATAACGATACTGGCTACCGTCACTTCTTCATCATGCTGGCAACTCTCATTAGCTTTGAATATCTTAATCGTTTTGTTTTCCAAATTTGTACCCATCTTTATATTAGAAGTTTACTAAACCATGTGCGAGTTCAGAGTTTCTCTCTATGGTTGAAAGCTCCGTTTAGAAAAAGAAGAGGAAAGAAGCACGACGAATACCCGATGGGGGAAGTTCTTACGCAGATCATGAGTGATACTGACGCTATTAAAGAGATGGTGACTTCCGGAAGCTTCGGAATTTTTATTGATATTATTTTTGTGATCTCATGTCTTATCAGTTTTTTAAGACTTAACTCTCAGACAGGTCTGGGACTATTTATCGCCGAAGTTCTGGCCTGTATCCTGCTGGTAAAAGGGTCCCGGGCCATGGCAGGTATCTTTATGGACGTAAGAAAGATCCAGGGGATGATGGCAAGAGTCGTGACGGACCTGACAAGCGGACTCCGAGAATTATTTTTTACTCCCCATAAAAATTATGCCCTTAAAAAGGGTGATGATATTTTTGAGAAGTTTTTAAGAACTCAATTAAGGGCCAACGTCTGGGATGCTAGTTATTATTCAGCAGCGGAATCTCTTTATCCCATTCTGATTGCTCTAGTGATGATTATGGTTCCCCATTCAGAAATTACAGAAGTCGCCATTCTAGCGGCTCTCATTGATCTTATTCAGAGGTCTATAACTCCGATTAAAGAAATTGCTTCAAAAATCTCTGTAATCACTCGAGGTAAAACTGGGGTAGATAGAATTCATCAATTTAATGAGAGCTTTGAACTGGTAAGTGAACAAAGAAACTATCATGAGCTATCGGCCAGTGCTCTTAATTTTAAACTGGACCATTTTCAGTATGAGCAAGGCTTTGAGTTAAAGGACATTCAATTTAACCTGAAACAAGGTGAGATTTTAGGACTATTGGGAGAGAGTGGATGTGGTAAGTCCACCTTACTTAAACTTCTCTCAGGGCAATACCATTCCTTTAAGGGAGAAGTGAAAATTGATGATCGAAGTTTTGATCCTTCTTTTGAAGAACAGCTTCATTCCTTTTCAAATTTTGTGAGTCTCGTCTCTCAAGACTCCCATGTCTTTACCGAAACTTTAAAATTTAATATTGGTTTAGGTTATGAAGAGGGATTTGATGAGTTTTGGGAACTTGCTCAAAAGTGGATTCCTTATTTAAAAAGATGGGACTTCTCCCCGGATGACCTGATTAATCCTAAGCTCATGAGTATGGGGCAAAAGCAACTTATCTCAGGGCTTCGTGCCATGTACTTAAAAAAGCCGGTCATTTTAATGGATGAGATTTCAAGTGGACTTGATTCAGATCTGGAGTCGGCCTTAAAAGATCTTATTCATTTCTTCCGCTCTAAAACAATGACTATTATTGTGACCCATCGTTTGGAGACGATCTTAAATTCTGATCAGCTTATCTTGTTGGAAGTAGGGGAGATGGTCGCCAAGGGAAGTTTTATCCAACTTAAAGAAATCCCTAAGTTTGCCCATTTTATTGAACATCTCTAACTATCTTGAGTTTTTTGCTTTGTTTTTATTCTTCTGAAATTAAGTTACTATTTACCAAAAATAATCATCAGGAGACCATATGAAAGTTTCGTTAAACTTGTTAGGAATCTTATTACTCACAAGTGTCATTTCATGTTCTAAAGGGAATTCTTCACCTACTTATCTTTTTAAACAAGCCCCAGAGCCGGGTCTAGCAGCTAAAATTGGTGATACAAATATCAGCAATAAAGAGCTGATTGACGGTATTGAGTCTGAAATTTATGAAGCTGAAGCAAAGTTATTTGAGCTTAAGTTCAACCGTTTAAAGTCTATTATGCTTCAAAGATTTATGGATGCAGATCCTCGTAAGAAAAATCTAAGTAATGATGAGTTCTTAGAGAAGTACATTGCTAAAAATGTGAAGGTCACTGATAAAGAAATTGATGCTTTTATCAAAGAACAAAATATTCCGAATGAACATATTAATGATCAAGTAAAAGAAAAGATCAGAAACTACTTAGCAATGGAGCGTAAGAAAGAAGCCGTTGATAAGTGGATTGCAGAGCAAACTAAAAAAACTCCTGTAGAAGTTTATATTCCAAAACCAAGACGTCCGACCTTTGATGTGAGTGTTGGAAATGCTCCGACATTCGGACCGAAGACCGCAAAAGTAACGATCATTGAATTTTCAGATTTCCAATGCCCATTCTGTGCTAAGGGAGCTGATATCCTCACTGAGCTTAAAAAGAAGTATGGTAATAAAATTCAAGTAGCGTTTAAAAACTATCCTCTACCATTTCATAATCATGCTGAAATAGCTGCTGTAGCAGGACTTTGTGCTAACGAGCAAAGCACTAACCATTTTTGGAAAATGCATGATGAAATGTTCAGAAACCAGGACTCACTTTCAAATGAAGGCCTTAAAAAACTGGCAAAAAATGCCGGTCTGAAAATGGAAGCTTTTGAGAAGTGTCTATCTGAAAACAAATATCTTGATCAAGTGCGAGCAGATATGGAGGAAGGTAAGAAGATCAATGTTAAATCGACTCCAACTTTCTTTGTTAATGGGCAGCTTATTGCTGGTGCTCAACCAGTAGAAGTTTTTTCCCAAATCATCGATGAAGAGCTCTCCAAGTAATTAAGTCGTTTAGTCAGAATTTCAAGAAGGCCTTGGGTAATCAAGCAAGATTTACCCAAGGCCTTTTTGATTTAGGCGCATGTTATACTTAGGAATACCCTTGAAGGGTCTAAAGGGAATAACTTTATGAATGGTCTTGATTACACCAAACAACTTTCAAAAGATCGAAATTATTTTAGGGATGCAGTTGCTAAAACTAATGAAGCAACTAAGAAAAGAGTAGAGCAGCTTGAAGAGAGGCATGATCATGTTCAAAAGAAGATGAAAGAAGCCCATATTCAAGATGTAGCAGAGTTGAGTAAAGAGTATCAGGAGAACTTAGAAAGAGTTAAGGATAAGACGGCTAAGGCCCTAGAGAATAAAAAAGAAACTTATACTGATACCTTAAAAGAGCAAAAAGAAACATTTGAAAAAAACTCTGAAGCTCAAAGAAAAGATTTTAATAAAAGATTAAGCGATATACGTTCTTCCTATGACAAGGCCGTAAAGTCTCTTGATGAGACTAATACGGATATTCAAAAGTCTCAGAAGGAGCGTTACGACTCCAATATTGCTGCTGTAACAAAAGATTCCGAAGCTAAGGTTAAAGAGTACCAAGAGAAAGTTCTGAATGTTGGTGGTAGTTTACAAGAACAAACCAAACGTGAAAAAGAGCAACTAGTTAGTAGTCATGAAGATAGACTGCATGAGATTCAGAAGGATCATTCAGAGAAATTACAAAATATTAAAAATCAAATGAGTTCTGACCTCAGGAAAGTCAAGACTGCTCATGCTGATGAAGTAGAGCAAGCAGCTCGCTATAACAATGATAAAATAGACCGACTTCAGGCTTCCTATGATGATCGATACAAATCACAGGTTGAAGATTTTAGTCGAAAAACAGAATCTAATAATGAGCAAACACGATTAAATAACGCCAAGATGAATAAAGAGCATCAGCAGGAAATTGCAAAAATTCAAGCTGACTACAATAAGAAAATGCGATTCATCGAGAATGAAAAAAGAAGAAGAGACAATGGATCAGGTGAGTTTGCTAAAGTTGTAGAAAATCAACAAGGCTTAACTGATAAGGCCATTGCAGATAATAAATATAAGCGCCTGTCAGCTCAATTAAAGAATGCTCAGGCAGAGTTTAATGATCGAGCGGAAAAAGATCTTGATAATTATAAGAGTACTCTTCAAAAAGAAGCTTCTGAAGCCGTCGCTTTAAGAGAAAGAAAGGTGAGAGAAGCTGAGGTTGATAAACTAAAGACCGTTGCTCGCGAAAGACAAACTGCCCTTGAGAAGATTAACCAAAAAGAAGAAGTTAATCGTCAAGATCGTGCACAGTATGAACGACAGCTCATGCTTGAAAAAGATGGAGCGGTTAATCGTATTAGTAAATTAAAAGATAATTATAATAAGTCTCTTGCTGAGCTTGAAGAAAAACATCAACAATCAATCAATGCGATGAAAGAGATCAGTATCAATGATAAAAATGAATTCATTGCTAAGGCGAATGAAGCTCGCAACGAAGAGATCTTTAACTTGAAGCGAGAGTTCAGTACTCTGATGGATCGAACAATTCAAGATTATGAAAGTCGTCTGGCAAAATATGAAAGAGATAATGAGTATTTAAAGCTGACACTTAACCAAAAAATTAATGATATTACATATCAGACTGAAAAAAAGTTAGAAGAGCAGACTAAATTGTACGAGCAGAAGAAAGCAGCGGATGCAAAATCAATGCAGCTTCTTATGGATCAAAGAGAGGCGACGCTCAAAAGAGAAAGAGATCAACTCATTTCTAACTTCCAAAGAAAGCTTGATAAAACCCAAGTCGAGAATAATTCCAAATTAAAGTTGCTCACCAATGAATATGAGGCTAAGTTAAAGGAATTAAAAGCTTCTACTTCTCAAGAGATCGCTCTAAAAGATAGTCAGCATCAAATAGAGCAACAGCGAGTTAAAGAGGCCTACGAAGCGGAAAAAGCTCGACTGATTTCGAGTTTTGAGAATCAGATAGAGTCAATGAAGCAAGGTCATCAAAAACAACTGGAATCCTTGGGCGAGTATAAGCGTTTAAGTTAAACTCTAACAAAAGATGTTGTTGTTATGAATAGAAGACGCGCCAAGATCCTGGCCACTATCGGGCCAAGTTCTAATTCCATTGAAATGCTAGAAAAGTTAATCCTCGCAGGTATGAATGGGGCCCGGATCAATATGTCCCATGGTACCTATGAGGGGCACGAGCAATCCATCAAAAATATTCGGGAAGCTTCGGTTAGAACTCAAAAAGAAGTTGCCATTCTATTAGACCTTCAGGGACCTAAAATTCGAGTTGATAAGTTACCCGCGCCTTTAGAACTTAAAGAAGATGAGATTTGGGTGATCGGACCTAGTGATGTTCAAGATCAGTATCCGGAATACAAGGATCGCTTCATCCCGACCGTTTATAAAAACTTAGTAAAGGATGCTCACGTTGGAGCAAGAATCCTCTTTGATGATGGACTATTAGAAGCAGAGGCCATTGAAAAAGATAGGGACGTTCTCAAAATTAAAGTCATTATTGGCGGTCTTCTCAAGTCTAACAAAGGAATTAATCTTCCTAATGTAAAAGTTTCAGCTCCAAGTTTTACTGAAAAAGATCGTGAAGATTTAATGTTCGGATTAAAACAAGGCGTTGATTATGTCGCCCTTAGTTTTGTGAGAACGGCAGAAGATATTTTAGAGGTCAAGGCCCTTCTTCATCAAATGAAAGTGAATATTCCACTTGTCTCAAAAATTGAAAAGCCTGAGGCGTTGGATAATATTGAAGAAATAATTAAAGTTACAGATGTCATCATGATTGCCCGTGGTGATATGGGAGTAGAGGTCGGAAATCACCTGGTCCCAAGTATTCAGAAAAAAATTATTCAGCTTTGTAATGCTGCTGGAAAACCAGTCATCACAGCAACCCAGATGCTTGAGAGTATGATTACCAATTCCCGTCCGACCAGAGCTGAAGCTTCTGACGTGGCAAACGCTATTTGGGATGGAACCGATGTGGTGATGCTTTCTGCTGAAACTGCTTCCGGTAAGTATCCTGTAGAAGCAGTGACTATTATGGGACAAATTATTTTAGAAGCTGAAAGAACTCCGAAAGAGAGACCTCTTCTAAGACATATGGATCTTCACTCGGTAACAGCTTCTATTCAAGTTGCTGCGAGTATCATTGCAGAAAAAGTCAAAGCTCGTTGGATTGTTTCCATTACAGAGGGAGGAAACTCCTGTCTTAGGATGACCCGATTCAGGCCTAAAACCCCAGTCCTGGGAGTAACAAGCTCAGTGAATGTTGTACGGAGAATGGCCCTTTATTGGGGAATCACTCCTTTTCATTTTAATATTTATGCTAATGCGGATCTTTCAAAACTCGGAATACTTCTTATTGCCGAATTAAAAAAGAAAGAGCGTCTGGCCAATGGTGATAAAATAGTGATGACCGTGGGAGATGGTTCATTCTTTAGACAAGGAACGAATAACTCTATCCACGTTGAGATTATTAAAGATGTAAAGAAAGCAATCGAAAGCACGGATCAGGAATCGATCCAGGAGGTGTCTTTCGACACGGGAAAGCTCTTACTTGACACACAGATCTGTGCTTCATGCCAGACGTGTGTCTCGGTTTGTCCATTTGAAATTTGGAAACCGTCAGAAGAGCATAATTATGAAACACGAATAAATCCAAGTCGTGCCCATCTCTGTAGAGTGGACATGGCATGCGTAGAAGCTTGTCCAACGGGAGCGATTGAGATTATTCCCAAATCAATATGACCTTATTTCATAAAAAACTTTTAGATTCATTAGGTGTACTCGATTGGGGGTACACCGAAGAGTCTATTCCTCGTTCTTTTGATCACTTTTCTCAATGGACAAAGAAAGATGCAGGAAGTTTAACTTATCTTACTGATCATAGAAAAAATTTACGTAGTGATATCAAGAAAGTTTATCCTGATTTTCAATCAGCCTTGGTTTTCCTTTTCAGCTATCAAGAAGAAAAGAAGTTTCTTTTAGAAGAAAATGATTTTAATGTTGCCGGTTATTCCCTGGGGTATGGAGGGGAGGATTATCATTTTGAACTGGCACGTCGTTTAAAAGTCTTATTTGATTTCCTTAATTTAGAGAACGCTGAATTTAAAATCTCTCTCGATATTCAACCTGTTCTGGAAAGAGATCTGGCCTATAGAGCAGGACTGGGGTGGTTTGGTAAAAACTCGATGCTTATTTCACGAGAGCATGGAAGTTATTTTCTTATCGGTTCTCTTCTTTTGAATCAAAAGCTTGATCTCCCTCAAAAAGAGCTCTCTCCCGATCATTGTGGAAAGTGCAGGCTTTGTATCGACCATTGTCCTACTCTTGCTATCGATCCTCATTCGCGAACAGTGATAGCGGATCTTTGTCTTTCAACATTTACCATCGAAGTTATGCGAGAAGTTTCTCCTCCTTCTGGATATGAAAAGAGTCGTGGTGAAATTTTCGGTTGCGATATTTGTCAGGATATCTGTCCTTGGAATAAGAAAGTGTTAAAAACCAAGGAAATTAAAAAATTCTTAAGTGTTCGCTCTTTGAAACTTTTGAATTGGTTGGGGCGTGACCCTAAGCTTATTCTTGATGAGTTGGATGTTATGAGTAAGCGAGGAGTTAAAAAGTTTTTTCAGGGCACTGTGTTTGAACGTCCCGGAAAAATCGGTTGGATAAAAAATTTAAAAGCAAAGCTCACTTACTTCCAGCCAAAATGATTCTTTAAAAAAGCATAAAGATGAGGAGCAGCTCCACCTGGTTCATGGTGAGGAAGACGTTTTGGTTCTTCACTTGTCACTACGTTACCGTTTTCTTCCAGGACTTTTATAAAGGCCTGCATTCCTCCCCGGCCTACCACTAAATCATCCTCACCTGTTATAAGATGAATGCGTTGATGAGAAACTGTCATGTTCTCTTTTTGCTCTTTTAACCAAGCAAAGACTTTTTTTGTATCTAGAGCAGGGCTGACTAGTTGTCGTCTTATAGAAAGTGTCTTTTCGTAAAAAGAAGTTTCAAACAGGTGAGTGGATTGATGCTGACTAATTCCAATACCAATCCCTATAGCAATTCTGTTTAATTCAGAAAATTCTGGAAGTTCCAGGGCGCGAATACAGCTATAGGCCCCGAGGGAGTGGCCACCTAAAATAATGGATTGGCACTTTTTATAATTACCAACACCAAGTTTTTGCTCCATCAAAAGATTAAGTCTCTCAAAGGCCGCAGAAAAAAGCTCGTGGAGGTGGTTTTTGAAGTCTTCTAGAGATTCTACCTCATTAAAGCTACCCAAGTAGTGGCCAGGCTGATCGAAGATAATACAGGGAACTCCAGCTTCGCTCATACGTGTGGCCCAGTTGAGGCAGTCGCCTTTATGGGATGTGTAGCCATGCGTAAAAATGGCCCATTCGCTTTTTGCTTCTTTTTTTGGAATGAAGGCCAGCGCGTTGACGCTAAACCAAGGAAGGGAGAGTTCTGTAGTAATAACTTGGGCAAGCATGACTATCCTTAAAAAATCTTCAAATTATTAGTAAATACTCATTGACGAAAAAGCTTTGAAACATTAACTTAAAGATCACTTTTTTAGAAGTACTACTTATATCGATTATGCCCAAATAGCTCAGTCGGTAGAGCAAAGGACTGAAAATCCTTGTGTCGGTGGTTCGATTCCGCCTTTGGGCACCATAAAAAAAGCCTCGTAGAAATACGGGGCTTTTTTATTTTAAGCTTCGATTCTGATTCTTCTGATTCTTCTCCCTTAAGCCTCATCACATTAAGCTCATTTACAGTTAAAAGAATTGTTTAAATTACGTGATAGAACAATATGCACCTGAAGCTGTAAAACTTGATAATAAACTGCAGGAGGTTTGGGGATTGAGACCATCAATAAAGTTCTTCTGGA
>Ga0079223_10002799_pt1 | contig 10891 bp, 8 predicted proteins | sample Stecom2011_FD_75072 | JGI IMG/M metagenome (GOLD analysis project Ga0079223, IMG submission 75072) | Agricultural soil microbial communities from Utah to study Nitrogen management - Steer compost 2011 | ecosystem: Environmental > Terrestrial > Soil > Agricultural land | place: USA: Utah...
CTTTGCTTTAGATTGGCTTCGTGTTTGTTGTAGTTATTTCTTTCTGCTAAATCACTTCTTGAATTAATACCTTGTTCTTTTGGATAAATCTTAAGACGTTTCAATCCTTCAATTGAATAATTGCTATCTTCAATTTTCCATATTATAGCTTCCGCACCGTTCCACGTAACAAAAGAATCCGATTTTAACCGCTCTGCTTTTTCCAACGCGTTTTCTAACATTTCATTATCATCAACAGGAGTGTCAGGAAATTTCAATTCCCACCCATTAAAAACAATACCTGAAATTTTATCCGTGAATAGAAGAATATCGGGAAATTTAGTTCTTCCTGATGCTACTTTAAGGCCTTCGTCATTTGTAGCATCTTGAAAAATTGTTGTGCCATTATTTATTGCTTCTTTTATCCAGCTGATTATTTGGCCAGACCAAGCTCGTTCATTTAACTTCATAATTCATCGTATGATATTCTGCAATTGGTTCTTGAAACAGCTTAGGTGTTGATTCTTCAATTTCTTTCATTTTAAGGGTCTCTTCAATCCTGTCAATACATACTTTTATATAGTCAATTGGCTTCTTTTTGTGTAAGAAACCATCTTCGTTCTTTTCAATTCCGATAAAGTTCCTGTTTTCTAAAATGGCAGATAAAAGAAAACTACCACTACCACAAGCATTATCTAATACTATATCTCCTGGTTTTGTGAAAGTTTTTATCAAATATCGACCTAATTCAATTGGTTTCTGAGTTGGGTGGTAAACAGTTCCCTCTGACTCAGCAGTTTTTATGTAAACATAATCTTCAACATCTAATTCATAAGAAATTACATCAGTTGGATAACGACCTCCATTACTTTTAACGTGGCGTGGTTCAAACTCGCCATAGCTTCCTGTAAATTGATCTTTTCGCACTCCTTTATCATAGGCTTCTCCTTCTGACATCTGTGGAGTATAACTAGGTTGCTTTTTGTAAAAAACACAAATATCCTCGTGTTTTCTTAATGGTTGCTTTTTTGCATTTAAAAAATTGGTTGCTTTTGATTTTATCCAAACAATTTTATATTTAAAATCTTTCTCATTGCTCAAAATTAACTTAGCAGTAAAAACTCCTTGAGAAGTTAAAACAATTGCTCCATTATCTTTAATTATTCTGCTGTATTGGTTCCAAAGCTTGTCTAAATCTATGACTGAGTTTTATTTGTTTTGTGTGGTACCATAAGGCAAGTCACAAAGAATCATATCAATAGATTTGTCGGGGATGGATTGCATTACATCTAAACAATCTCCTTGAATAACTTTATTTTTAAGTTCTTCAATTGTTTTTTTATCAGTAATAGAATTAGTATTTACTGTATGTTTTTGCTTGTTTGTTCTTATTAAACCACCATATTTTATTTTTTCTTCTGCTACTTGAAGTGCTTGAAGTGCAGATTTTTCGTCTTTTACTTCATAAACAAGCTTGTCGCTTAACCATTGAACGATTAAGTCCTCCTTTTCAACGTTATAAAATTTGGAGAGCTGTATAACTTGCTCTTTTGTTGGTAAGCGTTTTCCGTTTTCTATTCGACTCAGCAACGTTTTATTTATTCCTGTTTTCTGCTTTACATCTTCCAAGAATAAATCACGCTTTTCTCTTATGCTTTTAAATGTTTTTCCTATCGTTTCCATTTCAAATACTGGTTGACAAATTTTGTCAAAAATAAATATTGTTTTTAGAGTTTCCAAACTTTGTCAACTTTAATTTTCAACAAAACGTTGGAAAAATTTAGCTCTTTTGTTTTTAGCGTTTGGTTGTGTGTTGGTAAAGAGCATATTTCTATCAAAACATTTACTTCCTCTATTCTCTTGGCTTGCTTATATCACTATAGCTTTCATGAAAAATCAAGTATTATCAAAAACAAACAATTTTTTTGTCATATTTTTAATCTGTTTTTTCTTGTTTTTTTAATTTTTATTTACTTTTGCAAACGGATACAAACCATTGATTCAATCTATTGTCTGGATGATTTTTATCAAACAAAACAATTCATTTATTTAGGTATAAAAATACTTTGTTTATCCAAGCGATTGAAAAATATAATCACGATAGAACTTTAAATTTCTTCTGTTATCGAAGAGGGTTAAACCACCTGCTGCCCGTTAAATCTTACCAATTAATAACTCAATAAACGTATGACTAAAAAGATTTTAATCTTAGACTTTGGCTCGCAATACACACAATTAATTGCTCGCAGAGTCAGGGAGCTACATGTTTTCTGTGAAATTATTCCTGGACACAAACCGTTTGAATTCACCGACGATATTCAAGGAATTATTCTTTCGGGCAGTCCCATGTCTGTAAATGATAAAGACTCAACTCGCCCCGATCTTTCTCCTTGGGCAAATAAGGTTCCAATATTAGGAATTTGCTACGGAGCGCAATTGATTGCTCAACAAAATGGTGGCGTTGTCGCTCAATCAGAAAACAGAGAATACGGTCGAGCAACGATCGAAGTTGTTAAAAATGACCCTTTGTTTGAAAAAACAGCAAGTACTAGTCAAGTTTGGATGAGTCATGGCGATAGCATTCAAAATTTACCCGAAAACTTCATTGTTTTATCAAAAACAGCGCATATTCCCGTTGCAGCATTCAAATTTACGGGATATAAAAATGAAGTGTATGGACTTCAATTTCATCCTGAAGTTACACACAGTGTAGAAGGCAGTCTTATTTTATCCAATTTTTTATTTAACACTTGTCGTTGCACGCCGAATTTTACACCTCGTTCGTTTATAACAGATGCAGTAAAAAAAATCAACGAACAGGTAAAAGAAGGAAATGTAATCATGGCATTAAGCGGCGGAGTAGATTCGACGGTAGCGGCATATTTAATTCATAAAGCCATAGGAAAACGATTGTTTTGTGTTTTTGTGGATCACGGATTGTTGCGAAAAAATGAATTTGAAGAAGTTTTAGAAAGTTATCACAAAACGGGATTAAATGTGGTTGGTGTAAAAGCGGATAAGGAATTTTACAGTGCTTTAAAAAACGTTGTTGAACCAGAAGCGAAGCGAAAAATAATTGGAAAATTATTCATTGATATTTTTCAAAAAGAGGCGAAAAAAATTCCTGACGTTAAGTACCTAGGTCAAGGAACTATTTATCCAGATGTAATTGAATCCCTACCTGTTCATGGTCAATCAGAAACGGTTAAATCGCATCATAATGTGGGAGGTTTACCCGAAAAAATGGAAGTTGACTTAGTCGAACCCCTTCGTTTTCTTTTTAAAGATGAAGTTCGATTAATTGGCAAAGAATTGGGAATTGATCCTAATATTTTAAGTCGTCATCCATTTCCAGGGCCAGGATTAGGGATTAGAATTATTGGTAGTGTGGAACCTGAAAAAGTTAAAATGCTCCAAGAAGCAGATGCTATTTTTATCCATCACCTAAGAGAAAGTGGAGAATACGATAAGGTTTGGCAATCGGGAACGGTTTTACTCCCTGTGCAAAGCGTTGGAATTATGGGCGATGAAAGAACATACGAGTTTACCGTTGCTTTGCGCGCTGTAACTTCCATTGATGGAATGACTGCAGATTGGGCACATTTACCGTATGATTTGATTGGGAAAATATCCAATGATATTATCAATAAAGTAAAAGGAATCAACAGAGTGGTTTATGATGTGAGTAGCAAACCACCAGCAACAATCGAATGGGAATAAATGTTGGGTTTTAGGTTGTATAAGTTTTACGGATAAATACAATTTATTAAAGTACTTCGGATAGGAAAATCCTTAATTCAAATAAGTATTGAGGTTCTTCTATTCACATAATCTCAACAAACACGATTTAATTCAATAGTATCAACTTCTTTTTGATTTACTATTAATGAATTATCAGAATCAGTTGTTAAAATTAAGTTTCCTTTAATTATGACCTTTACATCCGGGATTAGTTCAATTTTTTTCCATTCCGACTTTTCCGAATTGGTTAACTTTTAATTGTGCAAAAGCTGACATAGTAAAAACTGCAAAAATTGCAGAGAGTATTAGTGATTTTTTTTCATGGTTTTTTAGTTTAATAAAGTTCGTATTAATTTATGTTAACGTTTGATTTTTTTATTGTGTTCATAAAAGGTCGTCTATAACTTATTTATCAAAAATCATTCTTTTATCAGTTTTTCTATCTGCGTATCGCCGTTGTATAACCTTGTTTTTACAAAATAGAATCCATTGGGCAATTCGCTCACTGAAAAACTCCATTCTTTCTGTTGAGGATGCTCTGTTTTAACCCGTTGTCCGTGAAGATTTAGCAATTCAACTTTTAAAATTATGGAATTGGATTGGATGTGAAGAATTTCATTACTTGGGTTGGGAAACACTCGAACAAAATTATTTTCTAAGCTTTGTTCATTGAGTCCTGTTGTAGAGTTACAGTCTAAATCGTTAATGTATTTCCAAATTTCATCGTTCATCAAATGTGGAACATTTAAGTTTTCAGGTTCTTCTCCCATTCTTACAAGCACCAAATTTTGGCTGGGTATAACATTTAGAAACTGTCCTCCCATTCCAATTCCTGCGTACATATCTGCGGGAGCATGAGGATTGACAAAGCCATTAAATTCAAATTGAGTCCCTGGAAGCAGATAAGAAGATTTTCCATTCAACCACCATAAATATCCATACGCAGGATTGAGTGTTTGTGAAGAATTTATCATCTGATTAAAATAAGCCGTGTCGGTCATAATTTGAGTTCCGTTCCAATTTCCTTTGTTCAGCATCAAAAGTCCAAATCTTGCCATGCTTCTTGCATTACTAAAAAACACATTGTTGTATCCTATGGGAACAAAAAGTCCTGTCATTCCTATTGGATTCTTCAATTTTTGTGTCGCATACGAATTGATTGTCATCCCCGTAGCGCTTTCAAGAACTTCTCCAAGAAGCGTATAAGGAGCGTTGTGATATGCCCAACGTATTCCTGCATCTGCTTCATAAAGCAAACAGGTATCCAATGTACAAAAATGATCAGGAACTCCATCATTAAGTCCTGAAGTCATGGTCAACTGATGACGAATTGTAATTTGCTCTTCTTGTGCAGGTGTACAGCTTGTCCAGTCTTGACCAAGATAATTTGAGCTTGCGTCAGAAATTGTCAACTCATTTTCCTGCTGAGCGATTCCAACCAAAAAAGAAGTAATTGTCTTCCCCGCCGACGCCCACTGCCAAGGAGTGGTTTGCGTGTGTGTTCCAAAATATTTTTCAAGTACTATTTTCCCGTCTTTTAATACAATAAAAGCTTTGGTGTTGTTATTGTCTAGATACGCATACAAGCTGTCTATTTTAGTGGGACACCAATTTAAGGATTGGGGAGAAAGTGTGTCCCATATATTTTCAACCGTTGGAGGAAAGTAAAGCGATTGTCCATCAACATAAGACGAAACGATAATCGCAACAAAAAAAGTATATAGTTTTTTATACATTACGGTTTTGAGTTGGTATTATTATTTTCTGTTTCATCTCCTAAACTAACCTTTTAATTTCGTTTTCAATAGTTTAAATTCATTTTTTTATGAAAATTTTACGCAAACAGATGTCAGGAAGTCTGCTGTTTGGAATAAAGCAGTGTGAAATTTATTTAAACATATTATATTCAAAGCCTGCCACTTTAAAATTCCACAACTTGAGTGTTTGCTGTGCTTTTAACTTTTCACTTTCATCATTTATAATTAATTTATCGGAAAATGATTTGACATATTTACACCAAACATTTTCTTTTGAATCATTCAGTAAAAAGTAAAATCCTGCATCCCCAAACCTCTTTCCTGAAGAATCTAAAACAAATTCATTCTTTTCTCCTACAGAAGGTTTCAGAATAACTGTTGCATTTCCTTTTGGTAAAGGAAAAATGGCTTTTATACAAGTAATTCCTGATGGGAGAACACAAGTGGTATAGATTCCAGAATAAACAATCTTACCTGTTGATTGGAATTTTCGTAACCAAATTGTATATTTCACTTCGTTAGTGTCCTTCGCAACCAATTCAATAATTTCACTTGTTAGGTTTTCAGGTGTTTGAATGTTCTGTGTGGGGATATTAAGTTGGTTAATTCGTTGACTAAATAGTCTATTAATCAAATAGCCAAATACCTTAAACACAGGATTCCATTTTACGCTAAAATTTATGTTATACTCAGAAGTCCTTTCATAAAAATCAGCAATTCCTATTGATAATCTTTTAATTTCATCCTCTGATAGATTCAAGTTTGAGATTGAATCCAGCAATCCTTTAGGATTAGGGTCTCTTATTATGCTTAAATTTTCTTTTTCTGCTAATTGATAAATAAATGTTTCTCCAACTCCACCTATCTCTCCAAATGGACCGATTAACCACAAGTTTTCAAAAGGATTAATTTTTGTTCCATGAATAATAACCCATTGTTGTGTAAACCAATCTTGAAATTTTTGCATTCTATATGCTAAATTCATAGCTGTTCAGTTTTATTGAGAATATAATTTGATTTATTATTCCATTCACCATATTCTGCAAATGGTCTAAAGCGCAATGTTGTAAATTCAAAATGAAAATCTTTTCTATCACGCTCTTTCATCGCATTGACATGCCTTTTAGGTCGTTTACTTTTACTGTGTCCCCTAACCATATCAGTCATGGCTTTTTGTGTTTTCCAGATAGAAAAAGTCGATATTATATTTGGGTATCGAATAGAAGCCAAAGACAAAGAAGTTCCATGATCATCCCGAACTTGCTTTTCAACAGGTCTTCCCCAACGAATAAATCGAGGGATTTGTGTGTATTTCATTCGAGCAATTGTGACCGCAACTACAGGTGAATTTTCGTTATTCAATTCCATTTCCTGATCAAGTATCTGAAACCCTGAAATCTCTCCCCATTGTCGTAAATATTCTAATCGAACATGCCAGCCTTTTGCTATTTGTTTTCCCCTTGAATTTAGTTGTAAAAAATCATTTAGATAGACCTCATCCTCCCATTGAGCAAAAAACACAATCTCTCGGTTAAAAAACCTAGATTTAGAAAAAATTGGCGAACCTAAAATCATAGCAGACATTGTCTCTGCATGAATTAGTCCTTTTATCTCTTTTGATTTTACTGGAAACAACATTAACCTGAGTGCAGAAACAAAAGACAGTTTTACGAGATGATAAGAAAATGTACTCATTTTTAATAATTAGTCAGATTACTCTTTTTTTGATTGTTTCGTTTAACACTAAAGATTGTTTTCACTTCTAATGCTTTAAATACTTTTGTTTCCTCTTTAATTTTGAATTTTCTGTCCCATTTCTAAAAGCTTATTTGTCGATTTCCAATTTCTTGTTGTTGCGACCACGTTTAATTTTTTTTCCAAAAAAGAGTTGTTTAGTTTTCCCATATCCGTTTGGGCAATATAAGTAAACTACATTTTGAGAAAAATAAATTTCTTCTCCGTTTAATTTCTTCTCTGTAAAAGTGTTTACATCTATTGTTTGTGGAGTTGAAAACAGAAATGTAACGTGTAAAAAAGCGTTATCATTTTTGTCGTTCACCAACGGATTGTCATTAATAATTTGTTCTAACTTTTCCATTGGAAATACAATTACAGGAACATCAAGGTCAAAGTTTTCTTTGATTTGTTGTGTGATTGCCTGTTCTAATTCTTTTGATTTTTGGTTTTCACTTGTAAAAATAACATTTCCACTTTGGACGTAAGTTTGTATGTTTTTAAAACCTAAACTAGCATACATTTCTTTAAGATTCTCCATTTTTATAATGTTTTTTCCACTTACATTAATTCCTCTAAGCATTGAAATGTATGTTTCCATTGTTCTGTTATTTTTCTATTTATGTAATTTACAACCTTGTTTTTGCGATTTATTCCGAGAAAGATTTACATTCTTTACAATCTCGTTCTTTTAAAGGTTTCGCAATATCTATCCGCTAAAAGCTACCATTTAGTATATAATTTCACTACTAAATTACGCATTTAATTTTAAATAGCTGAAATTTATTTTTTATGAAATAAGAAGCAAAAATGTTCGATTTTAAATATTCAATCCCGCATTATGTTTATGTAATATTGGCAGCTGTTTTTTTACTTTTTCTTGTTGTAATAGCAATCACTTTTGCTCCAAGTTAAAGTTTTTACAAATTCAAATTTACTTTGAATTCCTACCAAGTTTAAAATTGGTTCTTGATCTTTAAGTGTCTTTTTTTCCACCAAAAGATAACTTTCTGTTTTTTCTGTCTCGAAGTGATTGATTTCTGGTGAATACTTTAAGGTTTCTATCTTTTTTAGAATGTAGTCGTAATTGTCAACTACGTCTTTGACATTCTTGAATTCTTTGTTAATCAAATGTCCAAGCTCTCCGGTTGTTCCTATATTAATACATGGTCCAATCTTACCATTACAAGAGAATTGAGTAAATGAGTGTCCACCGATTTCCATTATTAGGACTCGATTAGGGTAGTTGAACACATCTCTACTGAGTCCATACAGTACAATTTGACCTTTATCTTTTATTCTTATTCTTACAGAAATTTCCTCAAGTGTTATGTCCTTATGTCCCCAGATGTCAATTACTTCAACATTCTCAATTGCATTCAAATTGTTCTTAATCTTATTTAGTTCAAGCTCGTAAAAGAAATTTTTATAAATTAGGTGGGCTATTACTAAAAATGTAATTAACCCTCCAATTGAGAGTACTATTCTTATTGATGTTTTCAGTAAGGTTTTCATGATTTTTAATCTGTCTAAGTCACGGAATAATAACGAAACTAAACCAACATTATTTTTAATTTCACTATTGAATTACACATTTCATTTTTTTAAGCTGTTTTAACTGTTTGTTTTTTGGATAAAACGGGAGGTATGCAACAACTCTCATGTTATCGCTATTTTTCTCACAAAAATTCGAGTTTGTAAGTTGGGATATTCGAGTTATTATGCCTAATTACAGTTTAAACACAAGCAAAAATCAATTTATTTAGCCACAATCTTTTCCAAAAACTTCTCGGTAATTAAATACGTAGGCTTAACACCGCTTAATCCAAGTCCACCAGATGCTAAAGTGCTTCCCGTTTCCAAAGGATTGTCGGAGGCGTAATAAGCATACCGTGTCACAACTTTCGGACTGATACTTTTTCGAATTTTTGATGCTGCTTGAATTGCTTTTTGGTAATGCGCTCCTTCCATTTCAAGTCCAATTACTTTCCAAGTAGAGTTCATAAAGTATTTCAATACTTCTTTATTTTGCAAGGACGTACCTAAAACAGTAATCATGTGTCCATCAAAAACACGAGCATCCTCTCCTTCAAAATCGTGTGCTGAAACTCCGTTTTTGAAAGGGTAATTGTCCGTAGTTCCTTCATGAATGTGGGCGTGAGGAATCATAATGTCTCCCTTGTTTCCCGTTAAAATCCCAGCCTTCCCCATAATGGAAACCGACAAAACATTTAGGTTTTTTCGTTCATTTGTATGCGTTTCATACGGTTTTAACAATTCATCCATTGTTTCAAAAGCCTGTTCACCAAAGGCGTAATCCATTACGATAATTACCGCATCTTTTTCTGCCGATAAATAATTCAAATAACTGGATGTAAAATCAGTTTTTGACAAATCAAAAATTTGAACATCAATGTTGGTTCCGGATTCGTCCTTAATAAAAGTCATTCCTTGTTTTTCTGCCAATTCGAATATCGCTTTTCGATCGTCGTTGTTTTCTTCCTGACTTAATCGTTCAAAGACTTCAATTTTTGTCAACTTTTCATTTCTTGCTTCGAACACTTGTTTTGCAAAAATATAATTCATTACACTGTGCATATTAGAACTAATAATGTGTATTGGGCGATGAATTATCTTTTGTTTTTCAAGTTCCTTTTTAATGCTGTTTGCCCAAGCTTCTCCATGAAAATGATGACCCGTTCGCTCTCTTAAAATGGAGCTGAATAGAATTGTTCTTTTCCTTACCTCCAGAACTTCATCGATGGCCAGTTTTCCAAGCCAATAAATCACTTTTAAAAACCGAAAGGGCTGACTTTCCGTAGCCAAGGCTTGATGAGTTGCAAAAACTTCGTTGTACGGTCTTCCGATGATGTTTGACAATCGAAAAATAGACACTTCAATTTCTTTTTCGTCGAGTTCTTCACAAAGTGCAGCTTTTTCAATTTTTTTCCATTCAGGAGTTAATTCACCCGCTTCTGTAAGAATGGCTTTTTCAGCAATTTTATGGGATTCAATGAAAAGAAAGGTGAGGTGAGTGAGAATGTCATAAATGTCTGAACGTCCACGTGTAATTTCAACATTCATTTGATCGGCGTCAATGCGGTAGCAATTTCTTCTTCTTTTTGGCGGAACAATAGCTTTTATATTCGATGAAGAATACCCCTCATCACCGGTTAGGTTAATAATTGAACATTCTGTAATCCCTTCGGGAAGTCGTTCCAAAACATACAGTAAACCATTCAATTCTATTTTGTTATCTCCTATTGAACCGTAAATTTCAGGTTTGAGTTTAAGCAAGGCTTCTCTTAACATTGAGCCTGAAATCCCCATGGGCTTGTAAAATCCTCGATTGAATAAATGACGCATGGCTACATAGATGCGTTCTATGGCTTGCGTTGATTCTTGAGCTTTTGTGAGTTCTTTGTGCGACATTTGTTATTTTTTTGATTTGCCTAATATAAGCGAATATAGGAAATTTAAACTATTTTTGTATCAGTCAAAATTTAGATAATGAAACACAAAAAAATAAAAACGTTGTTAGAAACTCCAGAAATTGGAGAGAAAGTTGTAGTTAAAGGATGGGTAAGAGCTTTTAGGAGCAATCGGTTTATTCAAATCAACGATGGAACAACAATCAATACCCTACAAGCAGTTGTTGAATATGAAAATTTTGAAGAAAA
>Ga0079223_10002801_pt1 | contig 10889 bp, 10 predicted proteins | sample Stecom2011_FD_75072 | JGI IMG/M metagenome (GOLD analysis project Ga0079223, IMG submission 75072) | Agricultural soil microbial communities from Utah to study Nitrogen management - Steer compost 2011 | ecosystem: Environmental > Terrestrial > Soil > Agricultural land | place: USA: Utah...
TTCTGCTCTCTATTTTTCTTAATATAGGTATTACTGTTGCTCAAGCTATTGGCGGATTAGTTTCTGGAAGTTTATCATTACTTTCTGATGCCTTGCATAATTTTAGCGACGTACTTTCATTGATTGTTAGCTACATAGCCGATAGATATTCAAAAAAAGACGCTTCGGTTACTAAAACTTTTGGGTATAAGCGAGCCGAAATTCTTGCAGCCTTCGTAAATTCTGTAACATTAATTATAGTTGCTGTTTACCTTATTTACGAAGCTATCTTTAGATTTATGGATCCACAACCTATAAAAAGTGGTTTGGTAATATGGTTAGCGATTTTAGGAATTGTTTTTAACGGATTTAGCGTACTTCTACTTTTTAAAGAATCTAAAACAAATATGAATATGCGTTCAGCATATTTACACTTATTTTCAGATATGGCTGCATCTGTAGCTGTTTTGATAGGTGGTGTTTTAATGTTATATTTTGAATGGTATTGGGTAGATAGTATATTAACTGTGTTAATAGCACTATACTTGTTGATAATGGGTTATGATTTGATAAAAAGTTCTTTTAAAGTATTGATGCTTTTTACTCCAGACGACTTAAATTTGGAAGAAATAATTGAAACGGTTTGTGAAATTCCAGAAGTGAAGAATATGCATCATATTCATATCTGGCAGCTTAACGAACAAGAAACGCATTTAGAGGCACATTTAGATTTTCACGAAGATGTTACACTTTCTGAGTTTGATGCAGTGTTAACTAGAGTTGAAGAAGTTCTTTTTAAAAACTTCGGAATAAATCATGTTACTATTCAACCTGAACACCAAAAAGACGATCCAAAAGACATTATTGTTCAAGATTGATTTAATTGAAAAACTATGGAAATTGAAGTAAAAAATTTTGAAGAATTAAACACTAATGAACTTTATAGTCTTTTAAGATTAAGAAGTGAAGTTTTTGTTTTAGAGCAGGATTGTGTTTATCAAGATATAGATGGAAAAGATCAACGGGCTTTACATGTAATAGGTAGAGAGGATGGAAAAATAATTGCTTATGCTAGATGTTTTCAAGAAGGAGATTATTTTGACGAATCTTCTATTGGTAGAGTAGTTGTACGGGATAACTATCGCAAATTAGGGTATGGACATAAAATTACCGATGCGGCAATTAAAGCAATAGAAGAGTATTATAAGGCTAACAAAATAAAAATATCAGCCCAAACTTATCTAGTCACTTTTTACGAAAGCCACGGTTTTAAGACTATTGGTGATCGCTATTCAGAGGATGGAATACCTCACATTGCAATGATTAGAGCTTAATTAAATTCTTTTCAAGATTTAGCTCTTTTAATAATTCGTCTGTAAACTTGTAATGTCCTCGACGCGTTATTATTTTAAATCGTTGATTACGCATTCGAGTAATTGTATCTAAAAACTGCCATTTAGATTTTAATAATCTAAGTTTTTCCGTTTTTAAACTTATTTCAAAATAGTGCTTAATTCCAGCCCGACTTGCTACTATATCTGGAGTTATTACTACATCACTATCTTTTTTAAGATATGATTTAGGAGCTTCGTATCCATCTACGTTAGCTCTAATTTGTTCAAACCCTCTTTTCTCTAAATAGCTTACCGATTCTTTAATAATTTCTTTGTTTTCTTCTCTATCTGCTTGTATCATAGCAGCTAAAATACGAATATATTGATTAACAACCGGTTAAGGTTATGTTAAGCTAAAAATTAGAGTGTTAATTTAGTTTTTGTACTTAATAGAATTATCAAATGGAAGCTTTAATTGATGTAGAATATTTTCATCATCCTTATGGTCGCTAATATCTAATCCGTACTTAATGTCTGCTGTATTTTCATAAACATAAGTTCCAAATAAGCGATCCCAAATAGAAAACATATTTCCAAAATTAGTATCTGTCCAAGGCATTTGATAGTGATGGTGAAACTTATGCATATTTGGAGTTACAATAATATAGCTTAGGGCTTTGTCTAATTTTGTTGGAATCGAAATATTTGCGTGAGTAAAATAGGTAAACAGCACACTTAAAATTCTATAGAAAAGATAAAAAGCTATTGGCATTCCCATAATTACAACCGTAAGTAATGCGAAGGTTTCTCGAATAATAAAATCGAAAGGATGATGTCGCGTTCCAGTTGTTACATCTACATTTTTATCGGAATGGTGAACGGTGTGTAAACGCCACATCCATTGAATTTTATGAAGAAGAAAGTGTACAAAATATTGAGCGATTAAATCTAAAATTAAAATGGATAGTAATAATTCTAACCAAACAGGAGCAGTAATATGTTGTAATAAACCAAAGTTTGAATTGTCTATCCAAAGAAATACCCCAGCCGTTAAAATCCCGAAAAACAAGTTTATTAACATTACAAATGCAAGTAAAATAAAATTTGTTTTAGCGTGTCGCCATTTGTTGTATTTAGTAAAAACTAATTTGTAATATCCCTCTAAAATCCAGAATATAGTAAGGACAAAAAACACCCAACCTGCTTTCATCCAAGTAGGCATTGTTTCGAAGAAAGTTAAGAAGGACTGCATTTGTTTGTTATATTTTCAATCAAACTCTGTTTATTATTCCTTGCTCGAGCATAATATCAAAAGCTTTGTTTGAATCACTTAAACCCCTACATAGTGTTCCAGGTAGAATAATTTTTCTGCTTCTACTCTTATTTTTATCATCAATAAAATCAACCCTAAAATATGCTCTTGAAAAACACTTTTTAGCCTGATGGAATGTTACACGAATTATCTTCTCTCTTTCAATTACGGAAGTATTAGAATATTTTCTTTTCCTAAATGAATTATAAATTGTAAAAACAACTATACCAAATAGAAATAAAAGTCTAAACCAATCACTATTTTTAAAATAATTATAAGTTAAATACAGGAAACAAAGTACTGTAAATATTATAGAAATTGTATAAATTACTTTATTTTCTGATGTATCCTTAGCGGTATAATTTTCTAAATTTCCATCAGAAGTAAAAATAATTTTTTCTTCTAAAATATGACAAAATCCTTCATACGTTTTAAATTTTCTAAGTTCTTTCATTTGGTAAAAAAAGATTGCAATAGCATCAAATTTGAAATGATTTCTTCTACGCTAGAACAAACAAATTATCACCTCAAAATTTTCTTATATCTTCCTTCATCATTCAAAACAGCAACTGCTTCTAGAATTTCAGGATTGTGCTCTATTTGATAGTTATATAATCCTTCACGATAGAAATATCGCTTTAGAATTTCGTCTGTTAATAACGATTCTATTTCAACTTTTTTATCGATAATAGCTTTCTCTTTTGCGGTATCAATAGCAGCCATTAATTGATTGTAACTTTGAGAAATTTCATTGTTTAATTCGTCTGATTCGGCCATTTTTAAACCTTCTGCAAATTTCTTTTCGGTTTCAGTTTCATATTCAAAATTGTTTGCTTTTAAATATTTCAGGAAATCTTGGAAGTCACTTTGTCCAAACTTAAAGTTTTTCCAATCCGTCATTTGATGGCTGTAATAGTATTTTGTAGCATAATCAAAAATTGCATTGTCTTTTAGTAAAGCGGTGGTAATTGGGCTATAAACTGCCGATGCCATTTCAATATCTGGCAGTATTCCTCCCCCGTCATAAACAGTTCTACCTCCTTTAGTTTTAAACTTGTTATATTCTTTTGGATCTTTTCGAATAGGATCGCCATTTTCATCTCTATGCCAGTAATCAACAGCTTGAATTCCACGACCGCTTGGTGTGTAATACCTCGAAATAGTAACTTTTAACTGAGTTCCGTACGTTAGCTTTTTAGGACGCTGTACAAGCTTTTTTCCGAAGCTTCGAGCCCCAACGATAACTGCGCGATCTAAATCTTGTAAACCTCCTGAAACTATCTCACTAGCCGATGCACTACGACCGTTGATTAAAACTACTAAAGGAATTTCGGTATCTACGGGTTCAAAACGTGTTTTATAAGTTGCATTATACTTTTCAATAACCGATTTTGTGGTGGTGATTACTTGATCTTTTTCAACAAAAAGGTTTACAACGCTGATTGCTTCATTTAATAATCCTCCTGGATTTCCTCGTAAGTCTAGTATTATCTTTTTCGCACCTTGAGATTTTAAATCTATTAACGCCGCTTTGGTTTCAGAAGTAGTTTTACTATTGAATTTTGAAAGTACAATATACCCAATGTCATTGTGTATCAATTTATAAAAAGGAACTGCTTTAACTTCAACAGCTTCGCGTGTAATGGTTGTGGTAGTGGTTTTACCTTGTCTTTTATAAGTTACATCAACTTTAGAACCTGGAGCACCTTTAAGTAATTCTCCCGCATCTTCTTCAAAATCTGCTATGGTTACATCTCCTATTTTAATAATCTCATCTCCTGCTTTTAAACCTGCTTTATCTGCGGGATACCCTTGATAAGGTTCTACAATAATTATTTTATCTTCTCGGGTCTGAGCGGTAGCACCAATACCTGTATAAACTCCTGAATTATTGATTTTAGCATCCTCAACTTGTTGTTCGTTCCAATAAACGGTGTAAGGATCTAAGTCGTCCAACATTCCCTTTATAGCTTTATCCATAAGTGTAGCCGGAGTAACTTCATCTACATAATTCATATTTAATTCCTTGTAAAGCGTAGTGAAAATTTCAATCTGTTTTGCTATTTCAAAAAAATCGCTTTTAAAACTTGCAGTGGTAAAAAATATACCAATGGCCACAATGGGAATAATTATTCTCTTTTTCATAATTGTTGTGTTAATGAGATTTTGAGTTGTTGTAACATTCTACCAACTTACTCAATGTATCAGGATTTTATTCTACACTTCAGAAATATACGAAGAATGATAATATTTCTAATTCCAACGAAGAATAAATACTAATTGTTTCACGGTTTTCAAATAAATTGAACTAAAGCTGAAAGCTTAGCAATTATCTTCTTGAAGTTTTTTCAGCAATTTTAGCATCGACTTTTCCAATTGAACATATTCTGGTTTTACTTTTCCTAGATATAAAAAAAGCATCATAAACCTAGTATTTTCACTTTCTTCAATTAGGTGTTTATTTAACCTATATGCTTCGCGAAGTTGTCTTTTTACGCGGTTTCTATCTACTGCAGATTTAAAATTACGCTTGGGAACAGCAAAAGCGGCAAGATTAAAACTGATTTCATTATTAGGTAGAAAAAATATTTTTATAGGAAATTTTGTATACGTTTTCCCTTCCGAAAACAAGGTTTCAATTGTTTTGGTGCTTTTTAGCTTTTCTGTTTTTGGAAATTTTTTGTTCACCAAGTAAATATATAAAAAGACTTCTCAGCTTTTCGGTTGCATTTCAATAGTTTTCCTATCTTTTAGATTTAAAGAAAATCACCTTTTAAAGTTGTAATTTTAGTTCTTAATTTAAAACTGTAAAAACAAAATTTAAAAATTATTCATTTTGAAAGAAACGCTTAAAATATCGATTATTCAAAGTAATCTTCATTGGGAAAATGCTGAAGCAAATCTGAAAATATTTTCAGCGAAAATAGAAAATATTGAAGAGAAAACAGATTTAATCGTCCTTCCTGAAATGTTTTCAACAGGTTTTTCAATGAACGCCGAAAAATTAGCCGAACCGAACGATGGAAATACTTTAAAATGGATGATTAAAGAAGCAAAAACGCATAATACTGCTATTACCGGAAGTGTAATTATTAAGGAAGATGATAATTTTTTCAACCGGATGTTTTTTGTTTTTCCTGATGGCAGTTATAAAAAGTACGACAAAAGGCACACGTTTACCTTAGCCAAGGAAAATGAAACCTATAAAGATGGTACCGAACGCTTAATTGTAGATTATAAAGGCTGGAAAATATGTCCGCTTATTTGTTACGACTTGCGTTTTCCTGTGTGGGCAAGAAATACAGAAGATTATGACATTTTAATATATGTAGCAAACTGGCCAAAAGTAAGAACCTTAGCTTGGGACACGCTATTACGTGCGAGAGCAATTGAAAACATGACTTATTGCGTAGGCGTTAACAGAGCAGGTTTTGATGGAAACGACCACGAATATGTTGGACATTCGGCAATTTACGATGTTTTAGGAGTTAAAATAACCTCTAAGGACGTAGGGGAATTTACCGAAACGGTGGTTTTAGAAAAAGAACACATTGTTAACAACCGAAAACATTTTCAGTTTTTGAATGATAGAGACGAATTTACTTTAGTATAAATGTTTCGTTTAAACTCCAATTGGCACGTACTTCAATCTCTTTAGGATAATAGATAATTTTTTCGGCTTCCATCCTATTTAGGAAACTCCCTGTGTCCCATCTTCCGTTTTGATTGTCATCGTAGATAATTCTTAAAAAATATTTTTCCGGAGAAAGTTCATCGAAATAAACAGGAATATTTTCGGTTAAATATCTTTCTGCAACAACATTATACTTGCTATTCACAATTTGAACGATAATTGGAAATCTATTTACATTTACCAGATTGAGACTAAGCGTTCCGTAATCTGAAGACAATCGCGTTTTTACATTGAAATACAGCGTGTCATTTGTCTTCTCGAAAAAGTCGGTCAAGGCTCCAGGCATAATGCTTATGTTATAGCTTTCATCTTCTTCTTTTGGGAAATGCAGTTCTGCTAAATTGTGCTTTTTATTCAACCTTATTTCGGTATCAACAAGCACCGAATCTTTGTTAATAACTTCAAATTTCTCAGCATCAAAAGAAGTTATTGGGGTGTTTAATCGCAATTTAAAGGTGTCCTTTAACTTTAAAAACCCAGTTTTAACTGCTGAAACTTTTAACGAATCACTATAAAGTTCGCGTATTCTTACCGAAGCTGTATCTACTTTATTTCCATTTGTAACTTTAAAGAGCAAAGAATCTACTTTAAGATTAGGCTTAAACCAATAGTGAAGTGAATCTTTCATTTCATCTTTATAAGATGTGGAAACGTAATCTTGACCTACATCCGATAACATTTCAACCTTTAAGCTATCTACTCGCCCTTCATAACCAAAAATAATATGGTTTTTAGAAACTAAAGCAGGTCTTGCTAATTTGTAATCTGGAGTTTCCTTAAAAAGTGTAAGTACATAAGTAGAATCTGTAGGCAAGGTAATTACTTCATTTACAAATCCAATTTTATCTGTCTTTGGTTGAAAAGTGTAATTGTTACTTTTTTCCTTTAAAGCAATTAGTAAATATTTTCCATGTTTTAGATTTGAAAGCTCAAATGTCCCGCTACTGTCTTTAGTAACAGTTATGTACATCGGTTTTTCAGAATAAACCAATGAGTCTTTAAATGTTTCATTTACTTCGTAAAGCATTACCGTTGTTGGAATTTCAGGAGAAATTAGCTTTGCATCTTTTACTTTTCCCGAAAGTTTTAAACTATCTATATACGTTCCCGTTGAAAACACATATTTAAAATATTCAAATTCGTTTTCTTCATTGTTATCAACAATACTTTTTCCGAAGTTGAAAGAATAGGTTGTGTTTGGTTTTAAGGTATCTAATAATTTTATTTTTAATCTTTTTGAAGTACTTAGCGGTGTGATAACCGGCGTATACTTCATGGGTGGTGAAATGATTAACTGATTGTTTAAATCTTTTAACTTGATATATTCATCAAAGCGAATTTCGATTTCATCTCCTTTAAAATTCGTGCTGTAATTTTCGGGAATACTTCTAACAATTACTGGAGGAATAGTATCTCTTGGTCCACCTGATGGCGTTCCTTTTTTGGCGCAATCTGTAAATGACAGCATTAACAAAAGCGCAATGGGAATGTATAGAAGGCGATGTTTCAAGATGAAATATTAGTTGTTAATAGATTTAAAAATAAATTTATTGAAATCTGCCCAAAATTAAACAATAAGAAAGAACTAGTTGCAATTAACAAACAACTATTAACGCTTATGCAACAGCAATCGTTGCAATACTAATGTTTACATTATCTCCTTTAAGCAACTGTAGTGCACATTTTTCGAGCGTTGCACCTGTGGTAATAATGTCGTCTACTAATAGAATATGTTTGTTTTTAATTTCTTCTAATTTCTGTATGGAGAAGACTTCTTCAGTTTCAAAACGGAGCATTCTTGTTTTAAAAACTTGAGAACCAGATTTTGAAATTTTAATTAAAATATCATCTCGATAGGCTACGTTAAGGGCTAAGGCAATTTCTTTTCCAAACCCTTCCACTTGATTATAACCTCTTTTCTTTAATTTCTGTTTGTGTAATGGAACCGGAATTACCAAATCTATTTTATTGTAATTTTCACACTCGGCCAATTCTGCACCAAGCCATTTGCCAAAAAAATAACTAATATCCTCCTTTCCACGATATTTTAAGTTGTGAAGTAATTCCTGAGTTATTCCTCTTTTTTGAAAATAAAGTAGGGATGTTGCATTTTCTACTAAAAATCTTCCATAAAACTTATTTTTTAAAAAATTACTTTCATTTTTGTGAAACGAAGCTATAGGTAGGGAATGAATACATGCAATACAAACTGTTTTTTCTCCCTTGAGTAATGGATTATGACAACTATAACATATTTTAGGAAAGAGTAGATTTAACATTTTTTATGAAGTTTTATCATTTTATAAACGTTTGTTAAAGAAATACCTACCTACATTTACCAATTATACTAAATACAATTAAATTATGAGCACAGAAAATGAAAATAATAGTGGTAAGTTTAAGATCCTTATAGGAGTTCTTTCACTACTACTCATTGCATTAGCAGTATATACTGTAACATTATTTAATGAGAATAAATCTACAATTTCTAATCTAGAAACTGAAAAAGAGTCTATAGAGAAAGAACTTGAAGGGTTAATCGCCAATTATGATGAAGTAATTAAAGATAATGAGTTAAAAGATAAAGACTTATTGGCCGCGCGTGAAAGAATAAATGTGCTATTAGATTCTGTTAAAGATGCTAAGGCTAATATCGGATTAATCCAAAGATATAAAGTTGAGGTTGGTAGATTAAAGCAAGAAAGAGCTATGCTGTTTAAACGAGCTGATAGTTTAATTGCTGCCAATAAAAGACTTGCTATGGAGCGCGATAGTACTTTCTTAGAGTTGGATAATACTAGGATGGTGGTAGATTCTGTAAGTCAGGAGAACGAAGCAATGAATGAAATCTTGAAAAAAGGATCAATTGTTAAAGCAACTAACCTAAGAGGGGAAGCTGTAATTATTAGAAACAGCGGAAAAGTTGTAGATACAAGACGTTCAAGCCGTGCAGATAAAATTAGAGCTTGTTTTACACTAGCTCCAAACTCAATTGCTAAAAGCGGAGACAGAATTATTTACATTCAAGTTATCAACCCTAAAAATGTTATGATGGGTGATGATACAATAAAACAATTTGAAGATAAAAACTTAAACTACAGTGCCTCTACAAATGTTTTTTACGAAAACGAAGCACTAGACGTTTGTATATTAGTTAATTCAAAAGAAGCAAACCTAGTTGAAGGTAGATATACAATTAATATTTTTGATGGACCAAATCAAATTGGAACAACAACAATGGAATTGAAATAGCCGATGAAATATACATTTTGATATAAAATTCATTATGTTTGGCTAAAATTAAAACTAAAACCATTGCAATTTTTGCAATGGTTTTTTAATAATAAAAAAAATCAAGTTCTCTCTTCGAAGGTTGAGGGGACTTTCCTATTTTTGTGACATGGCAAACAACGACGATCATTTTAAAAAAGTAGTTTCCCACGCAAGGGAATACGGTTACATATTTGCATCTAGCGAAATTTACGACGGACTTAGTGCTGTTTACGATTACGCTCAAAATGGTGTAGAATTAAAGAAAAACATTCGCGAATATTGGTGGCGAAGCATGGTGTATATGCATCAAAATATTGTAGGTATAGATTCTTCGATATTGATGCATCCAACAACTTGGAAGGCTTCGGGACACGTGGATGCTTTTAATGATCCTTTAATCGACAATAAGGATTCAAAAAAACGCTATCGCGCCGATGTGCTTATTGAAGATTATGCTGAAAAGCTTTATCAAAAAGCGCAAAAAGAAATTGAAAAGGCAAGAAAGCGTTTTGGCGATAGTTTTAATGAAGAAGAGTTTGTTTCTACAAATCCTCGTGTTATAAGATATCTAACAGAACAACGCACTGTTTTAGAGCGTATGGCTAGCTCACTTGAAAAAGAAGACTTAGCAGACGTAAAAGCGTTGATTGAAGAGCTCGGTATTGCAGATCCAGAAACTGGATCGAAAAACTGGACAGAGGTGCGTCAGTTCAACCTTATGTTTGGAACTAAACTTGGTGCTTCAGCAGATAGCGCGATGGATCTTTACCTACGCCCAGAAACTGCTCAAGGTATCTTTGTAAACTTTTTGAATATTCAAAAGAGTGGAAGAATGAAAATTCCATTCGGAATCGCTCAAACAGGGAAAGCTTTCCGTAACGAGATTGTAGCACGACAGTTTATCTTTCGAATGAGAGAGTTTGAACAAATGGAAATGCAATTCTTTGTTCGTCCTGGAGAAGAACTTAAATGGTACGAATACTGGAAGGAAACACGCTTAAAATGGCACCTTTCATTAGGAATGGGAGAAGAAAATTACCGTTTCCACGACCACGATAAACTTGCACATTACGCAAATGCAGCTGCAGATATCGAATTTAACTATCCTTTCGGATTTAAAGAATTAGAAGGAATTCATTCAAGAACAGATTTCGACCTTAAAGCTCACGAAAAATTCTCTGGTAAGAAGTTACAGTTTTTCGATCATGAGATGAATGAAAGCTATGTTCCTTACGTAGTTGAAACTTCAATAGGTTTAGACAGAATGTTCCTTGCTGTTTTGAGTAATTCACTTCAA
>Ga0079223_10002802_pt1 | contig 10887 bp, 12 predicted proteins | sample Stecom2011_FD_75072 | JGI IMG/M metagenome (GOLD analysis project Ga0079223, IMG submission 75072) | Agricultural soil microbial communities from Utah to study Nitrogen management - Steer compost 2011 | ecosystem: Environmental > Terrestrial > Soil > Agricultural land | place: USA: Utah...
ACCGAGGCGGGCATGGGCGTCAAGGGCGCCGTGGCGAGTACCGCCGCTCTGGCGCCGCTGCTGGCCGAGGGCATCGGCGACACCATCCGCGTGTCGCTCACGCCCGACCCGGGCGCCCCGCGCGAACGCGAGGTCGAGATCGCGCAGGAGGTGCTGCAGGCTCTCGACCTCAGGCGCTTCGCGCCGACGGTCACGGCGTGCCCAGGCTGCGGCCGCACCACCAGCACGCTCTTCCAGGAGATGGCGCGCGACATCCAGGCCTACCTCAAGGAGCAGATGCCCAGCTGGAAGGAGCGCTACCCGGGGGTGGAGGGACTGCGCGTGGCCGTCATGGGCTGCATAGTGAACGGCCCCGGCGAGTCGAAGCACGCCGACATCGGCATCAGCCTGCCAGGCACGGGCGAATCGCCCCGCGCCCCCGTCTACCAGGACGGCCAGCTGGTGGGCACCCTGCAGGGTGACGACATCGTGCCGGAGTTCAACCGCATGCTCGAGGAGTACGTGGAGAAGCGCTACGGCTCCGCAGCGGCTATCCTGCCCACATGAAGATCTACACGCGCACGGGCGACGAAGGCAGCACCGCGCTGTTCGGCGGCAGGCGGGTGCTGAAGGACGACCTGCGGGTCAGCGCATACGGCACCGTGGACGAGGCCAACGCGGCGCTGGGGCTGGCCCGCGCCGAACTGGCGCGGGAGGCAGCGGGGTCGTGGGAGGCGCTGGACGAGGAACTGGCCCGCCTGCAGAGCCTGCTGTTCGATCTGGGGGCCGACCTGGCCACTCCGGAGGACGCGCGGCAGCGGAGCTTCATCCGCCCGGTGGATGCGCTCGACGTGGAGGTGGTGGAGGGCATGATCGACGCCTACACCACCGAGCTGCCGGAGCTGCGGCAGTTCATCCTGCCCGGCGGTTCGCCCGCCTCGGCTGCACTGCAGATGGCACGAGCCATCATCCGCCGGGGAGAGCGTGAGGCGGTGGCGCTAGCGCGGACCGAGAAGCTGGGCGAGCACGTCATCCCGCTCATCAATCGGCTTTCCGACCTGTTCTTCACCCTGGCGCGGCTGGTGAACGTGCGCGCGGGCACCGCGGAGGTGCCGTGGGTGGCCCGGCGGCCGGCGCGAGGTGAGAAGGAAGGCACGCGGGAAGGCGAGGGATAGGAACCGGAACCTTCCCGCCTTGTGCGCGTGCGGGCGGGAACGCAACGTAGCTGACGGGATGGCAGGCGCTCCACCAGCGGCTCCCCGCCCTGTCCTACCGCCCGCGTAACTCCCGCATATGCGTCAGGCCTTGACGATCGAGTTCGTTCACTATCGCTGCCAGTATCTCGCGGATCAGTGCGGGGCCCCGGTAGATGAAGCCCGTGTAGACCTGTAGCAGGTCGGCCCCGGCACGCAGGCGGTCGACCGCGTCGGAGCCGCTCATGATGCCGCCCGCGGCCACCAGCGGCAGGTTCGTGTGCTCGCGCACCAAGGCCAGGGAGCGGAGCGCCTTCGCGGCCAACGGCCGGCCGGAGAGGCCGCCGGTCTCGGCCGCCAAGGGTGAGGCGAGCCCCTCCCGCCCCAGGGTCGTGTTGGTGAGGATGATGCCGGCCGCTCGGTGCTCCTCGGCCACCGCCACCGCCTCGCGCAGCTGGGCGTCGTCCATATCGGGCGCGAGCTTCAGCAGCAGCGGCCTGCCAGGCTGCTGGCTGGCGTCGCCCACCTCCGCAGCGGCCCGCAACACGCGCGAGAGCCCCTCGCTCTCCTGCAAGCTGCGCAGTCCCGGCGTGTTGGGTGAGGAGACGTTGATTACCACGTAATCCGCCACGGGCCAGACGCTGGCCAGCGAGCGTCGGTAGTCGTCCGCGGCCTGTGCCAGTTCGACCACACGTGACTTGCCCACGTTGACGCCGATGACCGGTAGGGGAGGCCAGCCCGTACCGCTCGCTGTCCGGCGCAGTCGCGCCAGCCGACCCGCCACCACCTCCGCACCGTCGTTGTTGAAGCCCATGCGGTTGACGAGCGCCTCGTCCTCCACCAGGCGGAAGAGGCGCGGCTTGGGGTTCCCCGGTTGCGGCAGGGCGGTCACGCTGCCCACCTCCACGCTGCCGAAGCCCATGGCGCCGAGCGCGCCGACGGCCACGCCGCGCTTGTCCAGGCCCGCGGCCACGCCCAAAGGGTTGGCGAAGCGCAGGCCGAAGGCGTCGACCTCCAGGCGTGGGTCCGCCAGGGCGTAACTACGGGACAGCGCGCGTCTGGCCAGCAGGCTCCCGCCCGCCGCCGCCAGGCCACCCATCACGAGGTCGTGCGCCTTCTCGGCGTCCAGCCGGAACAGCGCCCGCTTGGCCAGTGGGTACAAGGCTCAGATCACTCTCCGGTCCTGGGGGCGGCCCTCGCTGCGATCGCCGATCAGCTCAGGGAGGTGCGCGCCGGGCGCAACTCTACCTTGCTGGGCAGCGCCCGCGCCGGCATGCGGAAGAGGTAGAGAACCGTGGCGGCAATGTCCGCGGGGTCGAGCTTCCATGCGTCCTCCGGTGTGACCTCGCGGTCCGCGAAGGTGGTGGCCACCGAGCCCGGCATGATGGTGCTGACCCTCACGCCGTGCTCGCGCAGGTCCAGCATGACGGCCTGGGTGAAGCCGAGAAGGCCGAACTTGCTGGCGTTGTAGGCCGCTCCGCCCGCGAAGAAGTTGGCGCCCGCCAGGCTGCCGACCGTGACGATCATGCCGCCGGATTCGATGAGGGCGGGAGTGGCCGCCTTGACGCTGTAGAAGGCGCCGGTGAGGTTGGTGTCGATCACGTCGTGCCAGAACTCGGGCTCGAGGTCCAGGATGGAGGCGCGGCCGCCAACGCCAGCGTTGGCCACCAGCAGGTCCAGCGAGCCGAACTCGCCCAGCGCCGTCCTGACCACGCCTTCCAGCGAGGCCAGGTCGCGTACGTCGCAGGCCAGACCTAGGGCGCGGCCGGGCCCGGACTTGCTCAGATCGCGGGCAACGCTGTTGGCGTCCTCGCCGCTGCGCGCCGTGAGCACGACGTTCATCCCGGCCTCCACCAGAGCGGCGGCGGTGGCTCGGCCGATGCCTCGGCTGCCTCCCGTGATCAGTGCTGTTCTGTCGGTCAGTTCCATGACCTCACGCTAGCACTGAATCCCGCCCCCGACGGGAGCGGGCGGGCCCCGTGGTAGGCTCGGGCCCGTGGACGAGCCAGCGCAGTTCCTCGTCGAACAGGATCGCTTCAGCGGTACCCTGGGCGAGCTGACGCACGCGCTGCGCACGAGAGCCATCCAACCCTCACAGATAGACCTCTTCCAGTTGGTGCGTGCCTACCTCGACTACTTCGAGCAGTACGCGGCCGCCGACCTGGACCTGGCCACCGAAGCGCTGCCCAAGCTGGCGCAGGTGATCGAGCTCAAGGTGCGGCTGCTCCTGCCGAAGCCGCCCAAGGAGGCGGAGGAGGACGAGGAGGTGCTGGTGGAGGAGACCCTGGCGGCCGTGGCCCTGCTGGAGGAACTGGAGGACGCCATACACTTCCTCAAGCGCCGGCGCGAGGAGCGCCGCCTGTTGCTGCCGGCGCGCACGCCGAGGCCCCAGTATCCGCGGGCCGAGCGGCCCGTCAGGTCCACGCCCAGCGACCTGGCGCGTCTGGCCGGCCGTTACCGCATCGGGGGCTACTTCGAACTGGCCATCGAACGCCTGAGCCTGGCCAGTGTCTCGCGGGCGCTGCTCGGCGCGCTGCGGCGCCTGCGGAGCGGCACCCTCGGGGCCTTACTGGGCTCGCGGGAGTGGTCCGTGCGCACGGTGGGCCTGGCTGCCCTGATGGAACTCATGCGCGAGGGGCGCGTGACAGCTAGCCAGGACCAGCCTTACGGCCAGATCGAGGTGCGGCTGCTGCGCGCCGACAAACCCAGCGCGGATGGCTGGGACGCGGATGGCGGTGCAGGGCGCGAAGAACGGTTGGAAGCGCCCGCTGCCTGACGCTGGCAGCGGGCGCGGTAGCCGTTCGGGTTACGGGGCGCTCAGCCCGCGGCGGTGGCCTTCTTGTCGCGCTTGCGCATGCTGGGGTCCAGGATGCGCTTGCGCAGCCTCAGCGACTTGGGCGTGACTTCCAGCAACTCGTCGTCGTCGAGGTACTCGAGAGCCTCCTCCAGCGTGAGGCGCTTGGGCGGAGTGAGGATGAGGTTCTCGTCCGAGCCGGAAGCGCGCACGTTGGTGAGCTTCTTGTTCTTGCAGACGTTGACGTCTAAGTCGCCCATGCGCGCGTTGGCGCCCAGGATCATGCCCACGTACACCTCGGTGCCCGGCGTGATGAAGAAGATGCCGCGGTCCTCGAGCTTGTAGATGGAGTAGGCGAACGCCTCACCCGCCTCCATGGAGACGAGCGAGCCGTGGTTGCGCGTCACCACCTCACCCGCGTACGGCTCGTAACCGTCGAAGGTGTGGTTGAGGACCCCTTCGCCCTGGGTCATCGAGAGGAACATGTTGCGGTAACCGAAGAGGCTGCGGCTGGGGATACGGAACTCCAGACGCACACGCGTCTCGCCCGGATCCATGTTCACCAGCATGCCGCGCCGCGCCGTCAAAGACTCCATGACGCTGCCCATGGCGCCGTTGGGCACGTCGGCAACCACGCGCTCGAACGGCTCCAGCGTCCGGCCGTCCTCCTGCTTCATGATCACCTCGGGCCGGGAGACGGAGAACTCGTAGCCCTCGCGGCGCATGCTCTCGATGAGGATCGAGAGGTGCAGCTCGCCGCGGCCCGACACGCGGTAGCGCTCGCTGCCGAGCTGCTCCACGCGCAGCGCCACGTTGACGAGCAGCTCGCGCTCCAGCCGGTCCGCCAGGTGGCGGCTGGTGACGTAGGTGCCCTCGCGCCCGGCGAACGGGCTGGTGTTGGGGCTGAAGGTCACGCTGACGGTGGGTTCGTCCACGGCCACGGAAGGCAGCGCCTCGCTCAGGCTGGCATCGCCGATGGTGTCGCCGATGGTCACGTCCGACAGGCCCGAGAGCACGATTATGTCGCCCGTCCTGCCGACCTCCGTCTCGATCCTCGCCAGGCCCAGGTGCGTGTAGACCTTGGTCACGCGGCCCTTGGTGGGCGCCTTGCCGGGGCCCACGCTGACGATGGCCTCGCCCGGCCTGACCTCGCCCTGCAGCACGCGACCCAGCGCCAGGCGACCAAGGTAATCGGAGTAGTCGAGGTTGGCTACCTGCAGCTTGAAGGGCGCCGCCGGGTCGCCGGACGCCGCCGGAACGTGCGCGGTGATGGCTTCGAAGAGCGGTACGAAGTCGCTGCCGGGTTGCTCGCCCTCACGCCAGGCGCGACCCTCACGGGCGATGGCGTGCAGGATGGGGAACTCCAGCTGGTCGTCGTCCGCGCCCAGCTCGACCATTAGGTCGAAGGTGAGGGAGGCCACCTCGTCCGGTCGCGCGTCCTTGCGGTCGATTTTGTTGATGACGACAATCGGCTTGAGCCCACGAGCGAGCGCCTTGCGCAGCACGAAGCGGGTCTGAGGCATGGGGCCCTCGGCCGCGTCCACCAGCAGCAGCACGCCGTCCACCATGGTCAGGGCGCGCTCCACCTCGCCACCGAAGTCCGCGTGGCCCGGGGTGTCCACGATGTTGATCTTGTCGCCCTGCCACTCGACGGCGGTGTTCTTGGCCAGGATGGTTATGCCACGTTCACGTTCGATGTCGCCCGAGTCCATCACGCGCTCGTCCACCTGCTGGTTGGCGCGGAACACGTTCGACTGGCGCAGAAGCCCGTCCACCAAGGTCGTCTTGCCGTGGTCGACGTGCGCGATTATTGCCACATTCCTGAAATTCATGAGCTCCTCGGAGGCCGTGCCTGCGGCTGAGCCGCGGCCGGAACGGGAGATTATAGACGATGAGCGTCGGTTCCTCGTCGTCTAAGTAGCGCGCGGACACGTTCGGGAGCCGGCTTGCTCCAGCCCACGACCGCGCTTTCCGTCACCTGACCATACCGGGAGCAGCCCAGACCACATGGGCTCATGCCCACGCGAACGTATGGTTGGGTGATGGATCAGGATCAGCAAGTTCGTCAGGCAGCCACCGAAGAAGACGCGGTGACGGCGCTTCCCGAACCCGGGGCGCAGAGATTCGACCCTCCGAAGACCGAGATCACCATGTACACCACGACCTGGTGCGGCGACTGCGTGGCGGCCAAGCGTTTCCTGGACGCCAAGGGCATCGCCTACACCGAGGTGGACATAGAGCAGGATGCGGACGCCGCCGAGCTGGTCATGCGCTTGAACGACGGACGGCGCAGCGTGCCCACACTGGTGACCGAGAGCACCGCTGCCAGCCTCTCCGGCTTCAGCATCGCGAAAGCGCGCGCCTTCCTGGAGGCGGCAGGCCTGTCGGGCGAGGGAACCGCGCGACGGGACTCCTGAGCCCCGCGGCCGCGCCGGAGTGGCGGACCGGATCCTGGAAGCGAGGCCCGGCCGGGGACCGTGGTAGCCTCGCCGGCATGATCCCGGCGGGCGCCACATCAGCTGACGGCGAAGGCCTGGACACCCCGGAGGAACGCTTGCAGGTTGAACCCTCCCGGAACGGGATGTCGGAGGACGGGACGCCGGGCGCAAGCAAGAGCGACCGCGTCAGGGCCATGTTCTCGGAGATCGCGCCGACCTACGACCTGCTCAACCGGGTCCTAAGCTTCGGCGTGGACCGCCGGTGGCGGGCCGAGGCGGCGCGCACGGTGCTGCAGCCGTTCGCAGCCGCATCCGGGCTGCGGGTGCTGGACGTGGCCAGCGGCACGGGCGACCTGACCTTCGCCATCAAGCGTGCCCGGCCGGACGCTCAGGTGGTGGGCGCCGACTTCGCCGAGCCCATGTTGGAGCTGGCCCGCAGCAAGGCGGCCGCTCGGGGCCTCGAGGTGGATTTCCTGGTGGCCGACGGTACCGACCTGCCGTTCGAGGACGCGCAGTTCGACGCCGTCACCATCGCCTACGGCCTGCGGAACTTCGCCGATCCGGACGCCGGCTTGCGCGAGTTCCGGCGCGTGCTCAGGCCTGGTGGCCGGCTGGCGGTGCTGGAGTTCCCCCCGCCGCCCGAGGGCGCCTTCGGTTCCCTGTTCCGGTTCTACTTCAGGCGCCTGCTGCCGCAGCTCGGCGGTCTCGTCAGCGGCAAGCGCAGCGCCTACGCGTACCTGCCCGAATCCGTGTTCGCGTTCTTCGAGCCGGAAGTGCTGGAGCAGCGCCTCAAGGAGGCGGGCTTCGACAGGGTGACGCACAGATTGCAGACGTTCGGGGTGTCGGCGTTGCACGTCGCGGACGCGCCCGGTACTTGGAGGGAAGCATGAACGACGGTTCGCGCGTGCGCCTGGACGAACAGGCGGCGGCTCGTCCGCTCATCTCGGTCGATGGTGGCAACACCGGTTACGGTGCCGATGCCTGGGAGTTCGACTTCGAGCTCAACACCGACGCCTCGCTGGTGGACCAGCGCTGGCTCGACTTCGAGGACCAGCACCAGCGCCGCTACGGCCTGGCCATCGATCATCTCAAGGCACGCGTGAAGGGCAGGGCCTACGACAACGATGCCATGAAGCTTAGGGTCGGCACGGGCGGCTTCTACACCGAGGCGCAGCACTTCCCCGCCGCCTTCTTCGGCGACACCGGCAGGGCCACCGTGAATTTCGTGAGCCAGAACGAGGCCGCCGCCGTGGTGTGGGAGGCCGTGGCCCACTACCGGGCGGAGGAGGCGCGCTCCATCACCGCCGTCTACTCGGACGACGAACCGCCCGAGTTCTTCTTCGGTTACCGGGTCAGCGACTGGCGCAGGTACGAGATAGGCTTCCTGCGCACGGCCGTGCCGCTGCACCTGCGGGTGCTGTTCGACGCGGCCGAGGAGGTGCCCCTGCTCGGTGCCCGGAGCGGCGCCGTGATCTACCAGCGCACCCGTGGCGGGAAGCACGTGGTGGTGCGCGCCCCCGGCCGCCGGCAGCCGCTGCTGGGCACGACGCCATTGGGTTGACGGCCGGACGGAGATCGCTCGTGGCCCCGTCACACGCTCGAACCCGGCGCCAGCCCGGAGACGCCCAGCAGCATGGCTGAGTTCGACTTCCTGGTGGTCGGCGCCGGCCTTACGGGCTCGGAAGCCGCCTGGGCGCTGGCTCGTTCCGGTGCCCGGACCCTACTGGTCACCACCAGCCTGGATACCGTCTACGCGCTCTTCGCGGACCGCGCCGCTCTAGCCCCACCGCCGGGATCGCTGATGGCGCACGCGGTGAGCTCCGCGCTGCGGCCGGAGGTCGAACCGGGTGCCGCGCTGCGGGCCCAGGTGGCTGGCCCCAACCTCGATCCGCGTGTTCCCGCCGAGGCTCCGCCTGCCGACCTACCGACCGAGGTCGGGGCTTGGGCGCTGCACCGGGAGGTGAAGGTAGCGCTCGAAGCCGAGCCCAACCTTCATGTGCTGCAGTCTTCCGTCTCGGGTCTCATCGAAGAAGGCGGTAGGGCGGTGGGTGTGAGCACCTGGGAGGGCGTGGACCGCTTCGCCCCCGCCGTGGCCCTCTGCGTGGGCAGCTTCCTCGACGCCCGCCTGCGGATAGGCAACAGCGAGGAGGGCGCCGGCCGGCTCAGCGAGATGGCCTACCCGGACCTCTACCAGGACCTGGCGGAGCGCGGGTTCGGGTTCAGGGAGCACGTAAGCGAAGTGCGAGCCGTGCGCGGTGCTCTGCCGTACGAAGTCAGGTTCCGCAGCTTCGCCCCCAGGGAACTGCGGCGGGGGAGCTTCGCGCTGCCACGCTTGGGTGGCCTCTACGCCGCTGGGCTGTGCGCGGAGCCGGCTCTGAACTACGAGGAGGCCGTACGCCACGGCATGGAGCTGGCGCAGGAACTGACCGGGTGAGGCTAGGCAGCCTGGGCGCAGGCGGCCCAGCCCTGCGTGCGTGCTCGGCGTACGGCCCGCGGGCCCCTTACTTGCGCTTGGGCCGGCTGCCGCGGAAGGCCTGAGTGTCGTCGCGCGGCTCGGTGTAGGTCTTGATCTTCTCGAGTTCGTTCGCCTGGGCCCAGACGACCTCGGCGCCGTCCTCGGTGGTGCGCACCAAGCGGTACTGGTAAGGCTCGGCACGCCTTGCGATGCTTATGGAGTAACGGTCCCCGCGGTACAGGACCTCTTCACCGATGAGGAAACTCATGGCACTAGCCTACAGCGAAGAAGGGTTCGGGAACCGGGGCGAATAACCCCCGCTGGTGGCCGCGCTGTAGCAGCGCCCGCGCCGCCGCCGCGCCCTCCTCGCCCACGTCCAGCGAGTAGCGGTTCACGTAGAGGTCTATGTGCTGCTGCCGCACGTGCGGCTCCATCTCCTGCGCGTGCTCGGCCACGTACCGGGCGGATGCCTCAGGGTCGCGCCAGGCGTACTCCAGGCTGGAGCGAATCAGCCGAGTGAGTCGCGTCAGCGTCTCCTCGCCAAGCGAGCGGCGCGCCGCGATGGCGCCCAGCGGCACCAGTTCGCCCACCTCCCGCTCCCACCAGGCGCCCAGATCCACCAGTTCCGACAGGCCGTAGTCGGGGTAGGTGAAGCGGCTCTCGTGGATGATGAGGCCCGCGTCGACCTCGCCCGCCACCACGGCTGGCATGATCCTGTCGTACCTGTACTCGACCAGTTCCACGTCCTCCAGTCGCCAGAGGCGCAGCAGCAGGTTGGCGGTGGTGCGCCCGCCAGGGATGGCGATGCGCCTGCCGCTCAGGTCCAGATCGGGCTGGCGGGCCACCACCAGCGGACCGACGCCCTGCCCCAGCGCACCGCCGGCGGGCAGCAGCACGTACCTGTCCGCCAGGTAACCGTACGCGTGGTAGCTGATCTTGGCCACGTCGATGTCGCCGGCGTCTGCCTTGAGGTTGAGGGCCTCCACGTCCGCCAGCTCCACATCGAACTCGAAGCCCTGAGCCTCGGCGTCGTCCAGCAGGCCGTGGACCAACGCGTGGAAGATGAAGGTGTCGTTGGGGCACGGCGAGTAGCCCAGGCGCAGCCTCACTACCCGTTCCTGTTACCCAGCAGGCGCCGGTGCTCGACCATCAGGCAGCGGTCCTGGATGACGGTGATGCCCTTGGCGCGCAGCGCCTGGGCCGTCTCGTCGTGCCTGAGGCCCAGCTGGATCCACACGGCGCGGGGCAGGGGGTCGAGGGCCAGGATGTCGTCCAAGTGGCCCGGGATGTCCTCGTTGCGGCGGAAGACGTTCACCAGGTCCACCGGCTGCTCGAGTTCCGCCAGCGAGCCCACGACCTTATTGCCGAAGAGCTGCTCGCCGGTGGCGCCGGGATTGACGCCGACCACGTCGTAGCCCTGTCCGGCTAGGTAGGCCGGCACGTAGTTGGCGGGGCGACCGTCACGTGTGCTGGCGCCTATCACCGCTATCCTACGGACATCGGTGAGCAGTCCCTTGAGTTCGTCGTCAGCCGGGGCGTCCGGAACGCTCCCGCCGGTCCCTGTCGGATTGCTGTGCAGTTGGCTCATATCTAGACTGTATCGGCTGGGAGGTAGGGCCGCGCGTTGCCCAGGACGCGTCCCGTCTGCTAGAATCGAGTGCTGTGTGTGATGCTGGCACGGCGTGACTAACGCCTGCACCAGCCACCCACAAGTCCCACATGGAGGTGGAGTCCATTTCGAAAGAGCTGAAGGTGAACGAGCAGATTCGCTCGCGGCAGGTACGTCTCATCGGTTCTGACGGCGCCCAGGTCGGCATCGTCGAGACCAGGGACGCTATCCGCATGGCGCGCGAGGAAGACCTGGATCTCGTACTGGTAGGTGAACAAGCGCAGCCGCCCGTGGCGAAGCTGATGGATTACGGCAAGTACCGTTTCGAACTCCAGCAGCAGACCAAGGAGGCGCGCAAGCGCTCCCGCCAGCAGGAGATGAAGTCGATCAAGTTCCGCGTCAAGATCGACGAGCACGAC
>Ga0079223_10002803_pt1 | contig 10885 bp, 10 predicted proteins | sample Stecom2011_FD_75072 | JGI IMG/M metagenome (GOLD analysis project Ga0079223, IMG submission 75072) | Agricultural soil microbial communities from Utah to study Nitrogen management - Steer compost 2011 | ecosystem: Environmental > Terrestrial > Soil > Agricultural land | place: USA: Utah...
ACCGCATCGACGTCGCCATGGGCGGCCACTTCGACCAGCGCCGCCCGCCCCATCAACACTTCCGTACGGCAATTTTGCTCCGCCAAAGACCGGCGCAGGGCCAGGGCCGCTTCTTCATCCACCAACACTGCGTATTGGGGCTGGAATCTCAGGCATTGCTCCAGGAGCCTTTCACCATTGCGCTGAGCGGTCAGGGCAAACACCTGGTAACGGTCCGGATGACGGGCAATCACATCCAGCGTGCTGACGCCGATGGAGCCCGTAGAGCCCAGTACCACAACCTGTTTTGGCCTGTCCGTCATGCTGTCTTCCTCATTCGATCACGCCAGCCAGCCCAGCCAGAACGCAAGCAAGGTGAACACGGGCACGGCGGCGGTGATGCTGTCGACCCGATCCAAAATACCCCCGTGGCCGGGCAGCAACTGGCTGCTGTCTTTCAAGCCGCGAAAACGTTTCACCATGCTCTCGCACAAGTCGCCCACCACTGAAACCAGTGCCGTCACCAGCGTCAGGGCCACCAGCCCCGCCAGACGCGCTCCGCTCCAGTCGAGCCACAGCCCCACGGCCAAGGCCAACGCGGCCACCGCCGCCAGCCCACCATAGACCCCCGCCCAGGATTTGCCCGGGCTCACTCGGGGCGCCAGTTTCTTTTTACCCCAGGCCCGGCCTGCAAAGTAAGCGCCGATATCCGCCACCCACACCACACAAAAGACGTAAAGGATGCCCCAAACACCGGCGATCTCCTGGGGACCCACCAGCGCCGCCTGATGCAGAATCACCAGACCATTCCAGGTCGGAACCAGGATCAACAAGCCCATCAGGGCTCTGACCCAGGGGTTGCGCCACAAATGGGCGCTTGTGGGATAGGTCAGGACCAGGGCAAAAGCCACCAGCCACCAAGCCAGTGCCGGCAACAGCACCAACTCAGAGCTGCCATAAGTTAATACCAGCAACCCGCCGACTACTGCTCCATAGGCAATCCGTTGCCATTGGGCCTGCCAGCCCGACAGGTTCGCCCACTCCCAGGCCGCCAGCACCACAATAGCGCCGATAAACCAGGCAAAGCCCGGCGTGGCCAGTCCAAAAATTCCCCACACCGCCAAGGGCGCGAGAATTAGCGCCGTTATAATTCTTTGTTTAAGCACCCTGAACCTTTGATTCCAGTTGTTCATCCGTCTGCCCAAAGCGGCGCTTGCGGCCACTGTAGGCTTCCAATGCCTTCTTCATTTCCTCGTGTTTGAAGTCAGGCCAGAATACATCGGTGAAATAGAACTCCGTATAGGCGAATTGCCACAGCAAAAAGTTGCTGATGCGCTGTTCTCCGGCCGTACGGATGCACAGATCGGGCAATGGCAGATCCCCCAGGCTGATCTCGGCCTGGATGGTTTCCTCGGTGATCTGATCCGGCGAGAGCTCACCTTGGGCCACACGCTGGGCCAGTTTGCGTGTCGCCTGCGTAATATCCCACTGTCCACCGTAATTCACCGCCACGACCAAGGTCATTTTAGTGTTATGGCGAGTCAACTCTTCCGCCAGGGCCATATGCTCCTGGAGGATCGTGGAAAACCGGGAGCGATCGCCAATGATGCGAAGCCGGATATTGTTGCGATGCAGCTTGCGTACCTCACGCCGCAAGGCGATGAGAAACAGCCGCATCAGGGCACTGACTTCATCAGGGGGACGGCGCCAGTTTTCACTGCTGAACGCAAACAGCGTCAGCACTTCAATGTTGTTACGGGCACAGGTTTCCACCACGGCGCGTACGGCATCGACCCCCGCCTTGTGTCCTGCGATTCCCGGCAGGCCGCGCTGACGCGCCCACCGATTGTTACCATCCATGATAATGGCGACATGCCGGGGCCAAGAGCCCGCGACCATTGGTATATGGGATGAAACCATAGGTAAGAGAGTTCCGGAATGCGCCGGATAACACGCCTCGGCGCTACCCGGCGAGAACACATGAAGGAGGATTAGACCGCCATGAGATCGGCTTCTTTGTCCGCCAGAACCTTGTCAATCTCGGCAATGTATTTGTCTGTCAGCTTCTGGATATCATCCGCTGCCCGACGCTCTTCATCCTCCGAAATTTCCTTTTCCTTAAGCAGGTCTTTGAGGTGACCATTCGCATCGCGGCGAATGTTGCGCACGGACACCCGTGCAGTTTCCGCTTCCGCCCGGGCGTGCTTGACCAGATCGCGACGGGTTTCTTCGGTCAGGGGCGGCATGGGTACACGAATCGTGTCCCCCGACGTGGTTGGATTCAAACCCAGGTCGGATTTGAGAATCGCCTTCTCGATGGCTGGAATCAGGCTCTTTTCCCAGGCACTGATCGCCAGGGTACGGGCATCTTCCGCAAATACGTTGGCGACCTGAGTCAGGGGCGTATCAGTCCCGTAATAGGGAACCATCACGTTGCTCAGGATACTGGGATGGGCACGGCCCGTCCGAATCTTACTGAAGGCGGTATGAAGAGCTTCAACGCTCTTCTTCATCCGGCTTTCACTCTCGTTCTTGATATCGTTTATCACGGCTTTATCCTCGTTCGATCAAGGTGCCTTCTTCTTTTCCTACGACGATATTGGTGAGGGCACCCGCCTTGTTCATGTCGAATACCCGCACCGGCATATTGTGGTCGCGGCACAAGCAAATGGCCGTCAGATCCATAACACCGAGCTTCTTGTCCAGAACTTCGTCATAGGTCAAACGATCGTACTTGACAGCAGTCGGGTCCTTCACCGGATCCGCAGAATAGACACCATCAACCTTGGTTGCTTTCAGTACAAGATCAGCATCAATCTCGATCCCGCGCAAGCAGGCGGCGGAATCGGTGGTAAAGAATGGGTTACCAGTACCGGCACTGAAGATGACCACATCACCATCTTTGAGGTCACGAATCGCCCGGCGCCGGTCATAGTGCTCGACGATACCGCTCATGGGAATCGCAGACATCACCCGAGTACGAATATTGGAACGTTCCAGCGCATCGCGCAATGCCAAACTGTTCATCACGGTGGCCAACATGCCCATATGGTCACCGGTGACCCGGTCCATGCCCGCCTCGTGCAGCGCAGCTCCCCGGAACAGGTTTCCGCCGCCGATCACCAGGCCGACCTGAACACCGATCCCGATCAACTGTCCGATTTCCAGGGCCATTCGGTTCAGGACTTTCGGGTCAATCCCGAACGCCTCATCCCCCATCAGGGCTTCACCGCTCAACTTGAGCAATACGCGCTTATACTTTGGCTGATTATGGACTGTCACGGGCCTGTCTCTCTCACCGTCTGCTTTTTTAACTTTGGCCGATATGGCTTTTGACCGCCAGGAGCGGCCATCCCCCTTGGGCGGCCAAACCAACTCTATGTTCCAGCTGTCCTGCCAATCCCAGCTGCCCAGCCAATCAATCTATTCCGGCTATAGGGCCAGACTGTTCGTTCGGCTGCACGGCCAGACAAGCGTTCAGCATCAGGCCGACCAACCGCCGGGCGCTTTACCAGTGCCCTGCCCAGCTGACCGGCCATATGCACAAAATCCGGGCCTTAATGGGGGCCCGGATTCGTGCCAGTCAATTCCCAGCGGAAACCGAAGCTCTGTTGTCATACAACAACATTCCGGAGTTTCATCCAACAGGGAGGGAACTCCGGAAGCTTGGCCGCAGGCGCTTACTTCTGTTGCAGCTGAGCAGCAACTTCAGCAGCGAAGTCGACTTCTTTCTTCTCGATACCTTCGCCCACTTCATAGCGCACGAAGTTCTTCACTTCTGCACCAGCGCTCTTGGCCAGGGCACCAACAGTCTGCTCCGGGTTCTTCACGAACGGCTGGTCCAGCAGGCTATTTTCTTTCAGGAACTTGTTGATCCGGCCGCCCATCATCTTCTCGACGATTTCGGCAGGCTTACCGGCCATGTCAGGCTGGGCACGGATAATGTCTTTTTCTTTCTCGACTTCTTCCGCGGGCATGTCTTCAGCGCGGACAACGCGGGGGTTAACCGCGGTGACGTGCATGGCGATGTCACGAGCCAGCTCGCCATTGCCGCCGTCCAGGGCAACCAGGGTCGCGATACGGTTATTGGAATGGACGTAACCGTCTACCACACCGGCCTCAACCACAGCGATACGGCGCACGCCAATGTTCTCACCGATTTTCTGAACCAGAGCTTCACGCTTGCTCTCCAGCTCGCCTTCCATCAGCTTTGCCACGTCGCTCTCTTTGGTCGCGAATGCGCGGTCCAGAACTTCACCCACAAAACCCAGGAAGTTGTCGTCACGAGCTACGAAGTCAGTTTCGGAGTTCACTTCAACCAGTACCGCGTAGCTGTTATCGTCAGCCACCTTGATCTGTACAACACCTTCTGCAGCGGTACGGCCTGCTTTTTTGGCAGCCTTCAGACCGGAGGACTTACGCAGGTCTTCAATCGCTTTCTCGATATCACCGCCAGCTTCGGTCAGAGCTTTCTTACACTCCATCATGCCAAGGCCAGTACGGTCGCGCAGCTCCTTTACCATGGATGCGGTAATTTCTGCCATCTCTCTTTCCTCTTCAAATCGTGTTGAATGCTTATTCAAAAAGGGGGGCAAAGCCCCCTTTTTCAGCACCAGCGATGTTCAGCTGGTGCATTCATCAGACGCTAGTCGCGACGAGGCCAAATTAGCCAGCCGCCTCTTCACTGTCAGCAGCAGGCTCTTCTACCACTTCGACGAACTCATCGGCACCAGTAGCAGCAGATGCACCTTCTACGCAGGCGTCAGCAATCGCCTTCACGTAGATCTGGATAGCGCGGATCGCGTCGTCGTTACCCGGGATCACGATATCCACACCGTCGGGGCTGCTGTTGGTGTCAACTACGCCGATCACCGGAATGCCCAGCTTGTTGGCTTCCTGGATCGCGATGTGCTCATGGTCTACACCAACCACGAACAGGGCATCGGGCAGGCCGCCCATGTCCTTGATACCGCCGATGCTGCGCTCGAGTTTTTCCATCTCGCGGCGACGCAGCAGGGCTTCTTTCTTGGTCAGCTTCTCGAACGTACCGTCCTGGGACTGGGCTTCCAGCTCACGCAGGCGACGGATGGACTGACGGATGGTCTTGTAGTTGGTCAGCATACCGCCCAACCAGCGATGGTTGACGTAGGGCATGCCTGCGCGGGTAGCTTCTTCCTGGATGATCTTGCTGGCAGCACGCTTGGTGCCAACGAACAGAACCTTGTTCTTCTTCTCTGCCAGAGACTTGCACACGCGCATTGCCTCGTTCAGGGCAGGAACAGTGTGCTCAAGGTTGATGATATGAATCTTGTTGCGGGCTCCGAAAATGTACTTGCGCATTTTCGGGTTCCAGTAACGGGTTTGGTGACCAAAATGAACACCTGCCTTCAGCAGGTCACGCATTGATACTTCAGCCATGAGATACCTTTATCTTTTGCTGGGTTTAGCCTCCACACATCCAAGACCCCTAACCTTTGCCAGGCACCCAAGGACTTGTTTTCGATGTGTGTGTGTATTTGTTCCACCGTGATTTCCACCCTGTATCAACTGCTCAGCGGGTGGCGATGAAACCCTGTTACCGGTCGGTCTTCCGAACCGGCGCGCGCTTTATACCATAAACCGCCCCCAACATAAAGTCTGAAGGGCACTGTAACGGAGCGGCCGCTCCCTTTTTAACCGGTGGCAAATCGCGTTAGAATAGGTCTTTCTTCATTATTTATTTAACCCAGACATCCTTGTCGATCCGCACGCCAGCGGCGGGATAGGATCACACCAGCGGCAACGGGCCCAGTGGCAAGCAACTGGCTCTTGGCAAAGCCAGCCATTGGCAACAGCACGGGCCAACCAATACAGGCCCCAAGGTGCTATCGCGCCAGCCCCTGGACCTCCGCTCCGCAAGTTTGTCTATTCAAGGCATGATCTCCTCACCCATGAACATAAACATAAAGACCCCCGAAGAAATCGAAAAGATGCGCGTTGCCGGACGCCTCGCCGCAGAGGTTCTGGAAATGATCGAGGAATACGTCAAGCCAGGCGTTACCACCGAAGAGCTCGATCGCATCTGCCATCAATATATTACGGAGGTGCAAAAGGCGATTCCTGCTCCCCTCAACTACAAGGGGTTTCCCAAGTCCATCTGCACCTCGGTGAATCATGTAGTCTGCCACGGCATTCCCAGTGAGAAGAAAGTTCTCAAAAACGGCGACATCCTGAATATCGACGCCACCGTCATAAAGGATGGCTACCACGGCGACACCAGCAAGATGTACTTCGTGGGCAAGCCCAGTATCGCCGCCGAGCGCCTGGTGCGGGTCACCCAGGAGTGCCTCTATAAAGGTATCGAGATGGTCCGGCCCGGAGCCCGGCTTGGGGATATCGGCCACGTGATCCAGAAGCACGCGGAAGCCCATCACTACAGCGTGGTGCGCGACTACTGCGGCCACGGCATCGGCCGGGTCTTCCACGAAGAGCCCCAAGTGCTCCACTATGGCGAGCCCGGCACCGGTCTCGAGCTGCAGGCCGGCATGACCTTCACCATCGAGCCCATGCTCAACCAGGGCAAATACCACACCCGCTTGCTACCTGATGGCTGGACCGTGGTCACCAAGGACCACAAGCTGTCCGCCCAGTGGGAACATACGATTCTGGTCACCGAAACCGGTTTCGAGGTTCTGACCAAGCGTTCCGATGAACATTTCTAGATGACGCGCCTATGACTAAATCGCTGATGCAGAACGCCCCCACCTCTCAGCAAGAGCTTCCGAATCCACCAGGCGTTCTGGATCCGGAATCCATCCTGGACCTGGAGCAACTGCACCGGGACGTGGCCTCTTCTGCATCACCGATTCTCCCTCTCAAAAAAGCCCTGAAAACCGCTGGAGCGACCCTGGACCAGAAGTTCCGGGAAGGGGCCAATGTACGGGAGCTGGTCCGGGCCCGGGCCGCCATTCTCGATCAGGTGCTGTCCCTACTTTGGCAGCGCTTCTCCTGGAAAGACTCCGACCAGATCAGCCTGGTAGCCGTCGGCGGATACGGCCGCGGCGAACTGCACCCCTATTCGGATATCGACTTGCTGATTTTGCTGGCCAACGAAGCTTCCGCGGAGCGCTGGCAGGCGGACATCGAAGCCTTTGTCACCATGCTGTGGGATCTCAGCCTGGATATCGGCCACAGCGTCCGCAGCATCGACCAAAGCATCGAAGCAGCCGCAAGTGACATCACCATTGCCACCTCGCTGCTGGAAAGCCGGCTCCTCTATGGCAATGCCGCGTCCTTTCAGGAACTGATCCAGCGCGCCTACAGTGACGAAGTGCTGACCGAAAAGCAGTATTTCCTGGCCAAGCGGGACGAGCAACGCACCCGCCACGCCAAGTTTGGTGAAACCGAGTACAACCTGGAGCCCAACATCAAGTCCTCCCCCGGCGCCTTGCGGGATATCCAGACCATCCGCTGGATCACCAAGCGCCACTTCGGCCTGGGGGCAGACTCGGAAGCCCAGAACTTCACATTCCTGACACCTGAGGAATACACCCTGCTCCAGGAGGGGGAAACCTTCCTCTGGCAGATCCGCTACGGCCTGCAAATGCTGGCCGGGCGCAACGAGAACCGGCTGATCTTCGACTACCAGCGCGGCCTGGCCAATCTCCTAGGCTTCACCGACGGGGAAGGCAATCAGGGCGTGGAGCAGATGATGCAACGGTACTACCGGGTCGCCATTTCCATCGGCGAACTCAATGACGTAGTCCTGCAATACTTCGACGAGACCGTGCTGCGCGACGACGAGCCCTGCGAAATCGTCCCCATCAACCATCGCTTCCAGATCCGCAACCGCTACATCGAGGCCGTCAACAACCAGGTTTTTGCCTACGCCCCCTATGCGTTACTGGAAGTCTTCATGCTGATGGCACAGCGCCCGGACATCATCGGAATCCGAGCCACCACTCTCCGCTCCATCCGTGCCCACCGCCATCTGATCGACGAGCGTTTCCGGCAAGACATCACCAACACCAGCCTGTTTATGGAGATTCTGAAGGCACCCCACGCTCTCCATAAAACCCTGGGTTACATGAAGCGCTATAAGGTGCTGGAGCTCTACCTACCGGAATTCGCCCCTATTATCGGCAAGATGCAGTATGACCTGTTCCACATCTACACCGTGGATGCCCATACGATCAAAGTGATCCGCAATATGGTCAGGATGTGGAACCCGGAGAGCTATGATGACTATCCCCTGGCCTCCCGCCTGATCCATCAGCTGCCCAAAATCGAGCTGCTGTACATTGCCGGGCTGTACCATGACATCGGCAAAGGCCGGGGTGGCGACCACTCGGAGTTGGGGGCCAAGGATGTTGTCCTGTTCTGCCAGCGCCACCACCTCAGCCAACGGGATACCAGCCTGGTATCCTGGCTGGTACGTAACCATCTGCTCATGTCCATAACCGCCCAGCGCAAGGACATTGCCGACCCGGATGTGATTCACGAGTTCGCCAGCGCCCTGCCCTCCCAGGTGCACCTGGATTACCTGTATATCCTCACGGTGTGCGACATCAGTGCCACCAACCCCAAGCTCTGGAACAGCTGGCGCGCCTCGTTGCTACGCCAACTCTATATAGAAGCCAAACGCGCCCTGCGCCGTGGGCTCGACGTGCCACCAGACCGGAACAAATGGATTCGCGCCACCCAAAACGAGGCCCGGGACATCCTCCTCGCCCAGGGATTCCTGGACGAGCAGATCAACGCAATCTGGAACACCCTGGATGAAGACTACTTCCTGCAGGATTCCACCAGCGAAATCGCCTGGCAGACTGCCGCCATCATCCGCCACGGAGACTCCCAAAAACCCCTGGTACTGATTCACGACGCCAAGGGCGGTGCTGCGGAAGGCTGCATTCAGATCATGGTTTACATGCGCAACCGGGCCGACCTGTTCGCCGCCACCACCGCAGCCCTGGAACAACTGCACCTGAACATTGTGGAAGCCCGGATCAGCAGTGCAAGCAGCAACTTCAGCCTGAGCAGCTTTGTGGTCATGGAAGAACATGACAGCTACAACCAGGATCCCAAGCGCCGCAGCCGCATCAAGAAGAAACTCATCGCCGAGCTGAATGACCCCAACAAGTACCCCGAACTCATCCAGCGCCGGGTTCCCCGCCAGCTCAAGCACTTTGCGTTTCCAACCGAGGTCACCCTCAGCAACGACACCGTGAACCAACGCACCGTCATGGAAGTCATTACCCCGGACCGGCCGGGCCTGCTCGCCCATGTGGGCCGCATCCTGCTGGAGATGGGAATTTCCCTGGTTACCGCCCGCATCACCACCCTGGGGGAACGGGTGGAAGACGTTTTCGTGATTACCGACCAGCAGAATCGCCCCATCAGCGATGCCGAGCTCTGCGCCCGTTTGCAGAAAACCATCTGCGAACAATTGGATGCCCGGGCGAAGCTATGATGCAGTGTCGGCTTGCATCCTTCAGCAGCTTTCTGGAGTCTGCCTCCAGAATAAGTTGCGCGGGTAGAGAACCGAGCAGTGGTGAGACCACCCTGCGCCAGAGACCCCGGCGGAGTTGCCGCCCCCTCTTCCCAACCCTCTCCTACCTAGGGAGAGGCTGCATCACCCTGCAGGAGCCCCTGGCCCTCTTCCATCAGAGGCAGGGGGATAGCCGGACTCAGCAGGGGCAGTGGGTACAGATACAAGACTTAGCTAACTAGATGACCTGCCTATGAACCCAGACCTCAAACAGCTACAACCTTATCCTTTTGAAAAGCTCGTCTGGCTGAAACAGGGCATTACACCACCAGCTCACCTTTCCCACATAGCCTTATCCATCGGCGAACCCAAGCACGCGGCGCCAGACTTTGTTGCCCAAGCCCTGATCAACGAACTCCACCATCTGAGCACCTATCCCAGTACCGCCGGCCTGCCCCAACTGCGCCAGGCCATGGCAGCCTGGGCGACCAGACGCTTTCAGCTAACACCGGGCACCTTGACGGCAGACCAGCACATCCTGCCCGTGGGAGGGACCCGCGAAGCCCTGTTTTCCTTCGTCCAGGCGGTGATCGACCGGAACCGCTCTCCCCTGGTGCTGGTTCCCAACCCGTTTTATCAGATCTACGAAGGCGCCGCCCTGCTCGCCGGTGCGGAGCCCTACTTTCTCGCCTGCGACCCTGGCAACCGGTATCTACCGGACTTCGAGGCAGTGCCGGAAGAGATTTGGCAACGCTGCCAGCTCCTCTTCATCTGCAGCCCGGGCAACCCGACCGGCGCGGTTATCCCCAGGGAAACCCTGACCCGGCTGATTGAACTGGCCGACCGCTACGACTTCGTCATTGCCTCGGACGAATGCTATTCCGAGATCTATCCCGATGAGCAGAATCCACCGCCAGGCCTGCTTCAGGTTTGCGCAGAACTGGGCCGTGAGGACTATGCCCGCTGCGTGGTGTTCCACAGCCTGTCCAAGCGCTCGAACCTGCCGGGGCTGCGTTCCGGCTTTGTGGCAGGCGATGCCCGCATCCTGGGGCAGTTTCTCAAATACCGCACCTACCACGGCTGCGCCCTTCCCATCCAGGTTCAGATCGCCAGCATCGCCGCCTGGGAGGATGAAACCCATGTGATGGAAAATCGCAACCTGTACCGGGCCAAGTTCGAAGCCGTCCTGCCGATCCTGAAACCGGTACTGGAGGTTTCAGCACCCGATGCGGGCTTCTATCTCTGGCCGCGTACCCCCATGGCCGACGACCTTTTTGCACGGGAGCTGTTTGCCACGCAAAATGTCACGGTGCTACCGGGCCAATTCCTGTCCCGGGAAGTGAAAGGCCATCATCCAGGCAATGGACACTGCCGCCTGGCCCTGGTCGCGCCCCTGGAAGAATGCATCGAAGCCGCCGAGCGGATTCGGAGTTTTATCAA
>Ga0079223_10002806_pt1 | contig 10878 bp, 7 predicted proteins | sample Stecom2011_FD_75072 | JGI IMG/M metagenome (GOLD analysis project Ga0079223, IMG submission 75072) | Agricultural soil microbial communities from Utah to study Nitrogen management - Steer compost 2011 | ecosystem: Environmental > Terrestrial > Soil > Agricultural land | place: USA: Utah...
CTACGACGAGATCCTCGACCACTGCTGTGATGCCTGGAATAAGCTTATCGATCAGCCCTGGTGCATCATGTCACTCGGACTGCGCCAATGGGCACATCAGTAGCAATCAGTGGCCGTTGGTATCAGCGCCTGCGCCGTCGCCTCCGCTTCAAGTTCTCCGACTCCCCTTCCCGGCTTTCCCCCCAAGGCTTTTTGCGCAAGACTGCTCGATAAGAATCAAGACGCAGGGCAGGAGCTGCGACATGGGATTGTTCGATGAGATTCACGCGCGGTCGCTACGGGATCCGGAAGGCTTTTGGGGGGAAGCGGCAGAGGCAATCGACTGGGAGCGGCGCTGGGATCGGGTGCTGGATGACAGCGACGCGCCGCACTACCGCTGGTTTCGCGGCGGGAAGCTGAATACCTGCCACAATGCCCTCGACCGGCATGTCTCGGCTGGGCGGGGAGACCAGCTTGCGCTGATCTATGATTCACCAGTCACCGGCAGCGTCCAACGCTTTACCTATCGCCAGCTTCGAGATCAGGTGGCGGCTTTGGCCGGCGCGCTGAAGAAGCGAGGCATCGGGGTCGGCGACCGCGTCGTGATCTACATGCCGATGATTCCCGAGACGGTCATGGCGATGCTCGCCTGTGCCCGCCTGGGGGCTGTGCATTCCGTGGTCTTCGGTGGCTTTGCCGCACAGGAGCTGGCCACGCGGATTGATGACTGCAAGCCGAAGATGGTACTCGCGGCTTCCTGCGGGATCGAGGTGGACCGGGTCATTGCCTACAAGCCTCTGCTCGACCGCGCGATCGAGCTCGCGCAGCACAAGCCGCAGAGTTGCCTCATCTTCCAACGCCCGCAGCAAGAGTGCAGCCTACTACCCGGCCGAGACGAGGACTGGAACGAAGCCGTGGCCGGCGCTTTGCCGGCAGATTGCGTCGCGATCGCAGCTACCGACCCGCTTTATATTCTCTACACCTCCGGCACCACAGGCCAGCCGAAGGGTGTCGTGCGAGATGCCGGCGGCCACGCCGTTGCCCTGCGCTGGTCCATGAAGAACATTTACAACATCGACCCAGGCGAGGTCTTTTGGTCGGCGTCGGATGTGGGCTGGGTCGTGGGCCACAGCTACATAGTTTACGCTCCGCTGCTTCATGGCGCGACAACCGTGGTCTATGAAGGAAAGCCGGTAGGGACGCCTGACGCCGGGGTTTTCTGGCGCGTGGTTGCCGACCATGGTGTGGTGACGCTATTCACCGCCCCAACTGCCTTTCGTGCGATCCGCCAACAGGATCCGGGTGGCGCCCTCGTCGAGAACTATGACCTCTCGAAGTTTCGCGCGCTCTTTCTTGCGGGCGAACGCTGTGACCCCGATACGCTCGTGTGGGCGCAGGAAAAACTGAAGGTGCCGGTAATAGATCACTGGTGGCAGACCGAAACCGGCTGGTCAATCGCTGCCAATTGCTTTGGGATCGAGCCCCTGCCCGTCAAGCCAGGCTCTCCTACCCGCGCCGTGCCAGGTTGGGATTTGCGGGTGCTGGACACCGAGGGCAAGGAGGTCGCGCCGAACACCATAGGTGCCATCGTTGGCAAGTTACCGATGCCGCCGGGGACCTTTCCGACCCTTTGGAACGCGCGCGAGCGCTTCGAGAAAACCTACCTCAGCGCCTTCCCGGGCTATTACCAGACAGGCGACGCCGGCTTCATCGACGAGGACGGCTACGTCTTCGTCATGGCGCGCACTGACGATATCATCAACGTCGCCGGACATCGCCTTTCCACGGGCGCGATCGAGGAAGCACTTTCCAGCCACCCGGATGTAGCTGAATGCGCCGTCATCGGTGTGCACGACGCTTTGAAAGGTCAGCTCCCGCTTGGCTTTCTCGTTTTGAATGCGGGATGCGACCGACCGGAAGAGGAGATCATTGCCGAGGCGGTGAAATTGGTGCGTGAGCAAATCGGCCCGGTTGCCGCCTTCAAATCAGCCACTGTGGTCAAACGGCTGCCCAAGACCCGATCGGGGAAGATTCTTCGCGCGACCATGCGCAAGATCGCCGACGCCGAGACCTATACTGCGCCAGCTACTATCGACGACCCCGCAATTCTGGGGGAGATCGAGGAGGCCTTGGAAGGGCTCGGTTATGCCCGCGAAAAGCAGGCAACAATAAAGGAAGGCGGCCGCAGCGTCTGACGCGGGTGGCGTCTGATCCGACGCATGGGGCTCCGGATCAGACGCTCTAGCCCCTCACGCTACGAGCCGATGTCACGCCGCGAGGCGCAAGCCTACAAACATCGCCTCACCGCCGCGCCGCAAGAGCAAGACAACTGCGGAGCGCCCGTCCTCTTCGGCTGCCGCCAGGAGCTCCTCGACTTCAGCGGGGGCGGCCACCGCTTGGCCGTCGATTTCCTCGATGACATCGCCTACTCGAAGACCTTGAGCGGCCGCCTTGCCGTTAGGATCCAGCGCGGCAATGACCACCCCGGATTGATCCTCGTCCAGGCCAAACTGCTCGCGTTCTTGATCTCCAAGCTGGGACAGTCGCGCGCCCAGGCGCTCTGAAGGCTGCTCTGCCTCTTCGGGCCCCTGCTGCTCGGTCTGGCGCCTTTCGAAACTGGCGAGCGCTTCAGCAGTCTGACGATCGATGGTGACCTCCAGCGACTGGAGTTCCTGATTGCGCCAGACTTCCATATCAACTTCGCTTCCCGGCTTCACGCCGGCCACAAGCCGCGGAAGATCGCGCATCTGGCGGACCTCCTGACCATCAAAACTGAGGATAACGTCGCCGGCCCGAACTCCAGCGTTTTCAGCTGGGCTGCCCGGCTGTACGCTGGCCACCAACGCACCTTGAGCTTCCTCCAGCCCGAGGCCTTCAGCCAGCTCGGGCGTCACCTCCTGGATCTGAACTCCCAGCCATCCACGCTCAACTTCACCGCCATCGCGAAGCTACTCGACGATGTCGCGGGCAAGATTGGAGGGAATGGCAAAGCCGATACCGACCGAACCCCCGGATGGTGAGAAGATCGCCGTATTGATGCCGATCACCTCGCCGTCGATGTTGAACATGGGACCGCCGGAGTTGCCGCGGTTGATGGCCGCGTCGGTCTGAATGAAGTCATCGTAGGGGCCGGCGTGAATATCTCGTCCGCGTGCAGAAACGATCCCCGCAGTGACTGAACCGCCGAGGCCGAAGGGATTCCCAACGGCCACAACCCAGTCCCCTACGCGCACACCGTCTGAGTCACCCCATTCCACCGCCGGCAGCTCTTCATCTGCCTCGATCTTGAGCAGAGCCACATCCGTTTGCGGATCGGTACCGACCAGTTCTGCTGCAAGATCGCGTCCGTCGGATAGGCGTACGCGGATATCGTCCGCCTGATCGATTACATGGTTGTTGGTGACCACATACCCCTCGGCGTCAATGATGAAGCCGGAACCGACACCCTGTCGGGGACGGTTGGGGGGTGTCATTTGCTGGCGCTCAGGGCCCGGGATTATCTGGCCGAAGTGATCTTCGAACTGCCGAAAGAATTCTTCCAGCGGCGATCCTTCAGGAAAAGGACTTCGAAACCCACGCTGTTGTTCAGGGTCGGGGCTCTGGCTCGCCGTGATGTTCACGACCGCCGGACTTACGCGCTCCGCCAGATCCGCGAAACTTTCCGGCAGCGCCTCGGCTGTTGCTGCACCGGACCATAGCAAGGCTCCTCCGGCAATAACCGCTGCAGCAGCGGCTCGCCGCGAGGGGGCTGAAATGAGGGACATAGGCTCGGCCTCCGATTCCATCTGATAGTGCGTATAGTAGCAACAGGTAGGAAGCTGCAGCTCTCTTACCTCTTACTTTTGGATTAAGTTTCGGTCATCTAGCTTGGTCGCGCCCCTTTAGTTCCGTCCGCTCCCGGATCGGGCGCGTGCGTCGACCATGAATGCGAAAGGCCTCGCCGGCAACAGCGAGGCCTCTCTTGAAATGTCCTGAGGCGGAAGTGAAAGGCGCCTACTTCCAGCCAACGCGGTCGAAGATCTTCTGAGCCAAGGGCTGGTTCTCGCCATAGACCGAGACGTTAACCTCATGCGGCTTCGGAATGCCGAACTCCTGTAGTACCGGGTTGTTCAGCACGCCTTCCACCACCGGGTATTCATTGTTCCCCTCGGTAAAGTAGTTCTGGGCGTCGTCGTTGGTCAGGTACTCGATGAAAGCCAGCGCCGCATCGGGGTGAGGCGCATTGGCCACGACACCGACACCGGAGACGTTAACGTGGACACCACGGTCTTCCTGGTTCGCCCAGACCAGCTCAACCTTTTCGACAACCTCCTGGTCGGCCGGATCATCCGAACGTACCAGGCGCAGGTAGTAGTAGTGGTTGGCTACGGCCACGCCGCATTCCCCCGAGGCGACCGCCTTGATCTGGTCGGTGTCGCCACCCTGAGGATCCCGGGCGAAGTTGTTCACCACGCTTTCGGCCCACTCCGTCGCCCCTTCTTCTCCATGGACGTCGATCATCGAAGCCATGAGAGAGAGGTTGTAGACGTTGGAGCCGGAGCGGATGCAGACGAGGCCTTCGAAGCGAGGATCTGCCAGGTCTTCGTAGGTGGCGGGCGGCTCGTCCACAATTTCAGGATTGTAGTAGAGCGTGCGAGCCCGGGTGGAGACGCCATACCAGAGCCCATCAGGGTGGCGCAGGTAGCTCGGGATCCGCTCTTCCAGAACATCGGAGGAGACCGGCTGGAAGATGCCCTCCTGCTCAGCGCGCCAGAGACGGCCAGCGTCCACGGTGATCAGAATGTCGGCAGGGCTGTTTGCGCCCTCATTCAGAATGCGCGCGACCAGCTCTTCGCCGTTGCCTTCGATGAGATTGATCTTGATCCCCGTTTCCTCGGTGAAGCCTTTGAAAAGCCGCGAGTCGGTGTCGTAGTGCCGAGCGGAGTAGATATTCAGTTCGTCTTCTGCGGCGGCCGAATTATCGACGGCAACTGAGGCCAGGCCAAGCACGAGCCCAGTCAGGGCTACCGTGCCGGCGAGCCGACGGCGGAAGGAGGTCATGTGGTCGCGCTCCCAATCGATGGTTGATGCGTGAAATGGCGCAACTGCGATGCAGTCGCATTGCTAATGAAAATCATTGCTAATGCAAAGGTTGAAGAGGGTCAATGAAAAGGTGCAGCAGTGTGGGAGGCAACGGGTCCAGGGTCACTTCCAACATCTGGATCCCACACTATGGCCGCTTTGAGAAGGCGTTGCTTCCTTGCCCGTCGGCCGCGTCCAGAGACAGGCTAGCTACGGAGCACCAGTTCGAGAACTACTTCCTCGGGCCGGTTCTCGACGTCGAGGGCGCCCCCACTCCTCTGCACGAGCCGGCGCAGGAAGTAGGCATGGACTTCGCGAGGATCGAGGCCTTCAGAAGAACAGGCTTCTAGCGCTCGCGCCATTTCTGGCGAGAGCTGCGCATCAGGGCCGCTTGCCACCGCCGTGTAACACAAGGCGGCGGGAGTGCGCGTGCTCCCAAGTGTTACAATACCTCCACGCGGCAAAGTCTCCGCTGCGATCGCAAGCAGATTGAGAAGAAGACGACCAACTTCCGGCGGCAGGCTTGGCGACTCCAGGCCCCACTCCAGCGCGATACGTCGCAGCCTGAGCCAGTCGGTTCCCAACTCGCGCACCTGAGATGCACGGCCCGTGATCTCACCCCGCTCGCCAAGAGCGCTGCGAAAGAACCGCAGAGTAGCGACCGCTTGAGATGTACTGCTGCTGACCAGATCCAGCGCTTGAGCGCTTTCTCGAAATCCCGGCTCGTTGAGCAATTCTATGCCATTGTCGATGGCCGCCAATGGACTGGCCAAATCATGGCAAAGACGCGCAGCGAGAAGTTCTGCAAGTTTGAGTTCAGCCGTCCACGGCACCGTCAACTCCGTGTTCATGATTGCGAATTTGGGCAGGATAGCGGGGTCGGTAGCCCCCCACCGTCAGGAGCAAAATCGCCACGGGGGCGCCCAACTCCCAATTACACAAGCGGCCGACATTCTCGGCCATTCTTGTCGTTCTGCTGCTGCCGAACGTCGCTCCTGGTCCTAGCTATGCCTCCTTAAGCTTTGTAGACTGTGGAGCAGCCATGACAAGTTTGAAAAGATGAGCGTTCGTGGGTCCGGCGGCGGCCCGAACGAGCTTGCTTGCTAAGTAGCGGAAACAGGACTGCCATCAGGTCGCATCAGGCAGTCGAGCCCAAAAAGGGCCGGCCGATTTGCTCCTAGCTGTCCATCAGGGTAAAGGTCTGCCGCCGCCACCACGGCAAGCGTCAAGTTCGTGAAGCCGCACGAGCCAGTAAAGGAAAGCAGGTACCAGATTATGCCGGATGGAATGTCCCCTCCTTCCACTTCTCCTCAGCGCGGCGGCCGTGGCCGACGTAATGACATCTTTGCGCCGAAAGGCCGCATGGCCGATGCGGAAGCGTTGGCCGCTGTCCGAGGTTTAATGGGCGACCGTCCTCGCCGGCCAGACCTGCTCATCGAACACCTGCACCTGCTTCAGGACACCTACGGCCATCTCTCCGCACGCCATCTGGCAGCACTCGCTGAAGAGATGAGCCTGCCGCTTGCCGCGGTATACGAAACGGCATCTTTCTACGCGCATTTCGATCTGATCATGGACGGGGAGACGCCGCCGCCGCCCCTGACTATTCGAGTTTGTGACTCCCTGACCTGCGAGATGTTGGGCGCTCAACAGCTCATGGCGGATCTTCAGGAAAAGATGGGCGGCGAAGTACGTATCGTGCGCGCCCCTTGCATGGGTCGTTGCGAAGTTGCCCCTGTAGTAGAGGTCGGACACCGGCACTGCGGGGAGGCCTCTGCGGAGAAGGTGGAGACACTGGCGAAAGCCGGAGAAACCCACCCCCTCCTGCCCGAGTATCGTGATCTCGGAAACTATCGTGCCGAAGGGGGCTACCAGCTTCTCGGCAAGGTGCTCGAGGGCACGATGGCGCCGGAGGCAGTGATAGCAGAACTGGACGGCTCGGGCTTGCGCGGCCTGGGCGGGGCGGGCTTCCGCTCCGGGCTCAAGTGGAGCCTCGTGCGCAAGCAACCGGCGCCTCGGTTGATGGCGGTGAATGCCGACGAAGGCGAGCCCGGCACCTTCAAGGATCGTTGGTATCTGGAGCGCGACCCCCATCGCTTTCTCGAGGGTACCCTTATTGCGGCCGCCATAACGGGATGCGAAACCTGCTGGATCTACCTTCGTGACGAGTATCCCCAACTGCGGGAGATGCTGCTGCGGGAAATTGCGGCACTGGATGCCGCCGGGCTGACGGCTCATTGCCGCCTCGAGCTCCGGCGCGGTGCCGGCGCCTACATCTGCGGCGAAGAATCGGCCATGCTGGAGTCGATCGAAGGTCGACGCGGCTACCCGCGTCACAAACCTCCCTACCCCACCGATAAGGGTCTGTGGGGCCGCCCCACCTTGATCCACAACGTGGAGACCCTCTACTGGGTCAGAGACATCGTGGAGAAGGGGGCACAATGGTTCGCAGGAGAAGGCCGGAATGGCCGAAAGGGCCTGCGCTCCTTCTCCGTTTCAGGCCGGGTCAAGGAACCCGGTGTAAAGCTGGCTCCCGCCGGCATCACCATCCGCGAGCTGATTGACGAGTACTGCGGCGGGATGGCCGAAGGGCACGAGTTGAAGGCCTACCTCCCCGGCGGCGCGTCGGGCGGTATCTTGCCAGCGTCCCTGGATAACGTGCCCCTCGATTTCGATACCTTGCAGGAATACGGGTGCTTCATCGGCTCGGCCGCCGTCATGGTGCTGTCTGACAAGGACAGCATTCGCGATGCGGTGCGCAATCTCATGCGCTTCTTCGAGGACGAGTCCTGCGGCCAGTGTACTCCTTGCCGCGTGGGTACGGAAAAGGCAGCAAAGCTGCTGGATGCACCACAGTGGGATGTGCCGCTGCTCCAGGAGCTATCGAAAGTAATGATGGGCGCTTCCATCTGCGGGTTGGGACAAGCTGCTCCCAATCCTGTGCTCAGCGCTCTGAAGTATTTCCCCGAGGAGGTTCTTTGATGAGCGAGTCAATTCGCTTCACCCTAGACGGCAAGACGGTCGAGGCCGCTCCGGGCGAGACGATCTGGCAGGTCGCTCAGCGCGAAGGGACCGACATTCCGCACCTCTGTTACCTTCCCGAGCCCGGCTATCGCGCAGACGGCAACTGCCGCGCCTGCATGGTCGAGATCGAAGGAGAGCGCCTGTTGGCGGCCTCGTGCATTCGCACTCCCGCCGACGGCATGGTCGTGACCACCGCCGGTGAGAAGGCGAAAGCCGCGCAGAAGATGGTCTTCGAACTACTTGTCGCAGATCAGCCGCCGCGCGAAACCAGTCATGACCCCGATTCAAAATTCTGGCACTGGGCAGAACGGCTTGGAGTGACGGAAAGCCGCTTCCCGGCAGACACTGCCCCGGAGCAGGACATCAGCCATCCTGCCATGGCGGTCAATCTGGACGCCTGCATTCACTGTGGCCTCTGCGTGCGCGCTTGCCGTGAAGTTCAAGTGAACGACGTGATCGGCATGGCCTATCGCGGCCCGGGTGCCAAGGTAATCTTCGACTTCGATGACCCCATGGGGGCCAGCACCTGCGTCGCCTGCGGCGAGTGCGTACAAGCCTGCCCGACCGGCGCTCTCATGGAAAAGTCACTCCTGGACAAGGCAGCCGACCTTCGGACTGTATGGGCTGATAAGACAGTCGATAGTGTTTGCCCCTACTGCGGTGTCGGCTGCCAGACCAAGGTTTACGTCAAAGACGACAAGATCGTGCAGATCGACGGCCGCAACGGTCCCGCCAACGAGCAGCGGCTTTGCGTTAAAGGCCGTTTCGGTTGGGACTATGTGCACAGCCCAGAGCGCCTCACGGTGCCTTTGATCCGGCGATCGGACGCACCCAAGCGTTGGGACGACCAGGTGGATTCCAAGCACCCCTGGACGCATTTTCGCGAGGCGTCCTGGGAGGAAGCCCTGGATTTCGCCGCCAAGGGCTTGAAGGACATTCTGGAGCGAGATGGCGGCCCCGCCCTTGCCGGTTTTGGTTCGGCAAAGGGATCGAACGAGGAGGCCTACCTTTTCCAAAAGCTAATCCGCCAGGGATTTGGGACCAACAACGTCGACCACTGCACCCGCCTTTGCCACGCCTCCTCCGTTGCGGCCTTGATGGAAGGCATCGGATCGGGGGCGGTCACGGCGCCCTTCACGGCAGCGCTGGAAGCAGATTGCATTATCGTGATCGGGGCTCGGCCGGCACAGAACCATCCGGTAGCAGCCACCTACCTGAAGCAGGCGGCCAAAAAGGGCGCCAAGCTGATCATCATGGATCCGCGCCGCCAAGGCCTTGCGCGCTATGCCAGCCACATGCTGCAGTTCAAGCCGGGGCAGGACGTCGCGCTGCTGAACGCCATGCTCTATACGATCGTGGAGGAAAAACTCTACGACGAGCAGTATATTCAGGCGAACACCAAGGGCTTTGAGGAGCTCAAGGTCAGCATTCAGGACTTCCCGCCTGAAAGGATGGAAGAGGTGTGCGGCATCCCTGCGGCCACCATCCGCGAGGTGGCCAGGCTTTACGCGACATCTCAGCGCTCGATCATCTTCTGGGGCATGGGCGTCAGCCAGCACGTGCACGGCACCGACAACAATCGCTGCCTTATCGCGCTCGCCCTGACGACCGGGCAGATTGGGCGCCCGGGAACCGGGCTGCACCCGCTACGCGGTCAGAACAACGTTCAGGGCGCGTCTGATGCTGGCCTCATCCCGATGGTTTTCCCCGACTACAAGTCGGTGAAGGATCAGGCGGTTCGCCAGGTCTACGAGGAGCTTTGGGGACGCAGCCTGGATCCCGACCCGGGACTGACCGTCGTCGAAATCATTGACGCCATCACCGACGGCCAGATCAAGGGCATGTACATCCAGGGTGAGAACCCGGCCATGTCCGACCCGGATCAGATACATGCGCGCAAGGCTTTGGCGAAGCTCGAGCATCTGGTGGTGCAGGATATTTTCATGACGGAGACTGCCTGGCACGCAGACGTCATCCTGCCGGCTTCCGCTCACGCAGAAAAGACGGGCACCTTTACCAATACGAACCGCCAGATCCAGATGGGCCGCCCAGCCGTTCCTCTTCCTGGTCAGGCACGGCAGGACTGGGAACTCATTCAGGCCATCGCACGGCGGATTGGTCTCGATTGGAACTACACCCATCCTCGCGACGTCTTCGCCGAGATGGCGCAGGTGATGCCGTCCCTGAAGAACATCACCTGGGAGCGGATCGAGCGCGAAGAGGCGGTGACTTATCCTTCAGATGCACCCGATAAACCCGGCAACGAAATCATCTTCGGCGACAGCTTCCCCACCGCGGACGGCCGGGCGCGCATTGTCCCGACCAGCCTGGTACCGCCCGCCGAGCTACCTGATGAGGAGTTCCCCCTGGTACTCACCACCGGGCGTCTGTTGGAGCACTGGCACACTGGTGCCATGACCCGGCGCGCCACTATCCTGAACGACCTGGAGCCCGAGCCTATCGCTTGCCTCCATCCGAAGGAGCTGAAAAAGCAAGGGCTGCAGGCTGGTGATGAGGTGACTCTGACAACTCGCCGCGGTTCGATCACCCTGCGTGTGCGCGAAGATCGCGACGTGGCGGTGGGCATGGTCTTTGTGCCCTTCTGCTTCAACGAGGCGGCCGCCAACGTCCTGACCAATCCGCAGTTGGATCCTTTCGGCAAGATCCCAGAGTTCAAGTTTGCCGCCGTGCGACTGGAACCGGTGAAAGAGGCCATCGCCGCCGAGTAGGAGCTTCACTACAGCATCCGTGCTATCCGGAACGACCCTGCCCCTCCTGGAGAGGGGAGGTCGTTCCCTAGCGTCCGAACCTTCC
>Ga0079223_10002807_pt1 | contig 10877 bp, 7 predicted proteins | sample Stecom2011_FD_75072 | JGI IMG/M metagenome (GOLD analysis project Ga0079223, IMG submission 75072) | Agricultural soil microbial communities from Utah to study Nitrogen management - Steer compost 2011 | ecosystem: Environmental > Terrestrial > Soil > Agricultural land | place: USA: Utah...
CCTGTATTTTTTCGCTTACTGTGCGCTTGTTATGATAACCGGTTTTGTTTTCCTTATCTATTTTTCTTTTGGCAATAAGCAGAATAGCACTTGCCACGGGTACTACCCAAAACAGAGCCAGAGACAATTCCCAATTGTAAAAGAACAAACCGAAAGCAATTAGCAAAATGCTGACAATGGCCGCAAACAATTGTGGAACAGCATGTGAGAATGTGTGTTCTAACGCGGTATTGTCCTCCATAATGGTTGAGGTAAGATCCGAAAGGTTTTTCTCTCCAAAAAACGCCAAAGGTAGTTTTCTGAGCTTTTCCGCCAATGAGATACGACGGCTGGCACTTTCATCATAAATGGTTACATATGTGTTTCGGTATTGAAGTAGGGCAATTGTGAACATCACTACCATAAAAGATAACCCCATAAATACATAATACCAAACGCCATGAGCAATGGTTGTGTCAGGGTTAAATACCTTGTGCAAGTAGTCATCCAGAAATATGAAGATAAACACAGCCGGCAGCATTAGCGCCATATTCAGAAGCGTGGTGAAAAACGTTCCTTTTAAAAAATCTTTTGCTCCTTTTTCGGATAGTGCAAGTTTTTTTTGAATGGTTTTAAGCATGGTGAGCCTCCTTTCCTATCGTCCATATTACCGATTGTTGATATTCGTTCCACACACGGGTGTATATGCCTTGCCTTGTTATTAACTCATGATGTTTGCCTTGCTCTGCAATTTTTCCAGCCTTTATGACCAGAATGTTGTCGGCATCTAAAACGCTGGAGAGCCGATGAGCAATCATAAGGACGGTTTTTCCTTCAGAGAGTTTTTTCAGCGCCTGCTGAATAAGGTGTTCGTTTTCGGGATCGGTAAAGGCTGTTGCCTCATCAAGTACCAGAATTGGGGCATTTTTCAAAAATGCCCGTGCTAAGGCCATGCGTTGTTGTTCACCTCCGGAAAGATAGGTGCCTTCAGAGCCGATTTTTGTATCCAGCCCATTAGGTAAGCGGTCAATAATTTCGCGGCATTGAGCCAATTCAATGGCACGATCCACCTCTTCCATTGTGGCATTTTGACGGCCGTATTTAATGTTCTCCAAAAGGGTTGTTTTAAACAGTCGGGTGTTCTGAAACACGAAGGAAATGTGGTTCATTAACTCTTCGCGCGCAATGCTTTTTACATTGATACCACCGATACAAACCTCTCCGTCATCAACATCCCAAAACCGGGGGACGAGGCGTGCAATGGTTGTTTTTCCACCTCCGGAAGCCCCAACCAGTGCAACCGTTTTTCCGGGTTGAATATCGAAACTGATATGGTTAACCGCATTTATATTGGCTCCCGGATATGCAAACGAAACATTTTGAAAGCGGACATCGTGTTCGTTTATTCTTTGTGGTCTTACCGGTTCAATCATTGGAGCCGTGGCTGTGAGGTGCTCCAAACGGTCGATGGCTTCTTTTGCCTGGCCAAAGGCCTGGGAAATGTGCATGCTACGCATTATACTTTGCGAAAACACCGGTACTATCAATATGTAAAGGAACATATTGAGGATTACTGTAGCATAATCGCCCGAACGCCCGATGAGCAAAATGGCGGTAGGAACCAGAAAAAAGGCAAAACCATTTATTAAAATAGTGTATAGTGACATGGGGATCATCCATATTTTGGTATGAACAGCAACCATGTCCCTGTATTGTATGATGCTGTTATAAAAATTCTTGAAGGAATGCACGGTTTGCTGAAATACCTTTACCACAGGAATACCACGTACATATTCTACTGCCTCCGTATTCATCGCTTCCAGCGAGTCCATGTAGGCCTTCATAAAATAACGTCCACGTTTTCCTCCCATCATTAATCCCATTATCACCATTGAAAAGATTATTGGGACAAGGCAAGCCAGTCCAAGTCGCCAGTCAAAAACAAAGATCAGGACTGTGGCCGTTAAGGGCGTTACAATGGAGCTTGCCAGGTCGGGCATTTGATGTGCCAGAAAGCCATGCGTGATACCTGCATTTTGATCTATAACTTCACGCATCCGTCCATTGGTGTTGGTGTCAAAATAGCCCAGCGGCATATTCACTAATTTTCCCATGGCATTGCGTCGCATGTTGCATTCTACTCTAAATGCAGCCAAGTGAGAAGCGCTTAATGCAGCGAAATACAGCAGGATACTGGCAATGGCCAGGCCGGCTGCCCACCAGGCATAAGCATGAATAAGCGCCTGTGATGGATGGTCTGCCAAAAGAAATTCACGGATGATAAACCAGATTAAAATGAATGGCGCCATCCCCGTTAGTGCGCTAAGCGCTGATAGTATCAAAGACAGCGGGAGTAAAGCCTTACGCCCGGTCATGTAGGTCTGAAATTTCCAAATAATATTCATTTTATGCTTTTTTTCTTTCCTTTTTAAATCTTTTTTAGTCCACGACAAAGGACAACTAAATGCTGGATGTTGCCATTAGTGTTTTCTTCCTGTACCCAGTTTTCTTGGGAGTCTAGCTGGTGCGAGTTTTAGAAACTGACAAATGAGTATGGAAAACCTGTGGTATTAACAACAGCAGAAGAACTTGTCGACCCCGTTGTTGGATCATAAGTAAAGAACCCATTTGAACTTTCCGTTGCAAGGCCAAAAACCACCAGTCCTTCGTTTGTTCCAACAGATACCCCGAAAGCATTACTCCTGGGAAATCCAAGTGATTTAATCGTTTTTGCCTCCAAGTCAATTTCAACAGGAATCACCGCCCGGTCAGTGATGTAATTCATTGGGTTGCTATAGTAAGCAGGGAGATTGGCAGTACCATACATTTTTCCCGCCTCATAGTATTTCACAGCATGAATGTAGTCGCAAGGATTGGCCTCTCCGGAAATTGGGGTGGTATTAAACACAAATTGGTAATTGTCGTCAAATTCAGTTTCATTCGCTTTGATTCTAAGCACACCCGAATAATGCATGGTGCCAAAACCACCCAGACAAACAATATAAATATCATTGTTTTCATCCATAAATATGGAGTATGGATCTATAGCTCTTGTTGGATACGATATCCCAGCCGTACTTTGTGTGATCATTTTAACTATCTCATTGTTGTCAGTATTGATGATTAAAACATCTGCAAAGGGACGTTCAGGTGTCGGAAAATATCCGCCAACCATTTGAATTAAACCTACATACAATAAGTTGTCTCTGATGAGCATGGAGGAAGGATCCGGATTTTGGTCACTTACGCCATAAGCCGAAATGTCAATTTGTTTTATCAACGTCATGGTTTTGTGGTTTATGACGATTACTTTACCAATACCCGGACAAGAGACATAAGCAACTTCTCCTTTCGTTACTACGTTTGTTGCCCACGACTGTGATGGCAGTGTCAGTTCGCCTTGCTTAACCAAATCTCCATTTATTCTCGAATACTTGGTCATTACATCTGTTTCGCCCCCCCAACCAGGTAATGAAAAAACATCATCACCACAAACAATTGGAACTCCCCCGTATGCAATGGGAATTGCTGCAGCATTGGTTACTGTTTTTGGATCTAAGTTGTCGATAAGCTGCATGTAAGCAGATCCCGACCATCCATCCGGATTCGCCAACATGGTTGTAATTAGAATTTTTCCGTTTTTCCCGATTGGTTCGTCGCTCTCTTTGCTGCAGGAAGAAAATACGGCGGCTACAAGGGTGAATGCGACAAAAGTTGTTTTTAATTTCATGACATTAGTGTTTCGTTGTTGATTTTATTATTTCCATACATACCTTAGTTTCAATCCGAAATTCCTGCCTGGTAACGGGCGGTTGAATTCTGACAGAACTTTGGCGTTGGTCAGGTTATTTGCCTGTATGCTAATAAAGATGCTTTGATTTTTTAAGCTGTGTTCGGTCCCGGAATTCAAAGTAAATGTTTCAGGAATCCTACGTTCCTGATAAATGCTTTGCTCAAAGTCGTAATAATATTCATCAACAAAAGAGCCCTCGGTAAACCAACGCGTGTTTTGCCCCCTGCCTCCAAACAGGTTAGCCTTGTGCAATTCAACTCCGGCACTGGCAAAAAAATAGGGGATGTTAGGGATGCGATCGCTTTGTGTAGGGTTTGGTACAGAAGAACCTGGTTCGTATCTGCGGGTATCTCGTAAATCCTGATAAGTTATATTGCCCCACAAATAGAGCCAATTGGTTGCATCCCATTTGGTCTCGAGTTCTGCACCTAAAGTGCTCATTTCACCAAAGTTCTCGTATTTGCTTTGCAGTGGTCCTCCGGTAAAACGAATCATGTTTTCCAGTTGCATAAAAAAGGCGTTTACTTCAATTTGAACCCGCTTGTAGTTGTTGGATTTATCGAACATGAATCCCACATTAAAGCTGGTATTCCTTTCTGGTTCAAGATTACCCGAGGCCGCTATGATGAAACCATCGCCTAATAACTCATTTTCAGCAGGCAGGCGGACGTCATAGGCTATGGATGATTTTACCAGAAAATCCGGCGTTATTCTGTATCTGGCCGCATTGCTAAGCCCAAAATCACTCTTATCCATGTCTATGTTTTCGGGAGTCTTACTAGTTCCATATATATCTACTAACCGGGTTTGCATGGAATAGTAATAGTATTTAAGAGTAAAGGCATTGGTGAATTTTCTGTTTGCTGAGTTGAGTTCGTAGGACAGGCCACTTACCCAGCTGTTCATAGTGCTGGTAAAATTTGTTTTATATCCAATAACTTTGTCAAGAAGCGTATCTCTTGGAATTCCTTTGGCAAAATTATATTGCGAATTGAGATTAAATGAATGGCGTTCATTGATCAGGTAATTCAGATTTGTTTTTTGCATAAAAGTGTGTTTCTTGTTGTACGAGTCATTCGGTTGCACCCCGATTTCGCCTCCGTACTCAGTTACCGGTGGTCGTATTTCTCCCTCCCAGGATTGTTGTTGCATGGCTTTGTCCTGAAACCTGTAAACAGTATAGGCGTAGGCATTGCTAAAGTCCAGGTCAAGGCCGTCCATCAGGAAATCTTTTTTCTCATTGCTGTTACCAAGAATATAAGCATCGGCATAACTTTTTGCCTCCTGTATGTTGTATTCAATGCCTTGTATTTCTTTTTCAGAAAAAAGGACAACCGGTTCAAATTCTATCTCATCAAACCACCATCTTTTTGAGGTAAAACTTCCTCCAATGGCAATTTTAGTGAACTTGTCATGATCTCTGGTGACAAATTTTCCGGGCTGCAAGGGCAGTTCCATCTTGTAATTGTTGTCTGAATGCGTGTAAAATCCACCCAGCCCTACCTCGTATCCATTTTTGTTGCGTTTTATTACGGTACTTGCTTTGTGCGTATTGAAGGATCGAATGGTATAGCTTGCATCAACATAAGTGGGGGGATATTCTTTAGTGACGATATTAATAGCTCCACCAACGGCTGAACCCCCAAATTTCGCAGGAACAATCCCCTTATACACTTCTATTCTGTCAATAAGGTCGATGGGAATATCATTCAGATCAAGAAAGTCCGTTTGATCATTTAAAGGGGCGTCATCAATAAAGAACCCAATGCGTTTACCTTCAAGTCCTCGGACCGAAATGCGGGATGTGCTGCCGACTCCACCTGAAGCACGAATCTTAATGCCTGCGGTTTTAGAAAGAATGTCGCTTATATCACTAACAGTACCCTGCAATTCGTTCATGGTAATTACCGAAATGGGCATAGCCTGTTCGCGCAAACAACGGGCTTCTGATTTGCCAGTTATCACCACTTCGTTCAATTGTGCCACATTTTCAATTAAGGCTACATCAAGTTTTACCGGCAGTTCTTTGACCACTGTCGTTTTGGTTCTGTATCCCAGAATAGAGAATGAGACGGTATGTTGACCGTCTGGTAGTTGAAGGGAGTAGTTTCCGTTGTTGTCCGTACTGGTTCCTTTCTGAATACGCTCAACAAACACGGCTACACCCGGAAGAGCATAACCAGTTTCAGCGTCTGTAACTTTTCCGGAAACACGTTTTTGGGAAAAAGAATTTAAGCTGAGGGAGAGCAATAAGCATAAAAGCAAATGTCGTCTAAAAATAAAAACGGTATCTAAGTTCCGGCTGGGAAGTGATTGTTCTGGAATCATCTGTCGTGTTTTACAATAAATAAGTGATTTGCATGAAAGTACTGCTTGCCAAGTATCCAAATGACAGTTCTAAGCTCACGACTTAATCTTCACCATAATTGGGGATTTCAGGATTGTGAGGCATGACTTACTTTTGGTTTTGCAATTCTTGTTTAATCTAAATTAAGCATATAGCAAAATTAGTGTGTGTACAGAAAGAATCGTTTTTCAATCGGGTATTAGGTTTATGCTGTAAGGTATTTTGAAGATTAATAACGAAAGGAAACCAAGCGATTACTTTGTGCATTTCTGTTTTGATTAATCCAGAAAAGATGAAAATCTCAGCTCAAATCATTAGACATTCAAATGCGGTATTGAGCGATAAGGTTTGTTTTATCGATAATATATTTTCCCCTGAGATCTCAAAAGATGTTGTTTGTAAGGGTTTTACCGTAAACACAACAGGATTGAACAATATGGGGTTTTGCTTTATTCATTCTGGATTGTGTCGAAACGGTTTATTGAAAATTGAGACTAAAGGCGAAGCAACAGTTTTCGTTTTCACCAATAGTGAAAACAGTTTTGGAAAAGAACATTTATTCCGGCAATGCAAATCATGTGGTAAGCGGTTTAACTTGTTTTATTTGAATGGAGAGAATCACTTTAAGGTGAAATTTAACAAGATGGATCGAAGTGACGTTTTGTGCATTTTTTTGTCGAAAAATCTCTATCGACAAATGGTCTGTGCCTATCCCGGCTTTTCAGAGTTTGAAAATCCGGATGAGGCATCAAATAGCATTACCCCCTTGTTAGAACCAGGGGACTATTTCTCTTACGATATTTGCCATGTAGTTGGTCAGATACAGCTTATTGCTCAAACAAATGAGGCATCATCGCTTTTTATGGAATCCAAAATTTTGGAGTTGTTTGCCCATCTGTTAAAACTAAAGGCAGGCAAAAAGAAGCAACCATTGACCGAATGCTTAATGCAGAAAGTCTTTACTGCCAAAGAGATTTTGGATGCCAAATACCAAAAGCCACCAAGCATACATGAACTTGCCTTAAGCATCGGCACCAATGATACTACGCTGAAGAAGAGCTTTAAAGATTTATTCAAGACAACAGTTTATGGTTATCTCTTTGATAGCCGAATGGAAAAAGCGAAAGCCATGTTGTTGGATAACGAATTAAGTATCCGCGAGGTCGCTGAGTATATTGGTTATACCAGCCAGTCCAATTTTTCTACGGCCTTTAAACGTAAGTTCGGAGTACCACCGGGCACCTTTCTAAATACGGATGTCTGAGTTCCTATGTTCTACCCGGATTTCCCAATTAGATGCGCGGTTTTAAGCCATCTAAGCCCTTACTTTGGTGTGTTGGTCGTCGATTGCACATTTTGTCCTTCTCGAAATGCCTGCACCGTATATCTGTAGCCTTCTGTCAGTTTTTTTATGGCATTCATCTGTTCTTGGGTATGAATGCCGGGAAGCATGGTTGTGCGGAATTCTACGTCTATGTCGGCTTGCTTCAACAGCCCGACAGATCGCAGGATGTTTTTTAACAGTGGGTTGCAATTGTCAAGACCAATTACCTGGCTGTAGCTTTCAGGGGTGGGGACGTTTTTGATATCCATGGCCACATAATCAACCAACTGCCTGTTCAAAATGCTTTTCAGCATTTCGGGTTGACTTCCGTTGGTATCCAGTTTTATAAGTAAGCCAAAGGCTTTTAAACGCTGTAAAAAATCTGGTAAATCATGGTGGACGGTTGGTTCACCGCCGGTAACCACCAGCGCATCTAGCCATCCGATGCGTTCGCGGACGGAGTTAAAAATGCTGTTTTCATCCAGCACTGGTTCAAAATACCCGGGTAATACCAACTCAGGATTGTGACAGTACCCACAGCGGAAATTGCAGCCCTGCGTAAATAACACGGCTGCAATTTTCCCGGGGTAGTCAATCATGCTTTGGGGTAGGTAACCACCAATTCTCATGTATTAACTGTTTTAATGGTTGATTTTTACGCTGTAGTTACTTGTTCAAAAACCGGCCTTTTAAACATTGAATAGCTTGCGTTCTTTGAACTCTTCCTGCTTGCCGTCGTTCCATTGATTCACCGGTCGCAGGTAGCCCACAATGCGCGAATAGACTTCGCAGGTGCTTGTCACGCCTGCCTCAGTGCATTTGGGACAATAGCGGTGTTCCCCATAGATGTAGCCGTGGGACGGACAAATGCTGAAGGTGGGCGAAATTGTTAAATAAGGTAGTTTAAAGTTGGCTGTTACCTTACGGATAATGGTTTTGACCGATTCTGCCGGAAGCAGGTTCTCTCCTATAAAGGTGTGAAATACCGTGCCTCCTGTGTATTTGACCTGAAAGGCATCCTGAATGGTTAAGGCCTTAAACAAATCTCCTGTGTAGCCGACCGGCAATTGGGTTGAATTGGTATAGTAGGGTTTGGCGCCCTTTCTGATTTCTTTTTCGTTGGCAACAATAATATCAGGGTACAGCTGCTTGTCCATTATTGCCAAACGGTACGAAGTGCCTTCTGCCGGAGTGGCTTCGAGGTTGAAAATATTTCCCGTTTCTTCTTGGAAAAGCTCGAGTTTAAGCCGCATCATATCCATTACTTTTAATGCAAATTCCGCACCTTTGCCTGATGTAATATCACAACCCAAGAAGTTGAGACAGCACTCATTCATGCCCACAATACCAATGGTAGAGAAGTGGTTGGTCCAGTATTTTTGTGTGCGGTCTTTCACATGACGCAGGTAAAATTTAGAGTAGGGATAGAGGCCCTTGTCGGTATAGTTTTCGATAATCTTACGCTTGATTTCAAGACTGTCTTTGGCCAGCTCCATCAATTTGGCCAGTTTCTGGAAAAGTTCATCCTCGCTTTTACTTTCATATCCCAAACGTGGAAGGTTAATGGTTACCACACCTACACTGCCGGTGAGTGGGTTAGCTCCAAACAACCCGCCGCCTCGTCTTTGCAGTTCTCTTTTATCAAGTCTTAGCCGGCAACACATGCTGCGCACATCATCGGGACTCATATCTGAGTTTACGAAGTTCGAAAAGTAGGGAATGCCATATTTGGCGGTGATCTCCCAAATCTTATCGTAAGCCGGATTGTCCCACTCAAAATCAGGCGTAATGTTATAAGTGGGGATGGGAAATGAAAAAACCCGTCCGTTGGCATCGCCATCGGCCATTACGGCCGCAAAAGCCTGGTTAAAAATGTCGAGCTCTTTTTGAAAATCCCCGTACACTTCTTTTTGGGGCACTCCGCCAATAATAACCGCCTGGTCTTTCAGAAAACCGGGCACTTTCAAGTCCATCGTTATATTGGTGAAAGGAGTTTGAAACCCGACCCTGGTGGGCACATTGATGTTAAACATGAATTCTTGAAGGGCTTGTTTCACCTGGTCCGGGTTTAGCTGATCATAGCGAATAAAAGGGGCCAGATAGGTGTCAAAGTTTGAGAAAGCCTGAGCACCCGCCGCTTCGCCCTGCATGGTGTAAAAGAAGTTCACAATTTGCCCCAGAACGGTGCGGAAATGTTTGGCGGGTTTGCTTTCAATTTTACCGGCTACACCGGTAAAACCAGATAATAGTAAATCTTCAAGATCCCAGCCTACACAATAAACACTTAAAAAGCCCAGATCATGAATGTGCAGTTTTCCTGACTCATAAGCGGCTTTGATCTCATCCGGATAGATACGCTCCATCCAGTATTGAGCACTCAGTGCAGTGGCCAGATGCTGGTTTAAACCTTGTAAAGAATAAGATGAGTTGGCACTTTCCCGAATGCGCCAGTCGCTCAGGTTGAGGTAATTGTCCACCAGGTCCGTGTTGGAGAGCAACTCTTTGGCATTTCGCAAGTGTTCGTGTTGTTTTCGATAGAGGATGTAGGATTTGGCCACATCAAACAAGCGGTTGTTGAACAGCACCTTTTCGACTTCATCCTGGACCTGTTCTACGGTTAGCGTCAGCTCCGGGTTTTCAAAAACCCGGAGCGCACTCAGAACCTCCAGCATAAGGTCTTGCGCCTTTTGTCGATCAGGTTTTTCACAAGCCCTTAAGGCTTTGAAAATGGCAAAAGTAATTTTTTCTGCATCAAAAGGGGTGATGCGCCCATCTCGTTTGCGGAGGTTAATCTCCTGCAAAGCTCCATTTAATTCCATCTTTTTTGTTTTGTGTCCCGGGAGGAACAGCGTGGCCGAAAAATGCGGGTTCTTTAAAGATTAAGAACCGACAGCCGACCATCTATCCAAGCACCCGAAAACAGGTTTGTAAATTGGAAAAATGGTAGCCATGGAATAAAATGTAGAAAAATAAAGGCGGTACTATTGCTTTATTCTTCGCCTTTCACCCGAAAGCTACAAATACACTATCGGCAGGTCTTCTGGCTCGTCTCTGTTTTTAGAAGCCTTCCCATCCCGATGATACGGTACAGTGGCCTAAGAACTCTAAAACAGTAAAAAAGACTTTACAGCTACGGGGATAGCTCCTGATTTTCACAGGATTCCCTTTTAATTGAATGGCGCAATGCGCCATTCAAACCGATAATAATTATGGTTCAAATTAACGAAATAAAAACTGGCTGCGAAAAGAAATACACCTCTGACTTACCAACAAAGGGTGTTGATAAGTTAGAAGAAGAAGTGCTGCATTATTGTGTAACTACTCAGGTCTCATTTGCAACGCTGACAGCTCCCGCCGCCGCGCATTCATAACCAGCACCGAATCGAGCTACCGCAATATTAAAAAAAAGATTTTAACTCTGGCTTGTTTTCAAG
>Ga0079223_10002808_pt1 | contig 10875 bp, 10 predicted proteins | sample Stecom2011_FD_75072 | JGI IMG/M metagenome (GOLD analysis project Ga0079223, IMG submission 75072) | Agricultural soil microbial communities from Utah to study Nitrogen management - Steer compost 2011 | ecosystem: Environmental > Terrestrial > Soil > Agricultural land | place: USA: Utah...
AACGGAGTGGTTTGGGCTTTGCGCCGGTCCGGGTATAAGGAGCAATCCAGAATTGCTGGAGTTGACCTGGTTGAAAGGATATTTGCGCACACGCACGCACGCACGCGTGCGCGTGCGTGTGCGCGGAAGGGTTTGCGTGTATTCCTCATCGGCGGTCGGCGGGGAATTCCGGAGAGGGCAGGAGAGAGAATCGAAGAGCGTTGGCCAGCTGTGAAGATCGTCGGTTGTCGGCACGGATACTTTTCTGTGGAAGAGGAGGAGGAAATTATCGACGAAATAAACAGTTCTTTGCCTGATATTTTGTTGGTGGGGATGGGGGTACCGCGCCAAGAATTATGGTTGGCGAACCATTGGGAGACGATGAATGCCAAGTTGGGCGTAGGAATCGGCGGGGGTCTGGATCTGTGGGCAGGCAAGACGAAACGGGCGCCCAGGTTTTTACAGGACTGTGGCTTGGAATGGTTTTATCGCGCCTGTGTGGAACCTAGGCGTTTTTTCCGTCTTCTGGCCTTGCCCAGATTTGTTCTGGAAGTAATGCGGGAAGCAAGAGGTGGGAAGTGAGAGTGGGAGAAAAACCCAAACACTCTTCCAAAGTGAGGTGACAAAGATCAAAGACCGGGGAAAAGAGGCCATTGTCGTAGAAAAGAAGACCTCCAGGCGACTGAGGAGAGAACTAATTGATTATATCGGAATTTTTATCGGTATAAATTTCACCGCCTTGGCGCTGGTCTGGTTCTTGATTCCCAATAAAATTGCCGCCGGGGGAATCAGCGGACTGGCTACTGTTATATACTATCTATGGGGGTGGCCGGTGAGTGTCGTGATTTTCTCTTTAAATACCCCTTTGTTTTTAGCCTGCTTAAAGATTTTTGGTACGAAATTCGGGGCAAAGACCTTTTTTGGCGCGACACTTTTAGCCTTAGCCGTGGAGTATTGGGGCCGGTTGGTGACACCATTGACGCTCAATCCTTTACTGGCTTCTCTATATGGGGGGGTCCTGGCTGGAGCTGGAATGGGGATTGCCTTTCGATATCGGGGAACCACCGGAGGAACGGATCTGGCCGCCCAGATTATCAAGTATTTCACTTCTTTTTCCGTAGGCAAAGGATTGCTCTTGATTGACGGCATAGTCGTGGCTTTGGCCGGGATAGTCTTTCAAAGTCCAGAAGCAATGCTCTACGCCATAATCTCATTGGCTGTAACCAGTAAGACCATTGATGGAGTGTTGGAAGGGGTAGATTATTCAAAAGGGGCATTTATCATCTCCGATCGGGCCCAGCCCATTGCGGACAGGGTTATGTCAGAATTGAACCGGGGTGTGACCGGCCTTTCCGGAAAGGGCTTTTATTCCGGTGAATCAAAAGAAGTTTTATTATGCGTGATTGGGCGAGCCGAAGAGATGAAACTGAAAGAATTGGTCAAACAAGAGGACCCGCAGGCGTTTATGATGATTACTAATATACACGAAGTCTTGGGGGAGGGATTTCCCGAAAAAAACGATAGATAGTGATTTTTTCTTCTATGACTAATAATATCGGCAATAATGGAAAATATATTGGTGAAAAGGAAGGAATTTGTTTTATTGCCGCGAATAATATATTTAGTGTTGGTATTTACAGAATAGCAAATAATTGTCAGGGTTGACAGGGCTGATCTTTATTCTTATTGTGATGTATGAGTTCTCCGTTAGGTTAACTCATTCATCTTATAAAATCTTAAAAAGAAGGAGGAGTGAAGATGAGGAAGTTTTTAACTATTCTAACTGCGTTTGTTTTATTGTTGACGCTGGCCCCAGCCGCCATGGGAGGTTTTGACGACGCTCCGAAATCGGACCACTGGGTATATGACAACTTTATGTTGGTTTATAACTCAGGACTGATTAAGGGTTATCCTGACGGAACCTTCAAAGGACCGAGATACGCCACTCGTTATGAGATGGTTGAGTTGACCGGTCGGGTGCTTACTTACTTTGAGACCAAGTTAGCGGAAGCTGACGGAGTAGGGCTCAACGCTAATCAAGTAAAAGCCTTAATCCGGGAAGAGCTGGGTCTGCAAGATGATTCCGGTAAAGCCGATGAGCTTTATACCGCCATCCAAGAGCTGCAGAATGAGTTTAGGGATGATCTCCTGCAACAGGGGATTAGAATAACCCTTCTGGAACAGAGCGTCCAGACCAATACCGACGAGATTGCGGCCTTAAAAGCAGAAATGGAGAACCTAAGCGCCGGTTCCAGTGGAGAAGCGCTTAAAGAGGCGAAAAGCGCGAAGATGATGGCAATCATCGGAATTATTCTGGGAATCGCCGGTTGTGTAATATAAATATAATTGTAAGCAGACTTTAATCTATAATCTTCTAAACATCAGGCCGTTCAAGCGGCCTTTTTTTCTTGACACCGCTTGGACGGTATGGTAAATTAAGCCTAAAATAAACGGGGAGGGTTTGTGGATTGCGTCCCCTAACAATTGCTTTACCAAAAGGTAGACTTTTTAAAGAGATTATCCGGATTTTCCATAAGGCGGGTTTTGTCTCGGATGAGCTCTGTGATGACTCCAGAAAACTATTATTAACCGATGACTCCAGCGGTTTGAATTTTATCTTGGCTAAACCCACGGATGTGCCCACTTATGTTGAGTACGGCGCCGCTGATCTGGGAATCGCGGGTAAGGACGTCCTATTGGAAGAGGCTAAGGAAGTATGCGAACTCCTCGATCTGGGTCTGGGCGGCTGTAAACTGGTAGTGGCGGTCAAAAAAGAATCCGGGATGAACTGTCTGGAAGATTTTCCCCTTAATGCGCGCGTGGCCTCCAAGTATCCAAGAGTTGCGGAGGATTTTTTTTTGAGCCACGGTATTCAAGTGGATCTAATAAAATTACACGGTTCAATCGAATTAGCGCCTATGGTGGGGTTGGCTGATGCGATTGTCGATATTACAAGTACCGGGGAGACTTTGAAACAAAACGGATTAAAGATTTTGGCAGAGGTGGTTTTCTGTACGGCAAGGTTGATTGCCAACCCGGTCAGTTTCAAAATGGAGTTTGAACGCTTCGATGAATTAGTGAAACGGACCAGAGATGTACTGTCCGTTCCGTCAATTTAAACTGATTTATCAGTATAAAAGGTAAGACGTTAGTAAATGAGGATTATGAGTTCAGGAGGAAAGTGGGAAATGATCAAAATCCTTGATTCCAGCAAAAACCGGGAGGAGGTTCGAAAGCTCCTGGAACGCCAGGCGCTGCTCACCGGAGAGGAAGGGAAAGGCGCCCGCGAACGTCTGGAAAGTGTGGAAAAGATCTTAAAAGAGGTAAAAAACAAAGGAGATCAGGCGCTCATCGATTACACCAAAACCTTTGACGGTGTGGAGCTTTCCCTTGATCGGATTAAGACCGCTAAAGGAGAGTTTGACGCGGCTTATCGAGAAGTGCGCCAGGACGAGCTTGCGGCTTTACGATTAGCTAAAGAGAATATCCTCCGCTTTCATCGGTGTCAATTACGGAATTCCTGGTCAACCTTTGAGGAAAACGGAACGATCCTCGGGCAAAGGTATCTCCCGATGGATACGGCCGGGCTCTATGTGCCGGGTGGGACCGGAGGAAAGACCCCGTTGGTCTCTTCTGTGCTCATGAATACTCTCCCTGCGGTGGTGGCTGGAGTTAAGCGGATTATGATCTGTACTCCTCCCAGAGCGGACCGGAGCATAGATCCATATTTATTGGTGGCTGCCGCTGAGGCTGGAGTAAGGGAAGTTTACAAAGTAGGAGGCGCCCAGGCCATCGCGGCCATGGCTTTTGGTACGGAGACCATTCCCAGAGTAGACAAGATCGTGGGTCCGGGTAATGTTTACGTGACAATGGCTAAACGTTTGGTCTACGGTCGGGTGGGCCTAGATATGCTGGCCGGACCGAGTGAGATTTTGATCGTGGCTGACGAGTCTGCCTCGCCACCGCTGGTGGCTGCCGATCTGCTTTCCCAGTCCGAGCATGACCCGCTCTCCGGGGCGATTCTCATCTCGCCTTGCGCATCTTTATTGCAAGCCGTCGCTGAAGAGGTCCAGAGCCAACTGGTTGATCTGCCCAGGAAAGAAATTGCCGAGGTCGCCTTGGAGAATTATGGCGGTTTGATCAAAACCAGGGACCTGGATGAAGCAATCGAGTTGGTTAATGAATGCGCCCCCGAGCACCTGGAATTAATAGTGGAAAATCCTTATCTGTGGCTTGGTAAAGTGAGACACGCCGGCGCTGTGTTTTTGGGCGCCGATTCACCGGAGCCCATCGGAGATTATGTGGCCGGGACGAATCATGTATTACCCACTAACGGAACAGCCAGGTTCGCTTCGGCCTTGAGTGTGGATGATTTCACTAAAAAAATGAGTATTATCGGATATACCTCGGCGGGAGTGAAAAAAGCAGGCCCGGCTGCCGTACGGATTGCCCGTGTGGAAGGGTTGGAGGCGCACGCCCGAGCTGTGGAATTAAGACTTAAGAAGGAGGCTTAATTCAATGAGAAAAGCGAAGCTGGAGCGGAAAACCAAAGAGACGGAGATCGCTTTGGAACTGAATCTGGATGGAACAGGAGAGTATGACATTGAAACCGGTGTCGGCTTTTTTGATCATATGCTGGCCCATATCGCCCACCAGAGCTTATTAGATCTGAAGATATTGGCTAAGGGAGATTTGGAGGTCGATGCCCACCATACTGTGGAGGATGTCGGTATATCGTTGGGGCAGGCTCTCCAGGAAGCCCTCGGCGATAAGCAGGGGATCTGCAGGTACGGTACTTCCATTATACCGATGGATGATGCTCTGGCCTTGGCTGCCATTGATCTGAGCGGACGTTCACATCTAGATTTTGCTGTGCCGGTCAGCGGTCAGTTGGGTGGAGAATTCGATTGTGAAGTGGCGCGCGAATTCTTTTTGGCCGTGAGCCGTTCTGGGATGAATATTCATCTGCGTTTGTTGACCGGAATGAACCGTCATCATGTTTTGGAGGCGGTATTCAAGGCTTTTGGCCGGGCTTTGCGTGAAGCGGTGGCCATTGATCCCCGTCGTTCCGGAATTCCGTCCACCAAAGGGATGCTGGAGAGCAAATAGTCTCTATTGTTGAGATCTGTTGACCAGATTAGAATAATCAATGTAAAGCGAACGTAGACAGGAGATATTTTCTAAGCGGGAAGAAGGAATAGCCGAAGATGATTGGGATCATAGATTACGGCGCCGGTAACCTCTTGAGTGTAAAAAACGCTCTGGATAAACTGGGGTTTTCCTCGAAGATTGTTATAGAACCCTCAGCATTGATGCGGACGGAGAAGGCCATACTGCCGGGAGTGGGCGCCTTTGGCCCTTGCCGGCGTTATTTGGATGAGTCGGCGTTGGTTCCGTGGATTCGGGAGTTTATATCTTTAGGACGTCCGTTTTTAGGAATTTGTGTGGGATTACAATTATTGATGGATGAAAGTCAGGAAAGACTCGGCGCGGATTGTAACCCGCGAGGAATGGGGTTGATCCCGGGCACGGTTAAGCGGTTCCCGGAAGGATTGAAAGTGCCGCAAATCGGCTGGAACCACGTGCGTGTGGTTCAATCCTCTCCCCTGTTTCGAGAGTTACCTGAAACCGGGTTCTATTGTTATTTTGTTCATTCCTATTATGTTCAACTGAAAAATGACTCCCATCTGCTCTGCCGTACCGAATATGGGGTGGAGTATTGTTCCGGGATCCAAAAGGGTTCCTTATATGGACTGCAGTTTCACCCGGAAAAAAGCGGTTGGGTGGGTTTGTCGATCTTAAAAAACTTTGGAGAGATGTGATGATGGATGAGGATTATTCCAGCCATTGATTTACGGGGCGGGGCTTGTGTCCGCTTGGAGCAGGGAGACTATAATCGGGAGACGGTTTATGGTCTAGACCCGCCGGAGATGGCGAAACAATGGGTCAAAGCCGGGGCCAAAAGGCTGCATCTGGTTGATTTGGACGGCGCGAAGGTTGGGACCCCTGTGCAAAAAGAATTGGTTTTAAAAATTGCCCGGGAGACACAGATCCCGGTGGAGGTTGGGGGAGGGATCCGGGACCGGGAAACCATCGGTTATTATCTGGAAAACGGAGTGCAATGGGTGATTCTCGGTTCCGCTGCCGTGCAGGATGAGGAGATTTTAGCTTGGGCCTGCGCCACTTATCCGGAAAGAGTGATTTTGGGTCTGGACGCTCGTGACGGTAAGGTGGCGGTCGAGGGTTGGCTTAAGACAACGGAGTTTTCCGCCGTGGATTTTGCCAGAAAATGCGCTGGCTTGGGAGTGAAGGAAGTAATTTATACCGATATTTCTTTGGACGGTACTATGCAAGGTCCCAATATCAGAGCGCTAGAGGTTATGGCCAGGGAGAGTGGTTTGTCTGTGATTGCCTCGGGCGGGATTTCTTCCGTTGCTGACTTGCTGCGTTTGAAGACACTTGAACCGCTGGGGATCACCGGGGCTATTTTAGGGAAGGCTTTATATAGTAAAAAAATTGAGTTGGCTGAGGCTATCCGGAGACTGGAGGGTGAGGACTGATGCTAACGGTTAGGGTAATCCCGTGTTTGGATGTAAATGCCGGCCGGGTGGTAAAGGGAACAAATTTTATAGATCTAAAGGATGCCGGCGATCCTGTGGAGCTGGGCGCGTTTTACGATGCGGAAGGCGCGGATGAGTTGGTTTTTCTTGATATCACCGCCTCCCACGAACGGCGGGGTACGGTTGTAGAGATGGTCACCAAAGTAGCGAAAGAGGTCTTTATTCCCTTCACTGTAGGGGGAGGAATCTCTACGGTGGAAGAGATGCGTGGTCTTTTGTTGGCCGGCGCCGATAAGGTCTCCATCAACACAGCCGCTGTACAAAATCCGGAACTGATTCGAGAAGGAGCAGAACGTTTTGGCAGCCAGTGTATTGTCGTGGCCGTGGATGCCAAAAGGCGTAATCCCGCCGCCTCGAGCTGGGAAGTTTATATCCACGGCGGACGTACTGCAACTGGACTTGATGTGGTGGAGTGGGTGAAAAAGGCCCAGTCCTTGGGAGCGGGAGAGATCCTATTAACCAGTATGGATACGGATGGAACTAAAGATGGGTATGATTGTGACCTCTCACGAACAGTCAGTACAAATACTAATATACCGGTCATTGCCTCGGGTGGCGCCGGTAAGCTGGAGCATTTGCGAGACGCGGTCATCAAAGGAAAGGCGGATGCCGTCTTGGCCGCTTCTATTTTCCACTATGGAACATATACCATCAGCCAGGCAAAGGATTTTTTGGCAGAGGCCGGGATTCCTGTAAGGCGTTAGGCTTTAATCTGTAAAAGTGGTAAGGAGTGAATTAAGCGTGGAATACAATAAAGATTTATTTGACGAAGTGGTCTTTGATGAAGCGGGATTGGTCCCAGCGATTTTGCAGGATATTAATACCGGTCAAGTTCTCATGTTGGCCTATATGAATAAAGAAGCTTTAGCCAAGACGTTGGAAAGCGGAGAGGCCTGGTTTTACAGTAGAAGCAGGAAAGAACTATGGCATAAGGGAGAAACCTCCGGAGATTTTCAGCAAGTCATAGAGATTAAACTTGATTGTGATGGGGATGCTCTCCTCTTAAAAGTAATTCCCGTTACTGGTAAGGCCTGTCATACCGGAGAGAAATCATGCTTCTTTCGGAGACTCACGAAAGAACAGGCCCCCTCTTCCAAGGAGACCGGGAGTTACGACATACTCGACGATCTAACCCAGGTCATTTTAGACCGAAAAACTCATCCGCAAGAAGGGTCTTACACCTGTTATCTTTGGGATAAAGGACAAGATAAGATCCTAAAAAAAGTGGGGGAAGAAACCACGGAAGTGATTATTGGCTCCAAGAATAACAGTTGCGATGAAGTAATCTATGAGGCCTCTGATCTTCTTTATCATCTTTTGGTCCTCTTAGCCTGGCACAATATCCACCCGCGCGCTCTCATGGGTGAGCTTGCGAAAAGACGATAGGCTTAAGTGACTCCGGAGAGAGCGGTTTTTTAGGGTGAATGAAAGGAAAGAGGATAACCTGGAATGGGGTGTTTTATAGTGGAGAGTGTTGTGAAGAATTTAAACCCCGCACAGCAAGAAGCGGTCAGTCATACGGAAGGGCCGCTTTTAATTTTGGCCGGGGCGGGTAGTGGTAAAACAAGGGTCTTGACCCACAGGATCGCTTTTTTGTTGGAAAGGCAGACCCTCCCCGAGCACATCCTGGCGGTAACCTTTACCAATAAAGCGGCACAAGAAATGAAGGAACGAGTAAGGCTTCTGGTCGGTCCCTGTGGGGAGCGGATCTGGATTAGCACCTTCCATGCGGCTTGTGTGCGGATACTCCGGGAGGACGGTTCTTGTCTGGGACTGGATCGCAATTTTGTGATCTATGATACTCAAGACCAATTAATCGTAGTGAAAGAAGTAATGCGCGAACTAAACTTAAGCGAGAAGAATTTTACCCCGCGGGCCATTCTCTCCTCAATCTCCGGGGCGAAAAATGAATTGTTGGGTCCTAAGGCCTATGTGGAACAAGCCGCTGATTTTTGGAGCGAAGCGGTGGCCAGAATCTATCCTCTTTATCAGAGTAGTCTGGTGAAGAATTCGGCGATGGACTTTGACGACCTGATCATGTACACAGTCCGGCTCTTCAAAGAGTTTCCCGGGATTCTCCTTAAGTATCAGGAAAGGTTTAGATATATTCTCATCGATGAATACCAGGACACGAACCACGCCCAGTACAATCTGGTAAAATTCTTGGCCGCCAAATATCGGAACCTGTGTGTGGTGGGGGATGACGACCAATCAATTTACAGTTTTCGTAGCGCCGATGTGCGTAATATCCTTGAATTTGAGAGAGATTATCCGGAAGTAAAAACTATAAAACTGGAGCAGAATTACCGTTCCACCCAGAAAATTTTGGCGGCTGCCAATGATGTAATCAGCAATAACAATTATCGGAAGAAAAAGACTCTCTGGACGGAGAATGAGTCGGGGGAACCGGTCACGGTGTTCAGGGCAGCCGATGAGCGAGAAGAGGCCTGGTGGGTTTGTGCAGAGATCGAAGGAATGGTCAACTCCGGAAGGTCTTATGCTGATTTTGCTTTGTTATACAGGACAAATGCCCAGTCCCGCTCCTTTGAAGAAGTCTTGATTCAAAAGGGGATTCCCTATAAAGTTGTGGGGGGATTACGGTTCTATGACCGCAGGGAGATTAGAGACATTTTATCCTACCTACGCTTAGTCTATAATTTACAGGACCGGGTCAGTCTGCGCAGGATGATCAATACTCCAAAACGGGGAATCGGCGCCGCGACAGTAGAAAGATTAATTGGTTATTTGGAAGACACTGGACTACCTCTCTTGGAGGGTCTGTCCCGGATTCATGAGGCCCAAACCCTTTCGACCCGGGCAGTAAAGCTATTGACCACATTCTACCACTTTCTCTTGGAAATTGTGCAACTACGGGAAAAGGTTGGGGTCTCCCGTTTGACAAAGGAGATTTTAGAGAGTTCCGGCTATCTGGAGCAACTAAAGGCTGAGGACACAGTGGAAGCCAAAAGCCGCTTGGAGAACCTGGATGAGTTTTTGGCGCTCACTGCAAAATTTGAACGGGAAAGTGACGACAAATCTCTGGGAGCGTTCTTGGAGACCGTGGCCTTAGTAGCGGATGTTGATAATTATGATCGGGAACAAGCCGGAGTCACCTTGATGACGATCCATTCCGCCAAGGGTCTGGAGTTTCCGGTCGTGTTTTTAGTCGGGATGGAAGAAGGGATCTTCCCCCACAGCCGAGCGATGATGGATTCCGGCGAAATTGAAGAAGAGAGGCGTTTATGTTACGTCGGGATGACCAGGGCTCGGGAGAAACTCTTCCTCACTTATACCGTTTTACGTAATCTGTATGGAGGAACACAGTATGCGATCCCTTCCCGGTTCTTAAATGAGATCTCCGACAGGCTGTTGGATAAACCGAGAGAAAGAAGCTTTGCCACCGGAGCAAAGGGCAACCCTTCTCTAGACTCGAAAAAAACCAAATCCACGGCTAAAAGCGGACTGGAGCTTAAGGCCGGTGATAAAGTGGCACACCAAAAATGGGGGATCGGAACAGTGATTGCTCTGAAGGGGCAGGGGGAAGATACCCAGGTGACAGTGGCTTTTCCGGGTTTGGGTTTAAAGGAACTGATTCTCTCTTTTGCCCCTTTGGAAAAAGTATAATCAAAAAATTATGTTCTTTTGGTATAGCGCAGGGAGTTTTTTCCTGAACTTTTTTGTGGAATCCGGAAGGAACGCTTTTTTCGGGGGCGAAGATCCTATCAGGAAATGATAGGAGGATACTTCCTTGTATAAGCTGTTGATTACAAATTATTTCCGTTTGAGGACACACAGACAAATTTGCATAAATCAGTATTTTTTTTGTTTTATGTTATTGGCCTTGAGTTTGATAGTTAGCTCTAATTTATGGGCGGCGAACACCACCTTATCAATAAACTTTCATGGTGAACCCCTGGATCTGAAAGCCCTCAAATCAGAGGGAGGAGTCTATCTTCCTTTGGATTTTTTTTCTAACTCTTTGAACTTGGCTGTTGTGGTCAATAGGGGATTCCCTGACCGGGCCGGCGAGGTTCAGATGGAGGTAGGCGCGAATACAGTTCAGTTAAGGATAGACTCTACAGAGGCAATCTGGGGAGACCAAAGGATTAATTTAGCTCTTTCTCCCATCAAACAAGGGCAGAGTTTTTGGCTTCCGTGGGAGATCGCCGAAAGAATCGGCCTAACCGCGACAGAAACGCAAGGACATCTCGCCATAGAGTGGGCGGAGAATTATCTATTGGCAATTAATCGCCTCACCCACAAGGGTCGTCCGGCT